>Reba_p2__coassemble_1185_pt1 | contig 14601 bp, 12 predicted proteins | sample Reba_p2__metabat2_low_PE_017 | metagenome-assembled genome bin Reba_p2 | reverse complement strand
GACCTCAGCATTATGAGTGCCGCGCTCTAACCAACTGAGCTACATAGCCACATCAATAAATCAGGGCGGATTTTACCTACCCCTAGAAACAAAAAAACACCTTAGGCCCCGCCTTTGGTGCTTCTTTTTACGATGATATGGTAGCTATGACTGGAATTGAACCAGTGACCTCAGCATTATGAGTGCCGCGCTCTAACCAACTGAGCTACATAGCCACATCATCAAAAACTGGCTGGGGCACAAGGATTCGAACCTTGGAAATGGCGGAATCAGAATCCGCTGCCTTACCGCTTGGCTATGCCCCAAATTCTTATCGTTGATGGCAGGGGTACCTGGGCTCGAACCAGGGCGTGACGGGATCAAAACCCGTTGCCTTACCACTTGGCTATACCCCTAACTCAACTTTAAGAGGCGTTGTCGTTCCTGACAACGGCGCTCATTATAGCGAATCCAAAACCATAGTCAACACTTTTTTTATAAATTTTTTAAATTTTTTTCAAATTCTTAACAAAAAGTGCTTATTTATGCCGCTGCAAGCATTATAAAAAAAGCAACCATCCCAAGCTTCTTACTCTAGATTATGGCCATTAAGCCATTAAAAAATTTTTCTGCTCCCTACTAAGAGCATGCTAATTTGCTACTGTCTTTGACCTCGTAATATGAACTTAATATAGTCAGAGCAAGGATCATTTCTATGATTATCACATCTAAAAGCTTAGCTTTAGGAGCTCTTTTAGCACTGTTGCTAACAGGATGTACTAGCAATCAAGAGCATACTGGCTCTTTGATCTCCTTATGGACACAAGGATCTAATGAAGAACAAAAGCGCTCTGCTTTAGATAAAGTACATCAAGAGGCAGCTCATGAGGCCCAAACAATAGCTCAAGAACAACAATGGACTGATCTTAATGATGAAACATATCGCCAAGCCCTCAAAAGCACTGATATTGTCTTTGATGAACAGTCAGGCCAATTCGTTCAATCATCTAGCAGCCAAAGTGAGCGTGAGCGCTTATTACTAAAGAGCACCTCTGTAGCTGAAGATGCCCTTTTTAATCCCAGTAAAACATCCTTATAGGGTCTCCTCAATAAGAGACACAAAGAATTACTACCAAAAGAGCGCACGCCCTTGTCGCAATTGCGCTGATTATTACGAATATGATCCTGTCTACTACCAACCATGGTATCAGCGCTTTAAGGCACCTCAAGTTCCTAAAGGAAGCTATCGCTCTAAGAGCTTTTATTAAATAGCAAAAAAGCAAGGTAAGATACCTTGCTTTTTTTTGCTTATGGAAGCGCTGGAGTTGGAAACCCACCAGGTGGCTCTAAAGGAACTCCATCAGGGCCCGTAGCCACATTAGGTGAATTTGGTGCCCAATGAGGCGGAGGCGGAGGATAGGCTACATTGCTATTGCTATTAGTTCCTTGCCAATAGCCGTCATAGTAAAAGCCACCACCATAGTTAATACCATAGTTATTGTTCTTGTTAGACTGCACAGTCACTCTATTGCCATTTTCATCGACATAACTATAAGTTACCTGAGCATCATTAAGACGCTCCTTGTCAGCAAGTTCTTGACGATACTTGGCTATTTGCTCAGGAGTGCCGATCATAGTAGGAGTCTTATTGCCATAGACCTTAATCTTAGGCTCTTCTTTGGCACTAGCAGTAACTGTAACGGATAAAGCTACGAACAAACTAAATATTATCGATGCTCTACTCATAACAGATCTCCTTGCAATACTGGGGACTTATCTTTACTAAAGACCAGTGCTAGCTAAAATAAATAGCTCTATTTAGCAGCAGTTGTGGAAGGCACAATCTTATCTGTATCAACAGATGCAGGAGTTGCGCTCTTATCGACATCAACACTAGCAGGAACTAACTCATCAGGACTAGTAGAATTTTGCATTTGGCGGCCATCAGGCAAACTCTCGGCGCTTTTTTGCTTAGCTTGAGCTGCAGCAGCTGCTGAGGTTTCTAAAATACGATAGTCCTTAGCCTCAATTTTAAGCTTAAACATATTACGCTCTACTTCACCAATGATTTCAATAAGCTGGTCTTTATGAACATAAGACCAATCAACATCATCATCGAGTTCTACTTCAATAGATACCCCATTTTCATCCGTGAACTCGTAGCTACTCTTGTGTAAAAAATTGGTAAGACGGCCCCGTAAAATCACCATTTCATCGTCTCGGCCATGACTTTGAATAACCGAAATAGAGTTTAAATGATTATCAAAACCTTGAGGACCAAAATGATGTCCTGCATAAGCTTGAGGTGCCAAGCTTATAGTAAGGAAAAGCGCAGCTGAACCTAATAGCAATTTGTGTTTTGAGGGCTTGTTAGTAAACATAGCTTAGCTTCCTAAAGATAAATACCTCACCCATCTTCTTCTAACCTAGGGGAGCTACTGATGGCCACAATCTTAAAGGAGCATCAGTGTTGAGGCTTCTGCTCGTTGTACAATGTGTTATCTTACTCATTGCAAATTAGCTTTTACTTAGGCAAGGCGCAAAAACTTATCTCATTTCACTTTGCTAAAGATAGTATAATGGCGCGCTTTTTCTAATTTTTTGGTAACTAGAGGTCTTATTTAGTTTATGGTCAACGAAATTACCGCAATTAAGCTCAATAGCAACGTCAAGCTTCAGATGGGTACTTTCCACGTAGCTGTTTGGGGCTGCCAGATGAATGTCTACGACGGCGATCGTATTCGCGACTTAATGAGCGCCTCTGGCTATGTTGAACAAGCTGAGCCTAAAGGTGCTGATGTCATTATCTTAGTCACTTGCGCTGTACGTGCTAAAGCTGAAGACAAGGTATTTAATCAATTAGGTGCTTGGCGTCATCAAGGTATTATCAACGATAATACTGTGATTGCCTTAGGTGGTTGTGTAGGCTCTGAGTTAGCTCATAAGATCATTGAAATTGATCCTAAGATTGCCATTGTCTTTGGTCCTCGCACTGCACACCGTCTTCCTGCTATGGTAGCCCAATACCGTGCTACCCATGAAAGCGTAGTAGATGTTAATGCTGAGGCTTTAGAGAAGTTTGATGCACTACCTGAGCAAGGCCGTCGCGGACCTAGCGCCTTTGTCACCATTATGGAAGGCTGCTCTAACAAGTGCACCTATTGCATCGTACCTCACACTCGTGGTGAAGAAGAGTCACGCCCCGAGCAAGACATTATCGATGAGGTCATTACCCATGTAGCCAATGGCGTCAAGGAAATCCATCTCTTAGGACAAAATGTTAACTCCTATCGTGGCTTAGCCCCAGATGGCTCTATTAGCAATTTCTCTTCTTTGCTTTATGAAATTGCAGCCATTGAAGGTGTGGAGCGTCTGCGCTTTACTACCTCAAATCCTATGGAGTTTACTGACGATATCATTCAAGCTATTGCTGATCTGCCTATTATTGCCGATGCTATTCATATTCCAGTGCAATCAGGTTCTGATAGAATCTTAAAGCTCATGCACCGCAACTATACTGCCGATTCCTATCGTCAGTTAGTAGCCAAGCTACGTAAGGCTCGCCCTAATATCTTTATCTCCACTGATATTATCGTGGGATTCCCTGGAGAAACTGACGAAGACTTTGCGCAAACTATGCAGTTAGTCGATGATGTCAAGTTTGATGCTAGCTTTAGCTTTATCTATTCCAAGCGTCCAGGTACCCCTGCTGCAGAGTATGAAGACGATGTCCCTGTAGCTCACAAGAAAGAAAATCTCTATGCGCTCCAAGAGAAGCTGGAGAATTACGCTACCATGTACTCCCAAAGTCTCTTAGGAACCACTCAGCGCGTCTTAGTTGAAGGTATTTCTCGTAAGAGCGAGCATGAGCTTAAGGCCCGTACCTCCAACAATCGTATTGTGGTATTTGAAGGCAGCCGTGAACTCGTAGGTCAAATGGTTGATATTAAGGTAGTTCAAGTTATGAGCCATACTATGAAAGGTGAGCTCTTAGACAAAGGTATTACCTTAAGCTAATACTTATTTGACTATCTCTTTTTAAGATCAAAAGGCCTCCAGGAAATAAGACCTGAAGCCTTTTTTAATCTATAATTATTTGTTTTATGCACTTAGAGCAACCTAAGAGCGCTATTTAGCTATTGCTATTGTTGTAAAGGAATTTGAGTCATCAGTCAAAGACCCATTGTGCAGATGCCTACTGCATAGCAAGTAATTTACATGCCACTAGATCTGATGTCTACCTTTATCAAAAGCAGACTCGTAAACACAATCGACAGATTCACAAAACTAATCCTGTAAAGAAGGGTGAAAGGAAATTAAACCAATCGCCATATACAGTAAACGACTTTAGACTTTTTGATAAAGTTAAGTGTTTTGGTGAAAAGTGTTATGGAAAAGAAGGTTTTATTATGGGACGGCGTAAAGATCAAGGTTTTGATATTAGAACCATTGATGGCCAGTATATATCCAAATCTATCACCCCTAAAAAACTTAAGCTTATCGAAAAGCGAAAAACATTTCTAACTGTAATCAAAAAGGAGTGCGCTTCCGCCCCTGTCTAAAGACAGGGGTTTCCGCGCTAATAATATTATGACCCAAGAGCATCTAGGTAAAGAAGGCGAAGGCCGTCGCTTTAGTTTAGAGCCAGTCGAACGTAATCGTCTTGCCAATATGGTAGGCCCAGAGGACGAAAACTTAAGACAGATCGCCTCTCGTTTAGGAGTAGAGATACTCAATTCTGGTGCTAACTTTAGCATCCAAGGCCCGCACAAAATGACTCTGGCAGCTGAGCGTATTATTAAACAGCTTTATTTGGAAACTGCTCCTTTAGGCAAGCAAAAGAAAGCCCAATTCATTACTCCTGATAAAGTTAACTTAGCTATTATTGAAAATACTCACATAGAAGCTGCTAACGAAGATAGCCCAAATCCACTAGACTTTATGGATCAAGCTAGCCAGTTAGAGCAAGCTGAAAACGCACGTGCTACCATCAAAAAGCAATCTCATAATCACCAAGAAGGAGATCGCGGCAGCGTAGGTGAGCTTTATCATAAGGCTTCAACCTTAAAGACCCAACGTGGTGTTATCAAGGCCCGTACTCCTAATCAGGCAGGCTATATAAGCCAAATTATCTCCCATGATGTAAGCTTTGGTATTGGCCCTGCTGGTACTGGTAAGACCTTCTTAGCTGTAGCTGCAGCTGTTGATGCACTGACACGCAATGAAGTACGCCGTATTATCTTGACCCGTCCTGCAGTTGAAGCTGGTGAAAAACTAGGTTTCTTGCCTGGTGATTTAACACAAAAGGTTGATCCTTACTTACGTCCTTTATACGATGCCCTCTTTGAAATGCTGGGCTTTGAAAAGGTCGAAAAGTTAATTGAGCGACAAGTAATTGAAATTGCACCTTTAGCTTATATGCGTGGTCGTACCTTAAATGACAGCTTTATCATCTTAGATGAAGCTCAAAACACCACCATTGAGCAAATGAAGATGTTCTTAACCCGTATTGGCTTTAACTCCAAGGCTGTTATTACTGGTGACCCATCGCAAATTGACTTACCAAAAAATGTCCGCTCTGGTTTACGCCATGCTATGGAGGTCTTAGATAAGGTAGATGCTATCTCCTTTACCTACTTCTTATCTGATGACGTAGTACGTCACCCTGTAGTAGCTGCTATTGTTAATGCTTACGATGCTTGGGATAAGAAAGAAGAGGCTCTTAAAGAGCGCGAGGGACGTGAACGTCGTGAGCGTCGTGACAGCTTCTTTTTAAAAAGAGCACGTATGGACTATCAGCAACCTTTAAAAGACAATGACGATCCTACTGAGAGCAAAAGCGAATACCAACGCTCTTTAGAATCTGATGTTGCCACTTTAAATGAGCAACAAGTACGTGTTGAGCAAGCTTTTAGTACTGCCGATGAGTTTGATGCCTTAATGGACGATCTCATAGCCGACAAGAAGAGTGAAGAATAGTTTTTTAGAGGCTGACCTTGGACTCAAGGCAGCCTCTTTTTGAAGGTTAATCTTATGCAAAATATCGTTATTGACTTACAAGTAGAAGTAGCCGACAACACCCATATTCCTAGTATTGATCAAATGACTTTATGGGCGCGCAGCGCATTTGAGCATGTCCACTATGATCAAGACTGCTCCTTTAGTGCCTGCTTTGTCTCTAATGAAGAGATTCAAGAGCTCAACAATAACTATCGCCACCTAAATAAACCTACTAATATCCTTTCTTTCCCTTATGAAGAACCTGAGGAGCTTAGTGCTTTAGACCCTGAGCTCAAAGCTGAGCTTGACTCTAGCTCTGAGCACGCAGAGGTCGATATGGGTACATATTTAGGCGACTTAGTGATTGCTATGGAAGTGCTTAAAAAAGAAGCTCAAGAGCAAAATAAGAGCCTTGAAGAGCATGCTGCCCATTTAATTATTCATGGCTGCTTACATCTTTTAGGTTATGACCATATTCAAGAGCAAGAAGCCCAGGAAATGGAAGGCATTGAAATTGCTGTGCTCCAAAAGCTAGGCTATGCCAACCCTTATGCGGCAGATGAGATCTAGCTCTCTTTTTTATTACAACTATCACGCTCTAGCTCAAAGCGTAGCAAGCTACGCTATAATGTGGCTTATGTTTTTTTTCAGGAGTTTTGGAAAAACCTATTATGGAATCTGATCTTCCGTCGCAGCCGTCTTTTTTAAGTCGCACCCGTGAGCGTTTTATGCGTACCTTTTTAAAACGCGGCCTTCCTCAAAATCAAAGCGAACTAGCTAAAGTTATCGAACAAGCAGGACAGGATGAAATAATTAATGAAGATACTGAGGATATGATCCGTGGTGTCTTTGACATTTCTCAGCGCCGTATCGCTGATATCATGATACCTAGAGCTAACATTGTAGCTATTGACTCTCAAAGCACTATTGCTCAAGCCATTGAGATCATCAAAAAGCACGGCCACTCCCGTTATCCTGTTACTAATGAGGACAAGGATCATATTGTAGGTATCTTGCTGGCTAAAGATTTGCTGCCTTTAGCGACTCTTGCTGATAAGAAGATCTCTGAGTTTGAGCACCTTTTGCGCAAAGCTGTCTTTGTTCCAGAGAGCAAGCGTGTCAATATGATGCTGCGTGACTTCCAAAAAGATCACTTGCACTTAGCTTTAGCTATTGATGAGTACGGTGGGGTCTGCGGTCTGGTCACTATTGAGGACATTATTGAACTTATCGTAGGTGAAATTACTGACGAGTATGATCCTACTGAGACAGTAACTTGTATTGCCAAGACTGGTGAGAATACCTACACCATCCAAGGTACTACTCCTTTAGAGGAGTTTGCTGAGTACTTTAAAACTACCTTACCTGAGGTAGATGTTGATACAGTAGCAGGCTTAGTCATTCATTTACTAGGCCATATCCCTCACCAAGATGAGTCTACTACCTTTAATGAATTTACCTTTAAGGTCTTAAACTCCAACTTACATCAAGTAAGAACCTTATTAGTTACCGTCAATCCTAAAGACGAAGACGACGAATAATCAAATATAGGCCTCAAATAATGAGGCCTTTTTTATCAAAATTAGCGAGCCCCCTCTGTCTACGCTTTAGTAAGACAGGTATAAACTACATAAGGCAACTTAAATCTACTGAAATAGCGAATCTTGGGGAGCTGCTTGTTGTTGTGCTTGTTCAAGATCCTTATTATCCACTTTAGGATCTTTAAACGGCTTGGTCGCTAAGACTTGATCTAATCTTTGCGCCTTTCGCAGAGCTGCACTATCTTTTTGCGCTTTTTCTATGCTGATAAGACCTTTGCCTAAGGGGCAAGCATAGGCTCTGCCTAAGAGAAAGAACTGATCTTGCTCAAAAAAAGGGGTATCCCAATGAGGAGGCGGCATAAAGCGATCGTATCCTACAGCCATATTAGTCTCTACTAAATGATTCCCCCCTAATTGGGCGGTCTTAAGCTTTAAGATATTGCGCGCACTTTGAATGCTAAAAGAGCCATAGGCATTATCTACCTCGCCTAAGAAAGTACAACCTTCTACCTCATGAGGCAAAGCTGTAACTACTGAGTCAATTTGCGCTTGCTCAACATTACTATAAGCACTACAAGCACTGACTGACAAAGCCATTAAGGCTATTAAACCTAAAGATCTCACAGCTTGCTCCTAAAACTTAAACTTTAAATTTTTACCTGGCACTTTCACATAATCATCAATTAGTACTAATAGATCAGAAAGTGGCAAGATATCTTCTACAAAGGCACTCTCGACTGCAGCATTTTTAGCAGAGCTTTGCTCCTGTTGTGCCATAGTCCCAAAATCTTCTTTAATAACGCCATCGAGAAAGCTCTTTGCTGAGGTAGATACGCTTTGATTATGCTCCAGCTCTTCTGATTCTAGATGAGGATTATCTTTAAGATCCTCTTGTGACTTTGATATATCAAGCGAGTGAGCATCAGATGTGACGATAACTCTAGAAGCCTTGTTTAACAGGGTATTTTGCGTATCCTGTGGCTTAGCAACTATCTTTGATAGATTAGTACTTTCTTCTGTCCAAGGAGGATCATCACTATCAATCTCATTTACAGCAATAGCAGTTATGTTGGTTTTAGATGGTTTTAACTTCAGTTTAGGCCATGGAGCATCGACTACATTTTCATGAACAAAGCTCTTACTTAGAGTATCTTGTGCTTGAAAGTTGCGCTCTAAATCCTTATAAGTGCTCTTATCAAAGTAGTACTCTTGAATTTCTTTATGGATATACGAGCCATCTTGAAGCTCTTTGATGCTAAACGAGCGCAAGGTAGGCAAGAGTTTATAAAGAGGTGTTTGCTCCATAACAGATATCCTCAGTAGATGATCTCTTAGGCATTGTAGCAATTTATCATTACCTTTGATGGAATGATTTCAGCACTAAATGCTACTAAACAACCAATTTTGCTAGAATGAACACGATTTTTCTCTAAGCGCTGGTGATTTCTTATGTCTTCTTTACTGGTCAAGTTTCAAATCTTTAGTAACGCCCAATTCTGGCAAAAGGTATTGCACTCTAAACTAGGATTAAGCTTAAGCTCTATTGCTTTGGGTTTGATTGCCACCTTAGGCTTTGCCCCTTATAACATGTGGGTTGTGAGCATGGTGTCATTGGCTTTCGAATTTTGCCTCATAGCCTCTTTAAAGAGTAAAAAACAAGTCTTCTTTGCCACCTTATGCTACTTTACTGCTTTGAATACCATAACTTTAGAGTGGCTCAACTTTGTTATGGTCGACTTTGGCGGTCTACCATTTATTGTCTCTTTAGGTATTGAGACTCTCTTTGGCTGCTATTTAGCTATTTTTCATGCCGCTTTAGCTACCTTTGCTTTTAAGTTTTCTTTGCAAAAATATCATCGCCCTCAAGAACAGATCGCGCCAGAGTTAGAAGATGATGAAGAAGCTGTAGATTGTGCCGACAGCTCAATGATGGGATCCTTTATTCCTCAAGGTATTAGCCAAAACTACTTGTTCCCTATTCTCAAGTTTGCCTCTGGAAAAGAGTACCGCTTCTTTAAGAACACCTTCTTATTGTGCTTCTTACCTTTAGCCTTAATTTGTGCCGACTTTATTATCGGTTATCTCTTTACAGGCTTCCCTTGGATGTACTTAGGCTATACCGTATTAGAAGGTCCATTTTCAGCCTATGCTCCACTCCTAGGCGTACGTGGTGTAACCCTCATTCTCTTTATCTGTGCAGGTGCTTTAGCTCTGGCTATTGAGCGTCGCTATATATACCTACCTATTGCAGGAGTACTCTTTCTTTTTGGTATCTTTATCTTAGGCGTACAATACACTAGCCCTCTACCTGCAGTTAAAGTAGTAGGTATCCAAGGCAATATCCCTCAAACTCTTAAGTGGGATCCTCGCCATACCATGCCTAGCATTGATAAATATATCAATCTTTCAATTGATCACTTTGGCAATAGTGATGTCATTGTCTGGCCTGAGTCTGCTATGCCTGTGTTCTTTGAGCAAGTTAAACCGCTCATTAGCGATATGAATAAATTTTCCTATCAAAAAGACACTGCCATGCTTATTGGCATGCAAAGAGTTACTAAAGATAAGCACAGCTTTAACTCTATGTTTGTCTTAGGACAAAAACCTACTCTTGAACAAGTGCAGTTTTATGACAAGCGTCAATTAGTACCTTTTGGTGAGGTAGTACCTTTTGAGCCCTATACTCGCAAACTAGGTTCTATCTTTAATTTCCCTATGTCAAGCTTTACGCCTGGAGCACCTATCCAAGAACAAATTCACCTGCAAAAGCAGGACTTATACCTCATTCCAGCGTTATGTTATGAGTCTATTTTCCCAGAATTAATGATCTCCCTGCATGATAGCAACACCAATGGCATTATCATGATCTCCAATGATTCTTGGTATGGAGACACTCGTGGCCCTCAAGAACACTTAGCTATTGCTCAAATGCGCTCTTTAGAAATGCAAAAGCCTATGATTCGTGTCACCAACTCAGGTATTACAGCTTATATCAATGAAAAAGGTGAGATCGTCAAGCGCCTTGACTCTAATGTAGAAGGAGCTTTAGAAATGGAATTTATACCTACTAAAGGTATGACCCCTTATGTGCGTTTTGGCAACATTCCTTTGTATATCATATTGCTCTTATTAGTCGCTCTTGGCTTGTATATGAGATCCCAAGACCAAGATGAACGCATCGCTCAATTAAAAGAACTCATTAGACCTTAATGTTGTGAATTTACGAGCAAAACATCATATAATTTAAGAGCTAGAGTTTTTAGTTAGTTTGTCTCTCATTGCGTAGAGGAAGGAAAAATGCGCGAGATTTTTTTTAGCAGCTCCCAAGTATTAACTTACATTCTTAAGAGATGCTATCTGAAAAAGTATCCTATCAACCAAGCCAAAGCTCAGCGCTTATTGTATTGCAGCTATGGCAGTATTATGGGCTTGTTTGATATGCGTCTTACAGACGAGCGTCCTATTACTTGGGAAGCTGGGCCTATTTTCCCTCGTGCACTTTTTGACCATATGCACCACCAGCTCAATTTTTCTGATCAATACAATCCTTTAGAGCAAAAGCTCTCCCAACCTGCTTTAATCTACGTCATTAACCAAACAGTAGATAACTTTGCTCCTTTATCTCAAGAGGAGGTTACTAAGTTCTTAACTGCTCCAGGTACTCCTTGGTATGAAGCATCTAATGGTGGCGAAAACTTAGGCGTGATTATGGAAGATGAGCTCATTCGTAACTACTTCATCAAGAATGTAGTTGACCCTAATGCTTACTATGGCCCTAATATGGAAATTCCTATTCCAGCAGATCCTCGTGCTGAAAACATTTGGGCCTAACTAAAAGCTCATTTGCCCCCTTCCTAAAAAAACCTCCCATATACTTTTATATGAGGAGGTTTTTGATTATTGAGCCTCAGTTCCTTTAATTAACAATCCTTTGCTCTTGGCATCATTGCTTACATGAAAGAGCAAAGAATAGTCAAAATAGGTACCTTGACTATCTTTAAAGGTAGGCCGTTGCTCTGTCCTCACTAAATTCTGGCTTTGCTCTTGAGTAAGAGAGCCATTAGCTTGTTGCGATTTATGATATAAATGCTCACGAGTAACATTAAAAGGTGTAATTGGTTGTACTAAATGTGAGCCCTTATGCTTCCTATAAGTCTCATAACACTTTTTAGATAGATCAGCTGTTCCTACAGGCAAGACCTCATTCGCACCATCAATTAATTTATCAATTGATTGAGGTATTTGCTCGACATAGATCTCACGCCATGAATCTTCTTTAGCCTGAGCTAAAGCATTCTGGTGCTCTTTTTCATTGCTCTGTACATGCCTCTTTTGAGATTGTTTATTATTAAAGAGATACTCCGACTTAAATTTCTTATTATTCCTCTCATAGTCATCAATATAGCCATTAGGCAAATCGTCCAAAGAAATCATGGCATCAATCTTTCCTTGTAATTTAGCCTCAACAAACTCACGCTGAATGCTTAAAGAGCTCTCACTAATACCATTTTCTTTAGAAGAGTCTACAGACTGCTTTACATTATGCTTTTTGATAAGACGTTTTTGCTCACGCTCTTGATACTCTTTGACGCCCACAGTATTGCTATCTCTAATGTCGTGATAGATCTTATCTTCTAATTTGTGCTGATTTTTGATCAGCATTTGGTAATTTTTTAAAGTATCACCATCATTAATTAACAAGATCTCTCTTAAGTCTTGAGCATAGTCACTGAGCGCAAAAAGGCCACGCACAGTAGGACTGTAGGCAGTAAAACATAGGCCATATTTATGACTCTCTTTACAACCACTTTGATAGCTATTGTCTTTGTAAAAGCTAATATCATCTGCGGTAATCATGCCTAAAGATAGCATATCCAAATTTTGCTGCTTACGCTCCCACTCTTGCATCAGAGTCTGGGCATAATAAATATGCATCATGTGTAAATGAACATCAGCACCAAGATAGGACACTTTTTGAAAGATGGGCTCTTGGTACTCTTGCTCACTATTTTCTTGGAGCATGTTATTAAGATCCATTAAGGACAAATCAAGTGCTTTAGCCAAATTGTTTTTAAATGCTAGATCATTGTATTTGACCATTTCCAGATCAATAGACTTACCTAAAGTTAGGGTTTGGATTTCGCGTTCACTGATATAGCCATAATCAATAGGCGCAGCTCGGGAAATACCAGCAAAAGTAGAAAGACTATCCTCTTGTGCTAAGGCAGGAGCTGCTATCATTAGCATACCAACTACCAAATAATCCCAACACTTGCGCATAGGCATCCTTTTAAACTAAACAAGGGGCAATAATAGCCCTACACTGCAAAACGGCAACTAACTCAATAGATGTAAGCTAAATTCATTATAAGATAAACCCTTGTAGCCTGTATTCGCTCAATATCAAATATCTTCACAAAGAATCGCAAATCTTTGTCATGTTAGAATAATTGACATTAGTAATTTGATAGCACGATTTATGCTTGCTATAGTAGGGTTGGCAAGCTTTAATCATCTTTAGTTTTGTTCCCTAACTGCGCTTGTTGCTAGTAACTTAGGTCTTGGGTTTTGTTTCATGAGCACTAATATCGATAATAGTCTCCACAAGAGCAATGATACCTCTACAGGCGTCTCGCTCAAGTCGGCTTTGGGCTTTGGCTCAGATAAAGCAAGTACTTCTAGCGCCTCGATTAATAAGGCAGCTACCACATCTTATCTAAACTCGCTCTCTTACGAACAAGATAATGTAGGTGAGAATCTGTCTCGCTCTATGAATAAGCTTAATCAAAGCTTATCTCAAGCAGCATCTAGCTTGCATGAAGGAGTGGTTGACGAACAAGCCGAGAAAATGGCTGTTTATAGCAAGTTAGCCTCCAAGATCATTGAACGAGACAGCTCACTCCAAGAGAAAGTGGCCCAAGATCTATCTAAAAACAGCTCTATCGTTCGCAATAAAGAAGCATCCGAGTCCTTGCAAAAGGCTATGGATAATTTACCTTCTAAACTCAAAGAAGGTACCCAAGCAGGTAAAGACTTAGCTAAATTTATGGTCGAAAATCTGGTCACCTTAAGCGACCACCGTCAAATGGGGGCAGGCTTAGAGCGCGATCTTGCTGTTCGCCAGATTAATATCCCTAAAAAAGACCCAACTAGTCGCCAACAAAATGCTAGTGCCAAAGTATTAAGCGCTTCTATTGAGTATGTAAAGAACAACCAACCTGAAGTCTTAGCTAAAATCACAACCCAAGAGGCTAAGACTCCTACTCCTAGCTCTAATTTGGAGACTCAAGAAGGCTTCAGCTCAAGCAAACCTTTAGAGCAAGATAGCACCTACTTAAGCGCTTTAAAGGCTCAGCGTAATAACAACCATAGCGCTGAAAGTGCTATAGTTCCTCAAGATAAAATTAGTGCAGAAATCTCCAAAAGAATTCATAACCTAATTGCTCAAGCAGCAAACAATGCTAAAAGTGGTAATTTAATCAATCTTTCACCAGAAGAAGCAGAGCGCTTTGATCGCTCCATCACTACCCAAAATAAAACCAATGTAGATGTTCTAGAACGTATCTTTAGTAAAAATAGCAGTACTAATGCTGCTGATGGTGAATTACCTCCACCTAGCAATCAAGGAAACGAAGCTAAGGTAAGACAGCTGTCCTTATCAGAGCTCTCTGCACGTGCTAGTAAGCTCCAAAGTCAATTCCGTCAAGAGCGCATGCGCATCGTTCAGGAAGGTAAATTACCTGATCCTGCTCAAATGCCTGAAATGAAATTTGATAAAGCAGCCGTAAAATCCCGTACTGGCTCTAATCAAAATAACCAAGCTCAACGAGCTGCCCAAACCTTATCATTACAAGAAAGCCTAGCTCGTGCCCGTAGCGCCTTTATCGCACACAATATAACCTCAGAGCAGGCTAACAATGAAGATCAAGCGCCCGCTCCACAACCAAATAATACTGAGAGCAAGCCTGCTCAACAACAGCCTGTTGAGCAAAAGCCTGTAGCTCAAGTTGAAACTAAGCCTGCTTCTACTGAGAGCAAGCCTGCTCAACAACAGCCTGTTGAGCAAAAGCCTGTAGCTCAA
>Reba_p2__coassemble_1180_pt1 | contig 14662 bp, 11 predicted proteins | sample Reba_p2__metabat2_low_PE_017 | metagenome-assembled genome bin Reba_p2 | reverse complement strand
CCCTCATTCTTAAGGGTTAAAAGGCCACACCATTGGGATGACAGCTACGCAAATAATCATCGAAACTATGACCAATGGAGTACCTACTTTGATGTAGTTCATAAACTTAAACATGCCTGGAGCTAATACCAAAGTGTTTGGCAGGAGTAGCTCATGCTAAGTCTTAATTAACTGGGGCTAGATAAATTACCAGCTCAGATCCCTCGACACCACAGGCTTTGAACGCACTGCGTAAGACCCTAATTTTCTCATTATTAGCAAACTCCGTTCTTATACAGCAGCCTGGGGCAATTTGGGTAAATGATTCATCGACACAAGTAGTCGCAAAATTTGCCTTAGGCCCTTTGTACAGCTGCTCCATAGCCTCAACATAGCGCTCAGAGAGCTCTTTAATGACATTAATCAAGAACTCTTTCCATAATTTGGTCTTAAACTCTTGGCCAAAGAGGCGATAGCCTACAATCTTGCGTCTGAGAGGGTTAAAAGAACTATCATTAAGAGCATACTCATCAGCAACTTCAACTTCTAGTGTTGTTAAGTCCTGACCTTGAGCTTGAGCTTGAGACTTATCTTCCTCTTGAGGATCAACAATGAATACTAGCGCGGCAGGATCAATATTGCAGTGTCTAAAGAGATCTTTGAGTACTGCTATCTTGCTTCTATTATCAATCCAGCTATGCACATACTTGCCAGGAGCTACTTGAGAGCAATAGCGCTCATCAAAACTCTCAGCATTTCTAAAGTACATATTGCACCCAAACAAACCCTGAGTTTGCTCTGGGTAAGTTAAAATCACCTTTTTCACTACCTGAACAAACATGTCTTTCCAAGAGCTTTGCTCATACTTAATGCCAAAGAGCGAATAGCCCTTAAGCTTACGCTTGACTGGATTAAAGGAGTCATCATCTAAGGAGATCTCAGATAAAAGCTTACTTTTAGGGCTAAAGCTGGATTTAGGGAGAGGATAGAGCTTGAGCAAGATATCTACCATAAGATTAGCTCTATTTTTTAGTTCTTGCTCTGTCCATTGCTGACAGACAGAAACATCACGAGTTAAGCGATATTTAGAGAGCTTATAGCCATGAATTACCTTCCCCTGAGCATTGACAAAGCCATCGCGCTTCTCATTAAAAGGCCTGTTGCTCAATTCGCCATTAATACCTGTAAGCGTAAGATTAGCCAACTTATGCACATAATGCTTATGAATAGCAGCAAAATTTTTCCCTAACATGCTCTTCCACTCAGGGCAGAGACTTTGTGGCATAATATGCTCAATAGTAGCTTCGTGATTATTCATTTCCTCAGCCACATTGTTGATCTCGCCATCAAGATGATTTTCTAGGCGCTCAAACAAGAATACTTGATAGGGCTTATTGAGCTTGTAGACATTGCAATTTTTGATAGCCTCGCAAAAGCTTTCATCGCTTTGAAAGGCTAAGCGTCCTGCACGGTGCAATAAATTAAAAGCTAAAACGTCTGCATAGGAATCAGCGCGCTCTTGAGATTCACTAATGCTCCTGACCACAGCTTTATGCAGCGAGCAAAACAAACCTGAAAGGGCATTAGAGGGCACATTGCACAAAATGCGGCGCATTAAGTAATTTTCTATGAGATCGAGAACTTTCCAGATCACATTATCACTAAGACTTTGCTCGTGCGCATAATGCAAGAACTGCATTAAGAAAACATAGTAAATATCGCTCTTTAGATTGCACAAATGCTTCATCTTAGCAGACAGCTCTGGGTTGCTAAATTCTCCCTTATTGATCTGATAGTATAAAGAAGCATAATAGAGCATCTGCTTAAGCTCTGACTTGCGCTCTCTATTTTCCATGAAGCGCTTCCATTCACTATAGATTTGCTCTTGGTTGATCAAGCAAGATAAGTTCTGCTCTAAGGTAAGATAGATACGTAAGAATCTCGAGGTCTCATAAGAGACGGCCTCTTCAATTTTGACCCAGTAGCGCTCAAAATACTCTTGCTGCTCATCAGGAGCAAGCGCCATCAAGAGATAATTGCGCACTTTATCAGCCTCAGACAAAGCCATTCCTGTTGAGTTGAGGCTCTCAAAAATCATTTGGGCATCATCGCCTCTTTCCAGCTCAATTAAAATGATTTGCAAACGCAACAAAGCATCAAATAACTGATCAAAAGATAAAGCTATTTGGGGCGAGCCTAAGCACTGGTAGAAATAAAGGAAGTTGAGCGTACATTGGCTATTAGTATCTAAGTCATCAATAGTGCCTAAATCATCTTTAACTAAAGCAAAGATCTTGTCGTAAGCAAGACGATCTTTGGTAATGGGAACTAGCTTGATCTTGCGCTCTCCATAACAATATGGCGAGTATAAGAACATATCACAAGCACTATTGATAAGATTGCTATCACTAATAGCTAATTTGTGATCTTTAACGGCTTGAATCGCAGCCAGCAAGAGCAAGGATATAGTTGTCAGGCGCTGCTGACCATCAATAATTAACAGATTGGAACCCACAGGAGCATTAGCTGCCACGATAGAGCCAAAGAAATACTTCTCCTGTCCTGATTGATGAATCTTTAACAAATCATGTAGCAGTTGCGCGCAATTTTCTTCACGCCAGCTATACAAGCGTTGATAAACAGGAATTTCCAGTTGCATCATGGCATTGCCCATAATAGCGATAATGTCTCGTGATTGTCCGCGCATAGTTGGCTCCTTATAGCTACTAGCTTAATTATAAGAGTAAGCGAGATTATTTAGTAGTCTTTAGAAACGACAAAACCCAAGTAAGGTTGCCCTTACTTGGGTTTTAACTATCAAGTTCTAAAGCTTGACAGTCAAAGCAAGCCCTTAGTGATAAGGGCTTACTTAGCTTTACAAGCAGTAAGCTTTAGCTATTACTCACCACGAGCAGCGGCGAAAGCGGCAGCCATAGCGTTAGGGGCAGCCTCTTGCTGTTGCTTGTCGTTTAAGTTGTCTAAAGCTTCCTTCTCTTCAGCCTCATCCTTAGCGCGGATGGATAAGGTTAACTGACGAGTCTTGCGATCGAGGCTGATGAACTTAGCCTCAACGCTGTCACCTACCTTTAATACGGTGGAAGCGTCTTCTACGCGGTCACGGGAGATATCAGCAACGCGGATATAACCAGTTACACCCTCAGCTAACTTAACGGTAGCGCCACGAGCGTCAACCTCTTCAACGGTGCCGTTTACTAAGGAGCCCTTGTGGTGGGAGGCTAAGTAGTCTGCAAATGGATCTTCAGCGATCTGCTTTAAGCCTAAAGAAATGCGCTCACGATCTGGATCTACCTGGAGAACGATAGCGGTGATCTCGTCGCCCTTCTTGAAATCACGAACGGCTTCTTCACCAGACTGCTGCCAGGAGATATCAGATAAGTGAACTAAACCATCGATACCGCCATCTAAGCCGATGAAGATACCGAAGTCAGTGATGGACTTGATCTTACCAGTTACACGATCACCCTTAGAGTGGGCCTCAGCGAACTCCATCCATGGGTTTGGCTTGCACTGCTTTAAGCCTAAGGAAATACGACGACGCTCCTCGTCGATCTCTAATACCTTAACAGTTACGTTGTCGCCAACAGAAACAACCTTGGATGGGTGAATGTTCTTGTTAGTCCAATCCATCTCGGATACGTGAACTAAGCCCTCAACACCCTCTTGGATCTCAACGAAGCAGCCGTAATCAGTTAAATTGGTTACCTTGCCAGCTAAGTTAGAGCCAACTGGGAAGCGAGCAGCGATGTTTGCCCAAGGATCCTCACCTAATTGCTTTAAGCCTAAGGAAACACGTTGACGCTCACGGTCAAACTTGAGAACCTTAACTTCGATCTCATCACCAACGTTAACGATCTCAGATGGGTGCTTAACACGCTTCCAAGCCATATCGGTGATGTGTAATAAGCCATCAACACCGCCGAGGTCAACGAATGCACCGTAGTCGGTAAGGTTCTTAACGATACCCTTAACCTCTTGGCCTTCCTGTAAGGTAGCCAATACGGACTCGCGCTCATTGGAGTTCTCAGACTCAATAACTGCACGACGAGAAACAACAACGTTGTTACGCTTCTGGTCAAGCTTGATAACCTTGAACTGAAGCTCCTTGCCCTCTAAGTGGGTGGTCTCGCGTACTGGACGAACATCTACTAAAGAGCCAGGTAAGAAAGCACGGATGCCGCCTAACTGAACAGTGAAGCCACCCTTGACCTTACCATCGATAAGACCAGTAACAGCCTCGCCATTGTTGTAAGCTTGCTCGAGCTTATTCCAAGCCTCATTGCGCTTGGCCTTCTCACGAGATAAAACGGTCTCACCGTCGCCAGACTCAACAGTCTCGATAACTACTTGAACGGTATCGCCAACAGCAACCTCGAGCTCGCCCTGAGCGTTCTTGAACTGCTCAACAGGAACGATAGCCTCAGACTTTAACTTGGCGTCTAAGATTACGTAGTCGTCGTTAATAGCAACAACGTAAGCGTTAGTGGTATCGCCTGGACGGGTAACAACCTCTTGTAAGGACTCTTCAAAAAGTTCGGCAAAAGAATTAGACATTAAGGTAATGATTCCAAAAGCACCCTAAAGCATCCTGCTTTAAGGAGGTAATTATAATTTAGTGTCATCCTTGACACTCAAAACTAAGACATGAATTATAACAAAAAACTAAGATACAAACAAGTTAGTTTGCCAAAAAAATCTTATTTTTGCTTAGACTTAATATATTCCATAGCCATGTTAAAGACCTCATCAATGCTCATATTGGTAGAATCAATACGAAGAGCATCTTCAGCTGGCTTTAAAGGAGCTACAGGACGATTACGATCGCGTTCATCACGCTCGGTGATCTCTTTTAAAATTAATTCGTAATCTGCTTCCTTACCTGCTTGCTCTAACTGTAACTTACGACGAGTAGCACGCACCTCAGGGGAGGCATCTAAGAAGATCTTAACTTGAGCATCAGGGAAAACAATGGTACCCATATCGCGGCCATCAGCTACGAGACCAGGCTCTTGTCTAAAGTCACGTTGACGTTGCAATAAAGCCTGACGCACTAAAGGATGAGGAGCTACCTTGCTCGCATTAAGGCCACACTCTTCAGTACGAATAGCCTTAGTAACATCTTCGGCACCTAAAAATACATGCACTCCATCATCTTTAATCTCAAAGCTTAAAGATAATACTTGAGCCTCTTGCACGATGGACTCTTCATCAAACATGGCTAAGCCAGCTTTGCGTACGGCATAAGCTAAAACACGATAGATAGCGCCAGAATCTAAGAGATCATAGCCTAAGGTCTTAGCTAAACGCTTAGTTAATTCGCCTTTGCCTGCGCCACCTGGGCCATCAACAGCAACAACAAATGCCTTTTCCATAACAAATTAACTCCAACTGTTAAGAGCACGAGCTCTAAGTTAACAAACCATGTGCATCTTAGCATATTAGCTATAAGCTATTATGACCTACTAGCTACTAAAGTAGAAAGCGCCTTATTCATACAAACATTCTTTGGGGCTTTGAGTGTCTCAGACTCTAGCACCTTCATAGACAGCGCCTTTGCCAAATCTAAAAATACATTTTTTTATTAACAATTTTTTTTCAGCCGCGTTTAATGGTGCTAAGGTATAATGAACGCTTGCTTGCCCAGCAAACAAGCATATATGGAACTTAAAGAGCCATTTTAGTGAGCTCTTAAATTTGTTAAACAATTAGGTATTAATCGTGGCAGACAGTCAAATCTTCGAGCAAGGCCCTAGCGCCTTACTTCCAAGCCGTTTTGGTATGTTTAGAATTAAAGTCTTTAAAGACCACCAATTACGTGAGCATGCAATTATCTACGCAGGCGATCTGACCACTGACGAGCCAGTTCTCACTCGCATTCACTCTGAGTGTTTAACTGGTGATACTTTAGGATCTTTACGTTGTGATTGTGGCTTCCAATTAGAGGCAGCCTTAACCAAGATTTCTAAGCAAGGTCGTGGTGCTTTACTTTATATGCGTCAAGAAGGCCGTGGCATTGGACTTTTCAATAAGATTGCCGCCTACCGTCTCCAAGATAATGGTCTTGACACTGTAGAGGCTAATTTAAAGTTAGGATTCCCAGCTGACGCTCGTACCTACGGCTTATGTGCTGACATGATGCGTGCTATGGGCTTTAATAAAGTCATTTTAATGACCAACAATCCTGCCAAGATTGATGATATTGCCCAGCATGGGATTGAAGTAGTCGCTCGTGAGCCTCTTGAGTATGGTGAGAATAAGTACAACGAAGAGTACCTTAAGACCAAAGAGATCAAGATGGGGCACCTCTTACACCATCAAGACTAATTAAGCTTAAGAGCTCTTGCTAGTGAGGGCCATAAGTATGGAACACAATATTAACTTTCAAGGCCGCCTTATTCCTACTGATGAAGAAGGCTATTTATTAAATCCTCAAGACTACAGTGATCAGCTGCGTGACTTTATGGCTCAAGAAATGGGCCTTACCCTTACTGATGAACACATCATCATTATTAATATGGTGCGCAGCTATTATCAACAATTTGATACCACCCCTCCTATGCGTGGATTAATCAAGCTCTTACAAAAAGAAGGCTTTGAACAACTAGCCTCTTCCGTAAAGCTCGCTCGTCTCTTCCCTGATGGAGCAGCTAAAAGTGCGGCCAAATTAGCAGGACTACCTAAGCCAGCTAAATGTATCTAAAACAAAAAAAGGAACCAGCAACGGTTCCTTTTTTTCTATACTTTACTTGAGCTCATCAGCCTTAAGAGGCTCGATACTCTCTTGTTCCTTAGATGCTTCCTGGGTATTGGAAACAGCTTCATCTGTAGATTTTGGAGCTACATCCTCATTAGTATTTGGTGCCACTTCCTCTTTGAGCTCTTGTGGAGCTTCACTCTTAGGGGCATCATTTGTAACTTCAGGAGTCTCTTGTTCCATGGCACTAACAGCAAGATCCTTCTTAGCTACTGCAGGAGCTGCTTGCATGCTATCTTCTGACATATGGCTTAAGCCTACCTTTAAGTAAACCACCATTGACCAAATGGTTAATACGGTAGCTACACCTAACAGACCTACAGCTGCATAAATCATAGGCTCATTGTAACGATAAATTAACAAGGCAATAGCTGCCATCTGAATAGCAGTTTTCCATTTACCTACCCAATTGACCGCTACTTGGGCACGCTGACCAATCTCTGCCATCCATTCACGTAATGCTGATACTACAATCTCACGAGCAATGATAACCATAGCAGGGATGGAGACTAATAAGTTCATATGAGGGAAGAACTCATTTACATGAACGCTGTAATACTCAACAATTAATACTAAAGCGGTACAAACCATGATCTTGTCAGCAACAGGATCTAAGAAAGCACCGAACTTGGTGGTCTGCTTAAGCTTACGAGCTAAATAACCATCTAAAAGGTCAGTTAAGGCCGCAATGACAAAGACACAAGCTGCCATAAAATTGGTTTTAGTGGTTGGATAGTAGAAAAGACCTACAAAAACAGGAATAAGAGCTACTCGTAAGATAGTAAGCAGATTAGGCAGGTTAAACATTAAATGATCCTAGGATGATAAAAGTAGAAGAAATACCTTAAGCCCCTAATTATAAGACAAGCATAGCTAAAACTTTGCGATCTACGGAATGTTTTTAATAAGCTCCCTATTAAAGGGAGCTTATTATCTCTAGCGCTTATGCTTTTGTGACATCTCTTACGGGCTTGCCTGTGGGGTTCTCTATACAAGTTGAGCTTCAAAGCGCACACCATCTGAAGATAGCTTGGGGTAGAAAGTATTATTCTATTTTTAGGGAACTTCTTCTCCATTTACCATGATAGCTAACGCAGTAGTTGATTAAACTAAAAACGCCTTACTCTTTAGGGAGTAAGGCGTTTTTGTAAACAACTAGCCATAAGCGCATAGTACCTTGATATAGGACTCCTATAAGGAGCCCTCACACATAATTACACTTAAAATAAGTGCTAGGAAAATCTGGCCTTATTCTTAGGACACACAAGTGCTCTAACAATAAGACCATACAAAATTCAGGCTACTCTTATCACCTTGGACTTTATATGATTTTCGCTTGGTGGATAGGACTAGACTATCTAACTTTTAAGATAGTTTATGCTAGTGCCACCGATGTTCTCTGGTTAAAACCTCTACTCCTAGAGGTCTAGCTGCTACTTGAGAGCCTATCTCGTCTCCGAGCCGTAGAGCACTCTAAGTCCATCCAACATCAAGCCTATAGGAAGCTTGTATAAACGTTACCTAGCAGGCTTATATCCTTTCCTTGTCTGATTGATTGTTGCGTCCTTAATACTTAAGCTCAATCAAAAATGAATGAACCAAGTGTGAGTGAGCGAAAATCTCATTGAGACAGCTAAAGATTATATTGCCTTAGAATCCCAAAATATGATTTTGTTGATTTAGATGCCTTAGCTAAAGAAAGAACGCTCTCAAGCGCAAACGCTTTAAATTACATTTTTGTTTAGCTAAATAGTGGCTGTCTGGGACAGCGCAACTTTTGACATATTAAAACAAACAGCCCCAAATTTTTGGTATTCGCTTTTGTTGCTGTCATTATGCAAATTGCACAGAGGAAATAAAATAACCTCTTATCAATTATGCTACACAGGCCTAGTTTTCATTATTCCAATTGTAAAAGAGCTCACAATTTTGAATTTTCATCGCTATGAAAACTGTGCGACAGCTCATATATATGCATTTTACCATGCTTTACTAGCTCAAACATGGTGCAAACATTTTTGCAGCAATTTTTCCTCTGTGCTTAAACTGTGAACGCGCACACAATCATCCTTTGCAGTGCAATTTTGCGCAAAATGATAATTTTTATCATATCTTGTTAGCGCTCAAACATCTTACAAGCGTTGCAAATGCTTGCGTTGCGGCGCGTTTACTCAAAATATGTTGAGCAATTTTGCTTAAGCAGTTGAGCACTTTAAAAGGCACTTAATCAATAAAATCACTATAAGATACCAAGAAAGTGCTACTATGCACAAGAATATTCCCTTAAATATCACTACTTGGGCAAATTTGATAGCAAAGGCTAACTAGAGTGATAAGGGCGCTTAAGAGATTAACTCAACTACATATGTCAATATGAGAGAGGATGAGCTAGCTTCAGGCGGGACAATTTGTGCCATACTAGATAGGCAAGGGCACTTAGTAGACAACAACTCAATCCTGAAAATGAGCTGAGCTCATTTTCAGAATGGAGCTTGAAACTTTGGTTTCAATGAGCAAAGACAATTACGACACCGAAGGATTTAGTTCTTAACCACCTTAGGGTATAAAACTAAGTACCCCCCATAAGCCTTATTCAAAAGGGGCAGGATCGCCAATACCAATGCGACGTACGAGAGGAGAGCCGTCTTCAAAACGGATTACGGTAGTAGCTTGAGGATTTAAAACACCACCATCAACAATCACATCCACAATAGAGCCAATCTTGTCATTGATCTCTACAGGATCAGACTCTGCAAACTCTTCATCAGGCAGAATTAAAGAGCAGCTCATTAAAGGCTCATTAAGCTCCTCTAGTAAGGCTTCTAAAATAGTGCATTGAGGCACACGCAAGCCAATAGTGCGACGCTTTTCATTCATCACACGACGAGGCACATCTTTGGTGGCAGGTAAAATAAAGGTGTAAGCGCCAGGAGTATTATTCTTGAGCAGTCTAAAGACACTGTTATCAACCTTGGCATAAGTTGACAGCTCTGATAAGTCGCGACAAATTAAAGTAAAGTTATGATTTTTACTAATCTTACGAATATGAGCAATGCGCTCCATAGCATTCTTTTGCTCCATTAAACAACATAGAGCATAAGAAGAGTCAGTTGGAACTACAGCGACGCCACCGTCACGTAAGATCTTGCAGGCCATTTTAATAAAACGGGGCTGCGGATTATCAGGATGAATAGATAGAAACTCAGCACTCATAATAATATCCTTGCTTAACAATAAAAAAAGCTAAGATCCTTTTGCTAAGATCTTGGCTTTAATTATAGCATCTTACCTGCTAGAGCTATTCTTTAGTCTTGAGAGCTTGCGCCGTCTATCACTAATTAATCTTTAAAAGTGACCAATTGTTCTAAACTAAGACGTGACTTAGGGCGCTTATCAATAGTATTAGAGTCATCACTAGCACGATAACCTAAGCTGACAATTAAGGCACAAGACTCACCTTTAAAGCCCATGAGCTCATTGGCCTTGTCATAATCAATGCCCTCTAAAGCAGTAGAGTCTACGCCATAAGCATGAGCAGCATAAACTAAAGTAGCAAAAGCAATATAAGCTTGCTTGCAAGTCCAAGCTTCATAATCACCTAATTGCACATGCAAATTAGAAAAGAAATGACGGGACTTGTCTTGAGCTGCTACTAGCTCTTCATTAGGCAGACGACCGTCTTTAATCTCAGCAGCTAATACTGCTTGCAAGTGAGCCTCATCAATAGCGCTTTTAGAGGAGATTACAATGGCATGAGAAGCGCTATCATAGCGCTTTAAGTTAAAGTCCTTGATGGCAGGACGTAACTCATCCTTGGCCTTACCTGTTAACACATAGAAGTGATAAGGCTGGCTATTAACTGAAGTTGGGGTCAAACGTACACACTCTAAGATCTGAGCTAAAGTCTCATCAGAGACCTTACGGCTAGCATCATAATGCTTAGTAGTATAGCGAGTTTCCATCAGCTCTTTAAAATCCATAAAGCTATCTCCTTTCACTAAAATTCATAAAGCCCTATCAGCATAGCACAAAAAACTGCTAGAAATAGATGCCCTTACCCTGAGACATCTTATGCTCTCCCTAATCAGTATCATAGCTACCTGCACCACATAAAAGCAAAAAGTCTTGTTAAGCGCTCTTTGTCCAAGAATGCTTAGCAAGACTTTCTTTAACAAGACCTAAGAGGCTGCTCTAGCTACTAATAACTAAAGCAGCGCTTTATTAATGCTGCCGCTGTTCTTGCTGCGCAAAGTCAGACCTTGCGCAGTAAGAGCATTTGTGGCGAAACATAGTCGTCTTAAATAAACAGTTAGTGTGCCTAGAGCACACCAAATCAAGTGCACTCAATGCAGGGTCATTAAGTAGTACCAGAAACTGTTTTTTTAAAACTGGTCTTGATACTCTTAGTTAAGAAATCAGTACAGTTACTAATTCCTCAAGTTCAGAAAATGAAGAACCACAACTATGATCACTCTTATAAGCAGTAACGCTTAGCAAGAGAAAACTGCCACTATATAGCTTAAGCTAGATCCCAACCCTACCTAAAATGATAGGGTCTTCGACCTGAGCATCAAGCTACACAGCATAAAGAGCATTAGCAAAGCGCTGAGATAGCATTAAGCCATCTGATAAACCATTAAGGGCTTTAAAGTTGCTTGGAGTAACGGGATTAGCGTTCTTCAAGACGGCCCAATCTGGTGATAAAGGCTGTTGATCTAATACTGCAAATTCTCTTATCTGCGCATTTTCAGAGTTAATAAGCTCTTCAAAAGTTACCGCATCTCCAGTGACAGTAGTAGGCGCAGCACGTGAGATATTCAAACCATCATTGGCAGAAATCTCATCGGCACGAGCCAAGATATTCTCTAAGCTAGAGCTAAATGATTGGCTGTTAGCAGGAACATCATTTACTGCTGAATTAGCGAAACTATCAAGCTTGTTACTCTTATCCCACCAATTTTCCCTGATATCGGTAGGAGCCATTGAATGAACAATTGAGCTTGACATAGTGTTTGTCTCCTAGAAGTGAGCCAATAAGGGAAATAAACTCACTTACCCTCTCAGGGTTGCACACACTATGCCAAGCTTTTTATCTAACTAGGAAGGCCGCAACAAAGCCATATTTATGCCCTTTTAGCCCTACAATAACACTAGAGGCATCATTTGCCTCTTGCTTGCCATTTTGGCCCTTTTAGAACATTTTTGCCGCCTTGTGCCTAAACAGGGCTATTGTCCGTAGCTATACCATGATCGTTATAGTATTTTTTGCGCGCTGCCATAGTCTTATCCGAGAAGAAATAGGACTTTTCTAAAGGATTCTTGTGGGCTCTACCTTGCTCTAACAAAGGCAATAAATGCTCCATCAGGCGATCGACACTCTTAGTCAGTGAGTTTTCATCGCTTGCTTGCTGACATTGAGCCGTCCAATCTTCCACTAATAAACGCTCTAAGGCCTCTACCCATGGAGCAACCTCATTAGCACTTGGCACGCAATAGAAATCCTTTTGGGTACATGCTGGGGCATCTAATAAAATGCCACCTTCGCGCACCGCCTCAGGAAGACCGCCGCTTTTTGACGAAAGCACAGGGATATTATTGTAGTTAGCCTCAGTAGCTACACAGCCCCATGCTTCATGCCATACTGAAGGAGTCATGAGTACCTTAGTGAGGTTATACACCAGTCGAATGTCATCAGTGTGCTCAGCAATATCAACATTAGGAATAGGATTGATATTGTCTTTAATAAAAGGCGTACCGTCTTCATAATGCAAGGACATTAAAATACGGTTGTAATCACCTACACTCTTAACTACCAAGAACTTTTGTTCAGGATGTTTTTGATTAAAGATCTGTGCTACCTTAGCAAAAATGGCTAAGCCTTTTTCAGGAGTAGGATTAATCAAGGTTACATATTTGGCTTGAGACTTATCACGCTTAGGATCGGTAACCTTGCCATAATCGATAAACTGTCCTACTGCCTTAACATCGATATCATCGCTCTCTTGATACATGTTGGCTGTTGCTTGAGAAGGAGTGAAGACTAAAGAGCAGTCAGCAAAGCCAAAAGAACGATGTAAGCCATTGCACAAAGCATAAACACAAGGAATGCCCCTTGAGGCAGCTTCACGGCGTAAATAAGCAGAGAAAACATCACCTGAATAGCCCATCACCACATCAGGCTGGAACTTCTCTAAAAACTGAATAAAGAGATCAAAGATCTTGGATTGATCTGCACCTGTGATGTCATTGCAAATACGACCCTTGGTCTTGATCACGACATACTCAACTCCTGAGTCAAAGAATTGCAGGTAATTACTGTCATTTTTATCTAGCTGTTCAGCAATGGCATCTAAAGCACCTAAACCCTTAGGATCGTCGCCAACCCAAGCATTTAAAACCTTAACTTGGATACCACGAGCAGCTAAGGCCTCCAATAAGATCTTATTGTGAATAGCAGCACCATTGCTGTTATCATGGAGGGCGGGCATGGAATACCACAAAATCTTGTAAGGCATCTTAATCTCGCTTATTCTATTTCTTGTGCAAGGTAAAGCGCACAATCTGGGCAGGTACTAAAATGCGGCAGGAAAAGCCTGACCAAATACCTGTGCCATTGCTCACATACAGCTGTGTGCGCTCAGAGAGCTGATACATACCACTGACAAAGCCTTCATTAAAATAGGCAATCAATGGCTTTAAAAAGAACATAGTACCACCATGGGTATGTCCTGTAAGTACTAAATCGGCGCCCAAATTACCCTCTTTAACAATAGCAGGATTATGGGCTAATAAAATAGTAGTCTTAGCATTGCGCCAAGCACGAGCTTTCTTATCAGAGCTTGTGACCTTAAAAGTTACTGCAGCATTATAGTTGTCCTCAGAGCCTATCTTAGAGCCAACTACTCCTTTAGCATTGACATCTAATGTCTGCATACGCTCTAGATTATCTCGAGAGATAGCATGAGGAGCTTCAATTGCCGTTGACATACCTTTCTCATAGTTTATGACTGTGCTATAAGCACGAGAAATATTAGGCTCCCTAGCACCTACTTTCATGCCCCGTCTATCAGGCACACCAGCTACGCGCAACGCGGCATCTTTGCTTTGCAAAAGCACTGACTCATTTTCCAAAAAGGTAAGCCCCAAAGCCTCCCAGGTCTTAATCCAAGAATTGGCTCCTGAATAATATTCATGATTGCCTGTTACAGCCAGTACACCATGACGTGCTTTTAAGTCTTTAAAGGGGGTAAATTCATCTTTGAGCTTAGCTACTGAACCATCCACTAAATCGCCAGTAATCACTACCAAATCTGCTTTGAGGCTATTAGTACGATCTACTACGCCTTGTAAGAACTCACGCTTTAACACAGGGCCAATATGCAAATCAGTCAATTGGACAATTTGATAGCCTTCTAAAGAAGCAGGCAGATCTTTAATATAGACAGCCTCGTCACAATATTAGTAGCGCGGAAACCCCTGTCTTTAGACAGGGGAGGAAGCGCCCTCCTTTTTGATTACAGTTAGAAATGTTTTTCGCTTTTCGATAAGCTTAAGTTTTTTAGGGGTGATAGATTTGGATATATACTGACCATCAATGGTTCTAATATCAAAACCTTGATCTTTACGCCGTCCCATAATAAAACCTTCTTTTCCATAACACTTTTCACCAAAACACTTAACTTTATCAAAAAGTCTAAAGTCGTTGACTGTATATGGCGATTGGTTTAATTTCCTTTCACCATTCTTTACAGGGTTAGCTTTGTGAATCTTTCGATTGTGTTTACGAGTCTGCTTTTGATAAAGGTAGACATCGGATCTAGTGGCATGTAAATTACCTGCTATGCAATAGGCATCTACACAATGGGTCTTTGGTAACTTTAATTTAATGCGCTGGTATTTAGTGATATAGCC
>Reba_p2__coassemble_1114_pt1 | contig 15542 bp, 9 predicted proteins | sample Reba_p2__metabat2_low_PE_017 | metagenome-assembled genome bin Reba_p2 | reverse complement strand
CGAAAAACATTTCTAACTGTAATCAAAAAGGAGTGCGCTTCCTCCCCTGTCTAAATACAGGGGTTTCCTCGCTACTAATATTATGACTAAAGGTTCACTTATTAATGCCTATAATGCATAAAGCAGAGCCCTATTTAAACTAAATTAGCTTAATAGAAGTTAGTACCATTGCTACTTTATTTTTAGCATAAGAACAGTTTGATGACTAAAAAGTTGAGTGAAACATTCATGTAGTGTTAACTAACAAAATCAGCATATTTGTACAATAATACTAGCTACAGCAAAAATGACATTATAGCTACTAACTACATCCGAACACGTTACCTTAAATTTGGAGCAAAATTTTAAAAACTAGGTAATTTGATAGATTTACTCTCAAGTTATTCTTAATAGTTGTGCGTACCTAAACTTTTGCCATAGCTCCACCTTGCACAAGCAGTTAAGCCTTACTGCACTTATTAAGTACTACACATCAGCTAATTATTTGATCCTCATTTTATAAACTAACCAACCTAATGGGTAGCTAGCTAATTCCCATATTTTAGGGGATATGTTATGGTTTGTTGATTTGAAGAGCTTCAATACTTGATACAACAATAGTTTACTAATAAAACACTATTAGTTGTATGTAGGTAACAGCCCACTTTTGTGATCTTTTTCACAATGATGCACAATTGGAGATAACAAAGCATTTACAGAATAAAGAAAATATTTATCATTAGCTTGCGCTGTGAAAATTATTTTTCATGAACAGTGTGTTACTTATTTCCATTTAAGGTGTGTTTACTATGGCAAATCAATTAGCTTTTGCCTCACTTTCGTGGGGGGGGGCAGCGTCAATAATGCTGCATATTGCGGAAATTCTGTAGCTCTTGATCATAAGAGCGGAGTTAATTTATTTAGTGTTGAGCATCACTTTGCTAGCAACACTACTGCTCTTACCTACACACTACCTCTTGCCTTTACAGAGCAAGCTCTATCATTTAGAGCTTATAGCTCCTGCTCTGTATCTGTAGTTTCATCATTCCATTTACCGTCTAACAATAGAACCTTATTACTCCCTTTGAGCCATAAGGAACTTTCTATTTCCCGTAATTCCTCTACCAATCAATCCTATTCTTATCTTAATAATCCTTATTCATCTCTGTTCTTTGCTTTTTCTCGTACTGACAACGTATCGAAAGAAGATAGCGGTTAGAACTTGGAGCCTATCTAGCTAATTGATTCCAAATATCATCCTTTTGCTTAACTACAGCGCTGGATATCTGCTCCTAGTTTGATAGCTACCTATTGGGGATTACGCTCAATCTATCTGCCCCTATCTTTGCTAGCTGCATCTTGACTTAAGCAAGGCTTTGGAAAATCAATATCTAGAGAGTTTTAGCAACACCCTTAATAACTCTCTTACAAACTTTAGCTAGTTAGGTTTCAAACAATCTTCAATCGTTGGGCTGTGTGCCCTGTGTTAATGCAGAAACATTCGGCACAGCCCGTTTTACGCCCAAATTTCTTAATAGAAAGGATTAGTTGTGAAATCTGTATCTCTAAAAGCCTTGGCAGTAGCAGTTGCCTCGGTAGTATCTCTTAGCACCGCCCAAGCAGCAGGTGTATTCGGTGATGGTTGGAACGCTCCAAACAAACTTTTTGAAAAGTATTTAAGTGCCGATGCAACTAAACATGGTTGGGGTAGCTGGCGTATTCCTGCCATTACTACTACAACCCAAGGTACTATCATTGCCATGGTAGATAAGCGCTTTACTAATACCGATGGCAACACTGATATTTTTGGTAATGGTAAGATTCAAAAGGTTTGGTTTAACTATAAAGTATCTCATGATGGTGGCAGAACCTGGACTGAGGCATTTGAACTTAAGCCTCCTACCTTTGATGAAAATGCTAATACTGCAGGTAACATTTACAAAAACTATATATCTGATCCTCAGATTGTTCATAACCCAGAAACAGGCACTACATTTGCTTTTGGCTACCAGTCTGGAACTGGATTAACAACTAATAATCCATATGATGTCTTCATGTTTAAGTCAGAAGATGGTGGCGTAACTTGGAATGAAGGTGAATCAATTAAAAACAGTGTTAAATTAGGCACTGGCTTTACTAAATTCCTTCAGGGTCCAGGTAAAGGCATGTACTATAAAGGTACTTTATATGTACCAATTCAGAAGTTTGGTCCACAAACAGGTAGTTCTGGATCTTATGTTTCATCTTCAGGTTTCATATATAGCACCGATAATGGCGAAACATGGCAACAGTCAAATTGGGTTATCAACAACTCTAGTGATGTAACTAATGGTATTGATAAAAATGGTAATGCAGTATCATCTGAATCATCCATCTTCCATCATACTGAAAATGGTGTTGAATATATCTACCTAGCAGGTAAGCGAGATCCTTTTAATAATGACAAAACCAACCGTATGGTATGGCGCACTAAAGATAATGGTCAGACTTGGGAAAGCGTAGTTGAAGACTTTATTCCTCACAATGTTGTAGGATGCCAAAGTAGTACTTTAGCATTAACTGATCATATCTACTTTGTTGGTTACTCTGTGGGTTCTGGATACAATCGTAATGAAATGTACCTCACTACAAATAAGGGTAGACGTGTAAAGCTATATGATCGCGCAGATTGGAATAATGTAAGTTCTAATGGTTACTCCTCAATTACATCTGACTTAGATAATATCTATGTATTGTATGAGGGTGGTATTGGTACTCCATCTAGCTCTGAAGTTGTAGGCTCTATCTTACTGCAAAACTTTGATTATGCAGGTAAAGAGTATGCTAACTTAAACGCACGTCTCTTAAGATCAAGTAAGGATCTTAACTACATCCAAAACACAATTATGGATGTCAAGGACAATTATGTGCGTGGCTCTTTTGGCGATGAGTCACAATATGGTGCTGAAGCTGTCTTTGTTACCGATAAAGTAAAGCTTGCTGTGTTCCATAAGAATTCCAAGGATTTAGGTGATGATGTTTACCGCACCATTGCTTATGACGATGCCTCTACCTCTTTAATTATTGAGAGCAGCAACTTATTATTTGATGGCAATAATAACTTAAGCGATTCCTTATTTGGCGGCTATCAGTATAGTGCTGTTGACTATGCTAATGGTGCTGATGATGAAGTTCACAGCTTAATTGCTGGTTATGCATTAAATCTTAATACTGACATTCTGAACTACCAGTTTAAGATCAATGGCAAGATGTCTAAGCATGATCTCACTCGTAATAGCTCTGAAGGCTTAGGCAAAAACGCTGAATTTGACTCTAAGGTAATCTCTATTACTAATGAGTTATCTAAGAGCTTCGAGATCTATGGCAGCAAACTCCAAGCTCGTCCATTTGTGGGCTTAGATAGTACTTATTTTGAGCACGATGGCTTTAGCGAAAAGAATGGCAATGGCTTTAACGACATTACTGTTCATGCCAGCGATAATTGGTCTCACGGCCTCTATGTTGGTGCTCAGCTAAGTGGAACTTATGACTTAAATCATGGCATGTCTCTTGATTACTCTGCCAAGGCACGTTATGTGCGTGAGCTGAGCGACATTGATAACTGGACTGATAGCTATACTGTCTTTGATGCTGACTTCATGTTTGCAGCTCCTGTAGATAAAAATGACCAAGAGAACGCTTTTGATGCTAGTGCCAGCGTGATTTTAAATGTTAACGAGCGTGTAGGTTTTGGTATTGGTGCCAATATTGACACTGCTAATGAGAATGTCTTATTTGGTCAAGCTAAGATCAAGTTCTAAGATAGTTAGTAACCTATTTGTCCTAGAAGCATTGCTGTAAACACACACCTTACATACATAGTGCTTCTATACTCTATAGATTTTAACCATCTTAAGAGCAACCTCTGTTTTATGATAATTAAAGCCCTGCTTAAGAAATAATCCTAAGCAGGGCTTTTTAGTTAATGCCTATCTGCTCTTGTAGAACTAATACTCCTTGCAGCAAACTGATACTCTGTAATTAAGTACCATAGATAAATTACTGCTCTAATTAGATCTCATCTCTCAGATCGCATCTGGTATGTATCTGTAGCATAGTTAGCTCTCAGGGCAACTTGCTGCTCGATCTTAACTTATTCAGCTGACAGGCTCTTCTGATAAGTAATATGAATTAAACGCTGCTTGATATCTTGATTAAGACCAAATCTCTGAGCACAAGGGGCAGACCACACTACAGGCAAGTTCTCTGGCAAATCGAGGTTTTGACCTAAGTTTCTAAATAAGCCTTCGTTATGGAAATCAGAACCTAAGCTAGCTAACAAGTTATAGCGCTGGCACAGTTCAGCTAAGTAGAGCTTATCATTAGGCTTTTGCTGACAGCTTGCAACTTCCATAGCCTCACCACCACAGGAGATAAACTCTTCAATTAAAGTACGCAGACGGAAATTGGAAATCTTATAGCGTCTTGGGTGAGCTAATACAGCAATACCACCAGCAGATTTAATAGCAGCTACTACCTCACTAATAGGGCCCCAGTCGTTTGGCACATAAGCTTTTTGACCACGGCGTAAATACTTATGGAAAGCCTCATCAATGCTATTAGCCTTGCCGTCTTGATAAATCAAACGTGCATAGTTACCACGGGTAATATTAGCACCTGCTTGAGCTTGCTCGACACAGCGCTCATAAGGGCGCTCAAAGCCTAAAGCTTCCAGTTTACGTCCCATAGCAATAGCACGAGCTAAGCGCAGCTCTTTTTTGTGAGCAGTTAACTCATTGAGCTCTTTATTCTCAATGTCAATAAATAGACCTACAATATGGATCTGCTCATTACGCCAAGTAGTAGAAAACTCAATACCAGGGATAATAGTCAACAAGCGCTCTTGAGCACTACGCTCTAAAATGCCATTTTCTACCTTATTGATCTGTGCATTGGCATAAACATAGTTTTCCTCAGGAGCTTGTTCAGATCCTTGTGCCAAGAGTTCATTGTAGTGAGCTGCTGTAGCCATAGCCTCAGCAACACCTGCTACCAAGTCATGATCAGTAATAGCTAAATAGTTTAAGCCGCGCTGATAGGCGCGCTCAACAATCTCACTAGGAGTAAAGCCGCCATCAGAGGCTTTGGTATGACAATGAAAATCAAAATTGCTAAGAATAGTCACTTCAGAATAACCTTGTGTTTAACTTTCAGCTTTAGACAATAAAGTCTCAAAGCGCTCATATAAATCATCCAGCTCTTGTTGCACTTGAGCACGCTTAAGGTTAACAGCCTTAATTTCATCAGGCCCCTTAAGGTATAAAGCAGGATCTGCCACTTGGGCATCTACTTGCTCTAACTCATGCTCTTTAGCTTCAATCTTTTCAGGTAAAAGCTCTAGCTCATGGGCTTCAGTAAAGGAGAGCTTATCAGACTTCTTTTCTTTGCTCTCACTTTTAGCCACTACAGGCTTTTCTTCCTCAGCTTTTTCTTTCTCGCTACTGTCCTTGCCTGAGAGCACTTGAGCTACATCTTTGCCAATACGACTGTAGTAGGCCTCAACATCTCTCCAGCCACCGACAATAGTTTCAATATTGCCATTACCAGCAAAGACCCAAGTTTCAGTAGCAAACTCATCAATAAAGCGACGATCGTGGGAGATCACTAATACGGTGCCAGGGAAGTTTTGTAAGAGCTCTTCTAGCAGATCTAAAGTCTCTAAATCGAGATCATTAGTTGGCTCATCCATAATGAGTACATTACAAGGACGAGCAAAGATACGAGCTAGCATCAAGCGATTCTTTTCACCACCTGATAAGACCTTAGCTGGGCTACGGGCACGACGAGCAGTAAACAAGAAATTCTTTAAATAAGAAAGCACATGGATAGTGCGTCCATTCACAGGGACATCTTGCTTACCCTCGGCAACATTATCGGCTACACTCTTTTCCAACTCTAATTGCTCATGGTATTGGTCAAAGTACTGTGATTGAACATTAGTACCAATGCGAACATAACCATGAGTAGGCTTAATCAGCCCCATTAAGACCTTAATTAAAGTGGTCTTACCAGCGCCATTAGGACCGACAATACCAATACGATCGCCCCTCATTACTGTAGGCGAGAAGTTCTTGATAATATCTTGGCCTTCATAAGTGACCGTAATATTATCAGCCTCAAAAACGATATTGCCTGATCTATCAGCCTCAGTGATCTTAATAATAGCCTTGCCTTGGCGATCACGACGCTCTGAACGCTCTTTGCGCATCGCCTCTAAATTACGGACACGACCTTCATTACGAGCTAAACGAGCCTTAACGCCACGGCGAATCCAAGCTTCTTCTTCAGCTAACACGCGATCAAATTCAGCACGCGCTAGCTCTTCCATACGCAAGCGCTCATCACGCAAACGTAAATAAGCATCAAAAGATCCAGGATAAGAATAGAGCTTACCGCGATCAAGCTCCACAATGCGCGTAGCCAAATGATCAGCAAAAGTACGATCGTGGCTTACAAACACGGTAGTGCCTTTAAAGCCAAGCAAATACTCCTCAAGCCAAGAGATAGTAGCAATATCTAAGTGGTTAGTAGGCTCATCTAATAACAGCACTTGGGGCTCATTGGCTAAAGCAGCAGCTAAAGCAACCTTACGGCGCCAGCCGCCTGATAAGGCGGCTAGCGGAGTTTCAGGATCTAAATCGATCTTATTTAAGATCTTGTAAATCAAGGCATCTTTGATCCAGCCATCATGCTGCTCAATAAAAGAAGCCAAGCGCTCCTGCTCCCTTAAGTCCTCAGAGAGCTTAAAATCAGCCAAGGCATTACCCACTACATCAATACCACGGGCCACCATGGTATAGACAGTGCCTTGAGCATCTTGTGGTGGATCTTGGGCCAAGCGATTAATCTTAAGATCTTCTTTGCACACCATACGACCGCCATCAAGTTCAATTTGGCGATCAAAGAGCTTTAATAAAGTGGACTTACCAGTACCATTACGGCCTACCAAGCACACGCGCTCGCCTTCTTCTAGGGCAAAATCAGCCTGGCTTAATAAAGCATCATCACCAAAGGCTAAGGAGCCTCCCATTAAGGTTATTAAAGCCATTATTAATCAAGCTCCTTAACACCTTGTGGGCCCCAAACCTTAACCTGACGACGTGCTGGAGCTCGATCACGGCTGCCTTGGCCTCGGCCTTGTGATCTCCGCTCAAAAGCGCGCTCATCAGCCTCACGATATTGGCCTGATCTAGTAGATTGATGACCCCAGTTACGCGCAAAAGCACTACCTTCACGACGGCTTTGCTCTCTATTATGCCCCTCTTCAGTGCGACGAGAGTAGCTATCACCATAGAGACGACCTGCACTATAGCTGCGCTCTTGACCATAGCCATTGGCATACTCAGAGCCATCGGCTTTACCAAAACGCTTATCATAACGATAACGCTGACTATCACGCTCTAAAGAGCGCTCAGCAAAGGAGCGCTTATCACTACGCTCTGAGCGCTGTTCTTGCATTTGGGCAGCATAAGTAAAGCGCTCTTGCTTATTTTGCAAATCACGTGACCACTTAGGGCGCATAGTATTAACTACTAAGGCCTCAGGCTCTTTTTGTTGTTGTTCCTTGCTATAAGTTAATTTAAAGCAAGTATGTAACTGCTGATCACGCTTAAAGTCAGGATCAAAGGTCTTAGCAGTAATATTCTCCACACTAAAGCCATATTGCTCTAAGCCCTCATCGAGCTTAAAGTTGCGCTTATTAGTACAGAAAATCACTACGCCGCCATCATTTAAGTGACGAGTTAAATTGCCCAACATTAATAAATGATCGCGCTGGACATCAAAACTCTTCTCCATACGCTTAGAGTTGGAGAAAGTTGGGGGATCGATATAAATTAAATCATAGCGCTTACCCTGATCAGCTGATAAATAAGCTAAACAGTCAGCTTGAATAAAGCTATGAGCTTCAGGATTGATATGGTTTAAAGCAAAGTTATCACGGCCCCAATCTAAATAAGTGCGGCTCATATCAACCGAAGTAGTGCTCTTAGCACCACCTAAAGCAGCCATTACCGAAGCGGAGCAAGTGTAAGCAAAGAGGTTTAAAAAGTCCTTGCCTGCTGAAAGAGCTTGAATAATGCGTCTAATTGGACGAGCATCTAAGAACAAGCCTGTATCTAAGTAGTCTTGTAAGTTGACCTTAAAAGCCACCTCTTGCTCATAGACCTCAATAAAGTGGCCTAAGGCATCTTCTCTTTTAGCGTATTGTGCCTCACCCTTTTGCTTTTCACGGCTCTTAACAATGACGTTATCACCTAGAGCACCAGTAACTCTAATAGTAGCAGCAATCATATCTAACAGACGCTGCTGAGCCACATAAGCCTTAATGGTGCTAGGAGCTTGGTACTCTTGAATAATATAGTACTCGTTATAGCGATCAATAGCTGCATTGTAATCAGGCAAATCAGCATCGTAGACACGATAGGCACTAATTTGCTCACGCTGAGCCCACTTATTTAAGTTCTTTAAATTCTTAGTTAAGCGATTGGCAAAGTCTACGGCTACAGGAGCTTCATCTTGTAGAGAGCTAGCAGCAACAATAGCATTATCATTATAACTCTTATCAAGCTTAAAGACACGTAACTGACACTCTAATGAGCCATTAAAGAGGCGATAACTCTTATCTACAGTTAAACGTAAGCAAGAGAGCAACTCTTGATTGGTAGAGATAACAGCAGCAATACCGCCTTTAAACAAGGTCTTAAGCTTATGACCTAAAGTGGTATAAAGTAAGATCAACTCGTTGAAGTTACCCATACGCTCACCATATGGTGGGTTGGTAACTACGACGCAAGGTAAATCATTAGTGCATGGATTAGTTAAATTGTCTAAAGGACAAGTATCAACACTAATAAAATCGCTAAAGCCTGCATGCTCAATATTCTCACGAGCACGCTCAATGACACGGCTATCAGCATCAAAACCAAAGAACTTAATGCCCTTATCACGAGCTTGTTGTTTACCAGATTCAGATCGTGCTAGCGCCTCTTGGTAAATGCTCTGCCAGACACTTTCATCATAGTCCTTTAAGTTTTGGAAACCATAAGAGCTACGATGTAAACCAGGAGCAGTATCAGTAGCTAAGCTCACCGCCTCTAATAATAAAGTGCCTGAACCACACATAGGATCAACAAAGTTTTGGCTGCCATTAAAGCCTGAACGGGCTACCATAGCTGCTGCTAAATTCTCCTTTAAAGGAGCTGCACCAGTGGTACGTTGATACTCACGCCAGAATTGAGCTGAGCCTGATAAGTCAATGCCTACTAAGAGCTCACCTTTTTTCAAGGTAGCAATAATATGCACATCAGGATTATGCTTTTGCACATCAGGACGCTCAAAACCACTTTCAACAAAGCGATCACATACAGCGTCCTTGACACGTAAGGCACCGTATTGAGTATTGCGAATTGAGCGATTAGAGCCATTAAAGCTTACTGCAATGGTCTTGGAATTATCAAAGTAATTTTCATAACCAATACCCTTAGCACCTAAGTAAAGATCAGTGTCGTCCTCACATCTAAAAGTATTTAAGTTGAGGATAATACGGGAGGCGAAGCGAGAATATAAGCAGACACGCATAGCCAATTCCATATTACCGCTAAAAGAAACGCCAGAGACCGTTTCTTTGACGGAACTAGCGTGTAAACTTTCTAATTCACGGAATAAGAGGTTTTCCAATCCTTTAGGACAGGTAGCAAAAAAGTTCTGCATTATAGTTGACCCTACTTACCAAAAAAATCTAATTAATCTTCTATTATACTTACAACTACCACTCCTATACCACTAAAAAAACATGCTCCTAGTGTCTATTTCACTAGGAGCCTGTTTTGCATGTGAAATATAAAGGATTGAAAAGCTTAAGAGGCCGCGCTAGTTCTAATTTGGAAGCCTAAGTGATAAAGCTTACGTACCTGCTCAGGGGTAGAGCACTTGATAGTTACCATCTTAAGCTCATGACGCTCTTCATAGTGCTTGCGTAAAAAGTCAAAGGATGGGCCGTTATAGCACTGGGTTCTAAACAAGCTATCATCACGGCGGACATCATAGACACTAAAGACTAAACGACTTAAGAGGCTATTGGTAATCTCAGCATTCTTATTAAGCTCAATTAAAGCAATATCAGCAGGTACCTTTGGTACTTCAAACTCAGTAGAAAGGCCTAGCTTTTCGACCATAGCTTGAGCGACCATCTCAGTGCCACGATTTTTAGCCTCAAGTGCATAACCTGCAATATGTGCAGTGCAACCTTCTAATAAAGGCACTAACTCAGGCACTAAGATATCAGGCTCGTGCTCAAAGACATCAAACCAAGCATGAATATAACCAGGACGCTGGGAGAGCAAGTCATAAAGAGCCTTATTATCAACCACTGCACCACGGGAGGTGTTAATTAAGATCTGCCCCTCTCTCATATCTGATAATTGCTTAGCACCAATTAAATAACGGGTTGGGTAGAAGTTATCAGGAGCCACCTCAGTTAAAGGAACATGCAAGGTGACCATATCACAAGCCAAGGCTTCTTCTAAGGTGTGATTGTATAAAGTTGGATCAGCTAAGTCTAAATCACATAAGAACTCATCGCCTTCAGACAAGATACGTAAGGCTGCCACTTTCTCATCAACACCACCATAACGAGGATCGCCTTTTCCTTGCATCGACTCGAGCAAAGAGCTAAATTGCGAAGCACGTAGTGGATCACAACACACGACCTTCATTCCCAAAGCTTGAGCACGGCGATAGACACGAGTACCAACGTGACCTAAACCAACAATACCAATAGACATTTGGGAAAAATCAAGATTGTAGCGCTGAGCTAAGACCATCCAAACTGATAAGACATAGTCAGCAACTGATTGAGCATTACAGCCATGAGCGGCAGCAAAATCGATCTTGCGACAATCAAGAGCCTTTCTATCAACATGGTCAATACCTGAAGTAGCAGTACCAACAAACTTTAAATTGTCAGCATACTTTAAAAGCTCGTCGTCAACCTTAGTAACAGAGCGCACAATCAAAGCGTCTTTACCTTTGAGATCCTCGGGCAAGATATCGCGTCCATACTTTAACTCTACTTCACCAAAAGCAGAAAAAATCTGCTTGGCATTAGGAATTGCGTGATCTGCAAGGATCTTTAACATGGTGATCTCCTAATTGTATTCAGCCCTACTATATATGATGATAATCTTTCCTGTTTCAAGGAGTGGCTGTCAGTGAAATGGTATCACAAATTAGCCTTACCTTACGTTATCTCACCAAGATGGGTTGTCTTAAGCCTCTCTAATTATATTAGCAAGAATTAACGCACAAAAGTTAAGCCTAGCTCACGCACTATACACAAAGCCCTTTAGTGAAAGTGTATCAGACGACAAAATTAAGCATTTTGTAGTGTGATCAATGCGGTATAATGTGCCCCATAGATTTATTAATCTTGCTTAATTAACTAACTTGCAAAAGGAATAATTGCGATGTCATTCACACTTGAAACTAGTACCCAACGCTCTACTACTGCTATGTTATTAGGCTCAGGTGAGCTAGGAAAGGAAGTTGCCATTGAATTGATGCGCCTGGGAGTTCATGTAGTAGCATGTGATCGCTATGACAATGCTCCTGCTATGCAAGTTGCCCATGAGCGCGCTGTCTTTGATATGAAGGATCCTCAAGCTTTAGCTGACAAGATCCACGAGATCAAGCCAGATGTAGTTATTCCTGAAATTGAGGCTATTGCTACCCCAGTATTAATGGAGCTTGAGGAAAAAGAAGGCCTCCATGTAGTGCCAACTGCCAAGGCTGCTTACATTACTATGAATCGTAAGCAGATCCGCACTATTGCTGCCGAGCAATTACAATTACCAACCTCCCCGTACTTCTTTGCTACCACCTTAGAGGAAGTAAAAGCTCAGATCTCTAAAGTAGGCTTCCCATGTATTATGAAGCCAGTAATGAGTTCCTCTGGTAAGGGTCAAAGCACCATTAAGTGTGAAGAGGATATCGAAAAGAGCTGGAATAAGGCTTGCACCGAAGGTCGCGGTGGTATGGCTGAGGTGATCGTCGAAGGCTTTGTCCGCTTTGAAAAGGAAATTACCTTACTTACTATTAGCGCAAGCGATGGCATCCACTTCTGCCGCCCTATCTTCCACCACCAGGTAAATGGCGACTATCACGAGTCCTGGCAAGGTGAGGCCTTACCTGAGGATATCCAAAAAGAGTGTGAGCGTATTGCCAAAACTGTAGTAGAGACCTTAGGCGGCCACGGCCTCTTTGGTGTAGAGCTCTTTATCTGTCCAGAAGCTGAGCATCCTGTAGTTTTCTCTGAGCTCTCCCCTCGTCCACACGATACTGGCATGGTTACCATGATCTCCCAAGATCAATCTGAGTTTGCCTTACACGTACGTGCCCTCTTAGGTCTACCTATTGGTAAGATTACCTTTATGGGCCCATCTGCCTCTGCTGCTTTATTAGTAGAAGGTGATGGCAATAGCATTAGCTACCAAAATATTGGTAAGGCTTTGGAAATTGGTGGTACCCAAAGCAATATCCGCATCTTTGGCAAGCCAGAAGTTCATGGTGAACGCCGTATGGGTGTTATGTTAGCTCGGGGCAGCGATGTCCAAGATGCTATCGAGCGTGCCAAGAATATGCGTGCTGCTATCAAGGCTACTGTTACTAATAAATAAGTAAGTAAAGCTCCCCTTAAGACCTTAAGGGGCGCTATTAGCACCTAAAAACTATGATCATTACAACAAAGTGAGAGCGCCTAGCTTTCTTTGCCTTGAAGTTTAGCTCTACACTTTGCCTATGGAGATGTTGTCTATGGCTAATATTTTAGAAAAGTTTGAGACTATGGATCCTTATATCCTATTATCTGCCGTAAATTTAAAATTACGAGATAATTGTTCTTCTTTGGAGGACTTATGCAAGACCCACGATATTGATGAGGATAAGTTAGTAGCTCGTCTTAAGTCTGTAGGCTTTAACTACGTCCCAGAGCAAAATCAATTCAAATAAGTCTCCTACGTCTCACCTCTTTATCAGGCGTGATGTCTGACTCATCACGCCCTTACCTCTTATATCCCCCCATCTGTCTTTACTATAATCAAGTGCCCTGCTTGAAAAATCTCTTACCTGCTTTCAATCCCACTATAATTTTACTTATTAATTAATGAGAAGAAATCAACATGGCAGATTCAAAGATCTTAGATAAGGTTAGTAAACTATTAGCCTTAAGTGAGAGTGCTAACCCTAATGAGGCCGCTATTGCTCTTGCTCGTGCGCAAAAACTCATGAAAGAGCATGCTCTTAGCATGAGCGATATCTCGCTCTCTAGTATTATGGAACAACGCGAAGATGTACCTACTATCTTAAGAGACAAACGCTTATATGTAATCTTAGCCTCAATCGTGGGCTCAGCTTTTGGCATTAGCTATGTCTACAACTTCTATGGCAATAAGATTAAGAGTGTGGCCTTTATCGGCTCTAAAGAGCGTGTCCCTAGTGCTTGCTATGCCTTTACCATTATTGCCCGCCAAGTAGCCATTGCCAAAAAGCTCTTTGTGCAACAGCAGCGTCAAGAGCTCTTTGATAACTATGCACGCCATAGTGTTGAAGGTCCTGAGCTCTTTTATAAGCTTTACAAAAACTTAAGAGAGTTCTATCGTTACCACGATTTTTATAAATCACAAGACACCTACGATCTCAAACATGCTGTCCAGGCTTATATTCATGGCTACTTATCTTCCATACAAGATAAAGTTGCAGCCTTTGCCATGGATAAAGAAGAGCAGCTCTTAATTGAAGAGTTTCAAGCTCAGCACTATCCTGAACTCAGCAAGATGCGTAATACCAAATTACGCTTTAGTGCCTCTGACATGGCTCACTACCAACAAGGACAAATTGATGGTCAAGATAGCTTTGAGCTCTTCCATGGTGTTAATGGTGCCTTAAGCCGCCGTGAGTTGACGCATAAGCGCTAAATACTACAGAGATAACTTTTTTGAATTTGAGTATTGATATTCAGCACAATAGATCGATATTATCAATGAGGCAAGACAATTAGCCTTATGATATTTGATATGAGGACTTACTTAGAGTTTATTGCTTTAAGCCAGCAATCTATTATTCAGCAAGCGGCAACCTCTATGTTAATGCAAGCTAACAGCCGTCCTCAACTAGCCCTTTCCATATTAGGCTAATCAACCTAAGCTTATTGCCAGCTTGCAAAAGTCCCCTAGGCTTAGCTGTCAAGGGGACTTTTTGATTAATAATAGCTACTAATGCGCTTAAGGAGCTCAAGAGCCTTGCTATCTTGCTCTTTTAAACTATTTAACAGTAAGTGACATTCTTTTTGATAGCCAGAATGAGCACGCTCATAAAGCTTTGTGCAATAGCGAGCATAGAGCTCTTGTTCACTGCTAAAACAAGCACCTAGGAAGTTTTCTACTAAATAGCACAAGACTAACGAAGCAAAGCGCTCTGAGGTACCTGCAACTAAGCTAGAGTAAGTTTTGGTCGGCATTTGATGAGCGGACAAATAAGCGTAAGTCTCACGCTCTTGCTTATTAAATTGAGCTTTAAAACTTTCTGCTAATGGTAAATCTGAGCTGGCAAAGCTACATAAAGCAGCCAGGCAGGAGCTATGCTCAGAACTCTTTAATGAACTAAGCTGCTGTGTAGTTAGCAGATCACTTAAGACCACCTCATCCAAGCGCTTGATAATAGCTGCAACATCATAGCGCAGCTCTTGTTGGCGTGCGGGAGTTAAGATCCCTAAAGGTGCCATAAGAGGAGCTAAATCGAGATTAATGGTAATGACATTAAGTTCTTTGCCATTGCACTTGAGCGCTTTGAGTAAATGCTCTTGTTGTGCCAAGACCTTGATAATACCTAGTCCTTGATCATCTAAGTGCACAAAATAAGGACCTTTAGCTAGATTTAAGCGCTGAGCACGAGGCAAAGTCAAAAATGCCATGATCTTAGGATCATGCTTTAATAAATAATTATAGATAAAACGCAGAGCTTCAACTTTGATTAGCTGATTACTGAGATCTTGAGTAAAGCCTAAGTCACTAGCCACCTGATTTAAGTTGGTAATGCGCTTTAAGCGAGTATTGCCAAAGAGAGCACAAGTTTGCAAGGCAACTTTCAAGTCTAAGACATAATTAAAGCGCTTTAATGGATCTAGCTCACTAAAGGTCTGTAGCGCCATGACATTAAGCACTTGGCAATAATGAAGCGCATAAGAAATGAGAATCTCATGCTCTGAGACAGGTGTTAACTCTGAGCTGACCTTACTAATAAAGTCTAATGAGCTTAAGCCATGCTTTAAGTTAAAAGGATCAATATGCTGCTTAAATAAAAAGCTTGGTGACAGGTGAGCATGAGTTGGGATCTGAGATAAATATAGCTTTTTATCCCATGAGTTGTCAGAGGCTAAACGCCCTAGGCTCAATCCTGCCAAGCGCTCACGCCAGGACATATTGCTTAGCGGCAACGGCTGGACAAACAAGCAATTACGACTCACAACCAAC
>Reba_p2__coassemble_1109_pt1 | contig 15617 bp, 10 predicted proteins | sample Reba_p2__metabat2_low_PE_017 | metagenome-assembled genome bin Reba_p2 | reverse complement strand
TATTTTATCGTGGCTTTCATCCACTGGGCAAGCCCAGTGGGTTTTCGCCACTATAGTTCTAACAAACTAGGTCTAATACCAATTTGCTGTTGCATTAATTGAGCTTGAGCATGATGACGATGCGATTGCTCTTTATTCTTAGAAATCTCTGAAACTAAATACTGCTCACTATTGATATTGCTATTGTCCACATAGCCATAAAGATCTATATGGCTGTGCTTGTCATGATCTTCTTCATCATTAATATTACTCGATTCGCGAAACTCATAGCTACGATAGAGATCTAAATCATCATTGCTATAATGGCCTTGTTCTTTGTGCTGGCGCCGCTTGAGCTCTTCAGTTTTGCGCAAATAGTCTTTACTTTTAAGACGCTCATTTTTACTCTTAAGTTGTAACCACTTAGCCTCAAACTCCCATAAGAGATTTTTTGATAATAAAATGTAGTTAATTAGATTTAAGTAGTCTTGGTTTAAGGGATTGCTTAAATCACGTTGTGCTACTTGGGTCTTTAGCTGACTAAGCTCATTTACTGTATCTAACTCACTATTGTTTAAATAGCGATATAAGATAGGCACAATTTGCAAAAAGTCTTGAATAGCAATGACATAGCCAAAACACTCCATACCATGCAAGGAGCACTTTTCAGTGCAATTAAAATTAGCAAGGCGGCTCATATAAGCATCAAGCTTAGGGCGATAGAAGGTATGGGCAATATTAAGGTTTGAACCTAGTCTAATTAACTCTCTTTGACTCTTATGAATACGTAATAAGACCAAAGATGAACACAAGACAAGAGCAGCTAAGATGGCAACTATATCGATAGGATGAGCAATGAGTTTGTCTTTAAAAATACCACTTAATCCCACTACTACCAGCATTAAAGACAAAAGCTTAATTAAAATAGAGACTTTGAGAAGATGAAAGCACAAATAAAGGATAATAATACCGATGCTGGTTAAAACGAACATCGAAGTAAAGTCGATGGCTAATGTATTATTTAAAAATAAAACAAACTCAAGGTTGGGAGCCATGTACAACCATAAGCATAACGAGCCGAGCGTGATTGCTACGACTAAGGAATAAAGAGCCATTACCATCACTAACACCTACCCAAATAGCGCCACTACTTACATTTGCTCAACTAATGCATGTTCATTCTACCATCAATACCTACATAAACCTAATGGATCACAATGGGGCAAAATGGCTTGAATATGGCCAAAAAGTTCATAATAACTGGTTTTTGCTATATCTATGGTGTTACTTTTGAGAGCATAAAAAAATTAAAGGCCCTTAAATGGTGCATACAAAAAAGGCAGGTTTAATCACCTGCCTTTTGCTTAATTATTTCTCTTTAACTTCTACCCAGAACTTTTGTTCGAGCTCCTTAAATAATTGTTCACAGCCATTATTTGGCTTGTAAGTAAAGGAGGAGACAACAAAGATAGCTAACGCTGATAAGATAAAGCCTGGCACAATAGAATAGAGACCAAAGAAGCCACCAATTTCCCAAATGATTACCGTAATCGCGCCTACAGCCATACCACTAATAGCACCAGGTAAGGTCATGCGTGACCAGAATACTGAAATTAATACGCAAGGACCAAAAGCAGCACCAAAGCCTGCCCAAGCATAAGATACTAACTTTAAGACACCACTATTAGGATCTAAGGCAATCATGTAGGCAATTACAGCAACAATTAAGAGCATGAAACGGCCACACCAGACCAACTCACGCTGTGAAGCATGAGGACGCAACCAGCGACGATAGAAGTCGGCAGTTAAAGTAGTAGAAGCTACTAATAACTGGCAAGATAAAGTTGACATGATGGCAGCTAAGATCGCTGATAATAAAATACCTGCAATCCAAGGAGTAAATAAGACTTGGGTGACGATGATAAAGATCTGCTCAGGATTCTTAATGTTAACCTCTGGGTGCCTCATAGAGAAAGCAACACCGTAGTAACCAATTAAAACTGCACCTACTAAGCACAATGCCATCCAAGTAATAGAAATACGACGAGCATCGCCCATGCCACGTACTGAGCCTGCAGCCATGAAGCGTACTAAGATATGAGGCTGACCTACATAACCTAAGCCCCACCCCATTAAGGACAAGAAGCCTACTACTGTCATACCTTGGAAGAAATCGTCTAAGCTCGCATCCTTTTGCGCAATTAAAGCATTAGCTGCATCTAAACCACCACAGTCCATAATCATGACCATAGGGGTAAGTAATAAAGCAAAGATCATTAAGCTAGCTTGTACAGTATCAGTCCAGCTTACTGCTAAGAAGCCACCAATAAAGACGTAGAAAATAGTGGAGACTGCACCGATTAATAAAGCATTATGATAATCAAGCCCGAAAGTCTGCTCAAAGAGACGGGCACCTGATACCATGCCAGAGGCACAATAGACCACAAAGAAGATCAAGATAATAAAAGCTGCAATGATAGAGCAAATACGCAACTTATCATTAAAGCGAGCCGAGAGATAATCAGGCAAGGTCAAAGCATCAGAGGCATTGGCAGTAAAAGAACGTAAACGTGCTGCCACAAACTTCCAGTTACACCACGAACCAATAGTCAAACCAATTGCAATCCAGGTTTCGCCTAAGCCATGTAAGAATAATGCTCCGGGCAGGCCCATTAATAACCAGCCTGACATATCAGAAGCACCAGCAGAGAGTGCTGTTACAAAACGACCTAGACTTCTACCACCCAAGACATAATCATTTAAAGAATTTGTCATACGGGCAGCTGCAATGCCGATAATCAGCATGCACAGGATATATACAATGAATGTGGTGGTGGTACTGAACATGAATACGTACTTAGAGCAGAGCTCACCTCATATTGCGCTAATGCTACAGCTAATAGCCTGCGCTATTAGCCCCCCAAAATGCCTCGTAGCTAGCAAACTACGACACACAAAAACGCGAACATGATAGCAAAAATAAAAGTTTTCTGCTTGCATGAAAGCGCAACAGTGCACTATGGTAGCTCTTACCTTGCCTTTTTAGTGCATACTAACTTGAGCAAGACGCTCAAAGTAATCAGGGAAGGTCTTAGCACAGCACTTAGGATCATTGATAATTACTGTTCTATCTAAAGCTGCTAACGACATAGCCATAGCCATACGATGATCATTATAAGTATCAAAGGCTACGACCTTACCTAACTGCGCCTCATAATCTACTCCATGTGCCCAGACCTTGATAAAGTCTTGTCCTTCTTGTACTTGACAGCCAAGCTTGCGCATTTGGGTAGCCAAAGCACTAATGCGATCAGTCTCTTTTACACGCCAGCTTTCAATATTTAAGATAGTGATAGGCTCTTTGGTAAAGAGAGCCATAGGAACCAAAGTCATTGCTGCATCAGGCATATCATTCATATCAATGCTAATGCCCTTAAGTTCCTGAGCTGCGCTCACGGCTAAATAATCAGCTCCTACTTCCACCTGAGCACCCATACGAGCTAAGACCTCAATAAACTTAGCATCGCCTTGAATTGAGTCCTTGCCCACGCCATAGACCTTAACCGAACCTTTAATAGCCGCCGCAGCTAAGAAGTAAGTAGCTCCAGAGGCATCACCTTCTACTAAGTAAGAGCCAGGGCTCACTAAGTCTTGAGGCTTGATAGTAAAGCTCTTAAAGTCATGATTTTCTATTGTGATCCCAAAGCGCTTTAAGAGCTCACAAGTTAAAGTCACATAAGGCTTGGAAATTAACTCTCCTTTGACCTTGAGCTCTAAAGGCTGATCTAACAGTGCTCCTATCATGAGTAAGGCTGAGATAAATTGTGACGAAGTATTACCTAAAACCTCAAGCTCATAACTGCTCTTAGTGCTCATAGCTTGACGGCCAGTAATTAATAGCGGAGGATAGCCTTCAGTGCCTAAATACTCAATGTGGGCACCTAAAGCGCGTAAAGCATCAACTAAAATACCAATAGGACGCTCATACATGCGGCTTTCGCCTGTAAGCTTATAAGTTCCTTTGGACAAAGCTAAAGCAGCTGCTAAAGGACGCATAGCAGTACCAGCATTACCTAAAAAGAGCTCAATGATGCCTTGATCTTGAGTATTAAACAAGCCACCTAAACCCTCAATAGTCACCTCAGTAGGACTATCGTTATGAATGACTACTCCCAATTTCTCTAAAGAACTGAGCATGACCTGAGAATCATCTGAGCGCAAAATATTACTTAGTTTAGTACTACCATGAGCTAAGGCACTTAAAAGCAAAGCGCGATTAGTCAGGCTCTTAGAGCCAATTAACTGTACCGAGCCACTAATATGATCAATCTTCTCTAAGGTCAAAGTTTCCAAACCCATCTCTCCTAATAGCATAATAAGGCAATTATTGCCTTTTAGCTTATAAAGCCCCAGCCCTTAAAGTCAACTAATGAGCCAAGACAGAGCATAATAGCCCTACTGTCTGCCTATCAAGACATCCCTAGCTACGATGAGCAGCCATAATGCGCTCCTTGCGCTCTTTACTTGCCCATGCTTCACGCTGAGCAATATGGGGAAAAAGTTCAATTATCAGCTTCTCTAGGCGCGCCAAGACATAATCATTTTCTTTAGGGTGACCAATACTAATATTGATTAATGAAGGTAGCGCAAAGTAATGCAACGGACGAGTAAAGATACCAAAACGTAATAAAGCACCATAAATAGCACTAGCTTGCTCTCCAAAGTCTATAGTTACGGAGCAAGTCTTGGTCTGCAAAATAGGCAGACCATAGTAGACACAAAAGTTATGATAGCGATTGCGCTCAGTTTGCATGCTATTTAAGACCATGCTAATAAAGCTTTTATCTTCTAGCGCCACACTAGCACAATCTAAAGATAGCTGGCTGACATTAAAAGGATCACGCAAGACATTTACGATGCCTGTAATCTCATCTCCTGAGAGCATATATCCTACCCTAAGATCAGCTAAACCATAGGCATGAGAAAAAGAACGAACTATGACCAAATTAGGATATTGAGCAATCAAGCTATAGAGATCCTTATAGCCATCACCGATAAAGTCCACCAGTTCTTCATCAACTACCACTATAACCTGCTTACTTAATTGCTTTAACAGACGCTCAATCTCAGAGTAGGTCATAAAAGCACCTAAAGGATTGCTCGGATTAGATAGCAAAATCATACGGGTAGAGCTATTAACCAAGGAGAGCACAGCATTAATATCAGGCAACCAATCTTCAGTAATTGGACTTTTAATCAATTGCGCGCCACTAATAGTTACCGCCCGCTCCAAGAATAACGAGCTAACCTGAGGCACAATAGCATTAACGTGCTCATTTAAAAAAGCACGGGTAAGCAGACTAATAAGCTCAGTATTATCAGCTCCTGCACAAATGTGATTTAAGGCATAGCCATAAAGTTGCGCTAAAGTGTGCTTAAAAGTATAGGCACTAGCATCAGGATATAAAGGTACTCTATCTAAGCGCTCTTTAATAAGCTGACTGACCTTGCGGCTCATGCCAAAAGGATTTTCTCCTGCATTAAGGCGCAATAAATTCTTACAACCTAGCTCCTCTTTAATAATCTCCATCGGCTTACCCATACGATAAGGTAAGAAGGATGCTATCTTTCCATTAACTAATGAGCTGAAATCCATGCTAACCATCCTTAAGTGCGCACATACTAAAAAGGCGGGCTCTCACGAGCTCGCCTCAAATATCAAAAGAGAGAATATGTTTATTATTGGCCTAATAAGCTTAAGGCAATATTTGGACGCTGGTTGGCCTGAGCCAAAATGGTCTGGGAGGACTGCTGGATGATGTTATTAGCAGTTAAAGCGGCAGTTTCTGCGGCAAAGTCAGTGTCACGAATACGGGAGCGAGCATCTGCCTCATTTTCTGCAATAGAGGCCTGATTTCTAATGGTGGACTCCATTCTATTTTGAATGGCACCTAGCTCAGCACGCTTGGAGTCTACTGCTTGGATAAAGGCATCAATACTACCTAAGGTGTTATTAGCCTTGCTAGCCGTATCTACAGTAAAGATCACCTTGGTAACCTTAGCACCATTAACGGTGTATTCTTTCTTCATTACACCTAATGAAGCATTATTACCAATTTGCTTAAAGCCTGCTTGAGTAAAAAGACCAGATACATTAAAGGCCTGACTCCAATGTAAAGAAATGGTATCACCCTTATTAGCCCCCACTTGGAAAGTCATGACACCATCCTTAGGAATTAAACCATTATTAGCACCATCTAAGATGGTGCCACCTGCAAAGGTGGTTTGGGATGCAATACGGGTAATTTCTAAAGATAATTGCTCAACTTCTTGCTGTAATGCCTCACGGTCTTCTTTGGTATTAGTACCATTAGCAGATTGTACTGCTAAGACACGGATGCGTTGGAGCATATTGGTGGTCTCATCGAGAGCACCTTCAATAGTCTGAGCTAAGGCAATACCATCATTAGTATTGCGGTTGCCCTGATTAAGACCGTTGATTTGAGCGGTTAAGCGATCGGAGATCTGTAAGCCAGCGGCATCATCTTTGGAGCTATTGATACGCAATCCTGAAGCTAAGCGCTGATAGTTAACATTTAAGTTATTGGTTGCATTAGTGAGCTTACGTTGCGCATTAATGGAGCTGACGTTAGTTTGTACATATAAAGCCATGATGAAATCCTCTCTTTTGTAATAATTACAGCTCTAAACCAAAACTTTAGTGCTAAGCTATATTCTTTATAAGAATAGAATGCAAAGTATGTGCCATAAAAACCAAAAAGGCGGGCTCTCAAGAGCTCGCCTCAAATATCAAAAGAGAGAATATGATGATTATTGGCCTTGACCTAATAAGCTTAAAGCAATGTTAGGGCGCTGGTTGGCTTGAGCCAAAATGGTCTGGGAGGACTGCTGAATGATGTTATTAGCAGTTAAAGCGGCAGTTTCTGCGGCAAAGTCAGTATCACGAATACGGGAGCGAGCATCTGCTTCATTTTCTGCAATAGAGGCCTGATTTCTAATAGTGGACTCCATTCTATTTTGAATGGCACCTAGCTCAGCACGCTTGGAGTCTACTGCTTGGATAAAGGCATCGATATTTCCTAAAGTAGCATTAGCTGCACCTACAGAAGAAATACTCCAACGAGGCTCACCACCAGAATTAACTAAGCCAGTATTAGCGGCATCTTTAGGATCGGTCTCAAAGTCAAGCTTCTTGCCTGTCAAATCTTTCAGACCTGTCATATTAAATGGCTTGTCCCAAGTTAAAGAAATGGTATCACCTTGGTTAGCACCAACTTGGAAGAGCAGCTTGCCATCAGCAGGAATTAAACTCTTGCTATTACCACCATTAGCAAACTTACCATTTAAGATTAAGCCACCTGCAAAGGTGGTTTGCTTGGCAATACGATTAATCTCAGTAGATAACTGAGTTACTTCTTGCTGTAAAGCCTCACGGTCTTCTTTGGTATTAGTGCCGTTAGCAGATTGGACGGCTAAGACACGAATGCGTTGGAGCATATTGGTGGTCTCATCGAGAGCACCTTCAATAGTCTGAGCTAAGGCAATACCATCATTAGTATTGCGGTTGCCCTGATTAAGACCGTTGATTTGAGCGGTTAAGCGATCGGAGATCTGTAAGCCAGCGGCATCATCTTTGGAGCTATTGATACGCAATCCTGAAGCTAAGCGCTGATAGTTAACATTTAAGTTATTGGTTGCATTAGTGAGCTTACGTTGCGCATTAATGGAGCTGACGTTAGTTTGTACATATAAAGCCATAATTTAGATCTCCTCTTATACTCTCTTTTGTATATCTCAGGAGACAGCAATAGACGTGCCAAACTATATTTGCCTTAAACGGCAATAAGCATATTCATCTATAGAAAGAATCGGTGTATATTGACACCTATAGATAAGGAAGAACTTACAAGGCCCAAAAACAACAAAAGACTAAAAATCTCTGCATTTTTTAGTCTTTAAGTTCAAACACACACAAAAGATAATGTTGCCTTCTGATTTGTTAAATTTGACAACAATAATTAAAAGGCCAAGGCGGCGCACCAATCGTGCCCTATTTGCTATTACTAGGAAACCGCCTCAGCGTCTCACATGCTTATGTGCTTATTATAAAGATCACGGGCCTTAGTAATAAGACACTATTTTAACCTAAAAATACACTCTATTATCCTTTAATTTGGCAACCAACTTTTATACGCCGATGTTTACGTTATTTTCTTAATATTATTTCCGTAACATTAAAAGTGTGATTGTAGTCGCATTTTACAAGAAAACATGAATAATTTCACAAAGCACCTCTCTTTAAATGTGCTTTTTTGTGCTTTTTCCACAAAGAAAGCCTTAGCTAACCTTGTTGTAAGATCACAAAACTGGTATACCAGTAAGAGTAAATAAGAATTCTTTGATTAAGCTTAAACTGTCATCTTCTAATCGCAAAAAGATTGTTAACCTCTTTTAGAAAGATTGATTTATCTAGTATGCTTTGGCTTTTATCCGCCTTTACAAACGATTACGGCAGCTAATTTTGTTTTGACTATGCTTAGTTTTTATACATTAAAAAAACCCAGCGTAAAGCTGGGTTTTTTCATAAAACTATAATATTAATTAAGCACGGCGCTCTTGAGAGTCTGGATCAAAGACATGATCAACATGCTTAAGCTGTGGCTTGTTTAAATTCCAGTAAGGAGATAACTCACGTAAACGAGAAATTACACCAGGTAAAACCTCTAAAGTCTTATCAATCTCAGCTTCGGTAGTAAAGCGTGATAAGGAGAAGCGAATAGTACCGTGAGCAGCAGAGAATGGAATACCCATAGCCTGCATTACGTGGGATGGTTCTAAGCTCTCGGAGGAGCAAGCAGAGCCTGAGGAGGCAGCAATACCATACTCGTTTAACATGAGTAAGATAGCCTCGCCCTCAACAAACTTAAAGCCTACGTTTAAGGTGTTTGGAGTACGACAAGAGGCATCGCCCATCACAATCACCTCAGGAATGGTATTGACAATACCCTGCTCTAACTTGTCACGTAAAGCACGTACGCGAGTATCAAGCTCATTTAAGTGGGCCTTAGCCAACTCACAAGCAACACCCAAGCCTACGATATATGGCACGTTCTCAGTACCAGCACGACGACCTCTTTCTTGGTGACCACCATGTAAGTAAGGTAAGAAGCGAGTGCCTCTACGCACATATAACACGCCAATGCCCTTAGGAGCATGTAACTTGTGACCAGAGAAGGAGAGCATACGTACCTGAGTAGACTTAACGTCAACAGGAATCTTACCTACAGCCTGCACAGCATCAGAGTGGAATAAGACACCACGCTCTGCGGCTAACTCAGAGAGAGTTGGAATATCGTAGATATTGCCAGTCTCGTTATTAGCCCACATGATTGAAGCTAAAGCAGTCTTATCACTTAAAAGCTTTACAAACTCGTCAGCATTTAAGTCACCATTAGCATCAGCATGTAAGTATTTTACATTTACACCACGAGCCGATAAGAACTCACAAGTATCGATAATAGCAGGGTGCTCTAACTTGGTAGTAACGATCTCATCTTTATTCTTTTGGGTCCATAAGGAAGTCCATAAAGCAGTGTTATCAGACTCACTGGCACAAGAGGTAAAGATAATCTCATCTGGATATTGGGCGCCGATTAAATCAGCTACTTGCTCACGGGCACGGGCAATAGCTTTCTCAACAGGAACACCAAAACCATGCTGCGAGGAAGCATTACCGTAGAAAGTAGTTAAATAAGGCATCATAGCCTCAACTACTTTAGGGTCGATCATTGTAGTGGCGTTGTTGTCCAGGTAAATGCCGTTACCTGCACCCATGTTATTTGTATCCATTCTTATTTCCTAAGATGCTTATGCAATACCTAAAAGTATTACCTAAGAAATTGGTATCAGTGCTTATCGCCGCAAGGACAATAAGTTTGGCCGTGCTAAGCTACGATATTTAAGCTCTTAGCGCTCTCACCTAAGGCAGCTTCTAACTTGCTCTTAAAGAAGTTCATGGTCATATCATGCATCATGCCAGAGGCAATGTTGCCGCTAAACTTGAGCTTAACTTCCTCATTAACAATACCCTGAAGTTCAATCTTAGAGCCGTCATTAAAACCGCTATTGAGCTCGCCAATAACAGCATTGACCTTCTCATAATAAGGAGAGCTAGTGGTAGCAGCATCTAAAGATGCGTTTTGGCTGCCACAAGAGCAAGATGCCTTTTCGGTGGTAGTAGCGATCTTAACACCCTGAAGTGGGGTTGGAGCAAAACCAGGACGAGGAACGCCGCAACGCTCTAAATCAACCCATACATCATCGATGATTTCTTCGATACGCATATGGCAGCTTTGGCAACCACCACCAGCCTTGGTGTAATTAGTAACCTCTTCTACGGTGGTTAAATGGTTTTCCCACACTACCTTCTTAATCTTGTTAACGCCTACGCCAAAGCAGTGACAAACAATTTCACCATCTTCATCATGCATATGCTCGTAGGTCTTGCCATGGTAGTTAGCAATAGCAGCATCTAAGGCTTCACGACCCATAACAGAACAGTGCATCTTCTCAGCAGGTAAACCGCCTAAGTAATCAGCAATCTGTTGATTGGTGATCTTCTCAGCCTCAGTTAAGCTTTTACCAATTAACATCTCGGTTAAGGCAGAAGAAGAGGCAATGGCGCTACCACAACCATAGGTTTGGAAAGCAGCATCTTCGATAATATCGGTGGTTGGGTTGACCTTTAACATCAAGCGCAAGGCATCACCACAGATAATAGAACCCACATCACCTACAGCATTCGCATCCTCGATAACACGAGCATTACGTGGATGAAGGAAATGATCTTTAACTTTTTCTGAGTAATCCCACATAGCTTAAAGCCTCAATAAAATTCGATAACAGACAGACTAACTAGCTGCTCCAAGGCTAAGACCTTGGTTGTTCAAATATAATAAAAAATTCTGCCATTGTTCTTAAGAGCTAGTATCCTAGCCCCTTTAACGGCCTTTAATTGTACAAGAAATCTTATCTGAGATAATGCAAAGATTTAGCAATTGCTGACCTTAATGCAACTAAGAGCCTAGTATTTTAGCCCTCTATGCCTCATAAAGCCGATATCTGTGCTCAACGGCTCATTATTATACACCATTAGCAAATATGGTTAAAAAATAGCTTGCCTAGCTACATCATCTAAGGACTAAGCAAGACGCGCTATAATGAGCGCAGTTTAGCTAAGTAAGAGTGAGAACTATGGCAGCCCAAGAAAGCTTATCTGATATGGTCAATCGTGATCTAACCTTCAAAGAACAAATGTCTCTTACCGTTAGGCTGAGTATGCCCTCTATCATGGCCCAGCTCTCTTCTATTGTCATGCAATATATCGATGCGGCTATGGTTGGCAGTTTGGGTGCACTAGCATCAGCTTCTATTGGTTTAATGATGGCCCCTATTTGGCTCTTTAGTGGTATTTGCATTACCTCAGTATCTGGCTTTAGCGTCCAAGTAGCTCATTTACTCGGTGGTCGTGATGACTCTAGTGCCCGAATTGTCTTACGCCAAGCTTTGATAGTGCTCATGGCTTTTGGCTTCTTAGTTTCAGCTATTGCCTGTGCCCTAGCTTCGTCTTTACCAGTCTTTTTAGGTGGATCTGAGGAGATTATTGACAACGCTAGTGCTTACTTTTTCATCTATATGGCAGCCATACCGCTTTTTATGCTCAATTTCCTCTCGGCTGCCATGCTCCGCTGCTCGGGCAATATGCTCTTACCAAGTCTCCTTAATATCTTGATGTGTGTCTTAGATGTGATCTTTAACTTCTTCTTTATCTTCGACAGCCACACTATCAAATTGCCTATCATAGGCGAAGTCTTACTTTATGGCGCTAATATGGGAGTACAAGGAGCTGCCTTAGGTACAGCCTTAGCCGCTGGTATTACAGGATTTATCATGACCTACTGCCTATGCTTTAAGAGCTCTTCCCTAGCTTTAACTAAAGATCATGGTTCCTTTAAACCTACCTTAGCCATTTGTCGTAGAGCGCTACGTATTTCTCTACCTATTAGTGCTCAGCAATTTATGATCAGCTCGGCTCAAATTGTCTCTACTATGATTGTAGCGCCTTTAGGAGCTATTGCTATTGCTGCTCACGCCTTTGCTATTACCATTGAAGCTATTTGCTATATGCCAGGCTTTGGTATTGGCGATGCCGCTACTACCTTGGTAGGACAATCTATTGGTGCGCGCCGCTTTGATCTTACTAAGCGTTTTGCTGCCTTGTCTCTATCTTTAGGCACCTTGGTAATGGCTTTTATGGGCTTTCTGATGTATATCTTCTCTCCAGAAGTGATGGCCGTGATGACCCCCGATCACAACGTGCAAGCGCTAGCAGTAGAGGTCTTACGTATTCAAGCCTTTGCCGAGCCGCTCTTTGCTGTAGCCATTGTCGGCTATGGTATTTGTGTAGGAGCAGGAGATACCTTTATCCCTAGCCTCTTAAACTTTGGCTCTATGTGGCTCATTCGCCTAGGCATGGCCTATTACCTTAGCCTCTCTTATGGTTTAAGAGGTGTATGGATTGCTATGGCCATAGAATTATCTGTCAGAGGCTTACTCTTCTTAGCTCGTCTTAAATGGGGCAATTGGATTAAGACTCTACAATAGAGCGACACTCAAAGCCTTCATCAATAATAGCCTTAGACAAAGCCTCATCACTGACATTAGAGCTCACATGTACTCGTGCTTGCTTGAGCTCTAAAGAGACCTCAAGCACTTCTACACCCTCTAGAGCATTTAAGGCCTTAGTGACACTTTTGACACAGTGAGGGCAGCTCATGCCCTCAATACTAATAATCTTATCCATACTATGTCTCTCTTGAACCTGTAAATCAACAATCTTACCTTTCTTAATACAAGTACACTGATCCTTAAGCAAACAAGAGCCATTAGGCATATTAGCCTCTAAGCAAAAGCAAGCATCCTTATCACAAATAGTACTATCATCTTCTTTCAGTGCAGTAATAGCATTAATACGCACAGGTAAAGTCAGATCAAGCTCAGTAGGATGCACCTCATCTTTAACGGCGCTCTTGCCATGCTGTGAGCCACAAGTAGCATAGTTTTCACACTCTTGGCAGGCCATAGCCTTACAATGGGTGGCGCTTACCCGAATTAAGCTATTAAGCGGCATAGTACGTAAACGCAAAGCATTAGTAACCACGCACAAAGAACTCAAACTCATGAGCAAAGCCGCAAGCATAGGATTTAACTGCCAATTAAAAGGATATAAGAAGGCTCCAGCAGCTAGCGGAATACAAGTAATATTGTAAATAAACGCCCAAAAGAAGTTTTCTTTAATGTTCTTAATAGTCAAGCGCGAAAGCTCAATCACATAAGGCAAGAGACGAAGCTCATCACGCATTAACATCACATCAGCACACGAGGTGGCAATATCAGATGCTCCTGCTAAAGAAATAGCGACATGAGAGCTTGCCAGTGACGGCGCATCATTGATGCCATCACCCATCATAGCCACAATATGACCTCTCTCTTTAAGCTTATCAACTAAATAGGCTTTATCAGCGGGCATACAAGAGGCTTTATAAGTCTCAATACCTATACGCTTAGCGACAGCATGAACTACAGGGATACGATCGCCAGAAATGAGCAGTGGTCTAATGTTTTGAATATTGAGCATCTTAACCGTCTTACGAGCTGATGGCTTAATGCGATCTGACAAATAGAATGAAGCATAGACATGGTGCTCATCAAACAAATGCACCAACAGATATTGATCCAAACGCTGTTGCTCACTACTACGCTGATCAAGCTCATATTCAGCTTCATTATGAGGGCGCTTTGAGAGCACCTTACCCTTAATAATACTATCTTTAAAATCAGAGCTGCCCATGTAATAGCGCTTGTTGTTTACGCTAATTTGTACACCCAAACCTTCGTGATTGACAAAGCTATCAATATGTACCTCATCTAAACACTGCTGCGCTAACTGCTCGCGACAATAGTCACTTAAAGCTTGAGCAATAGGATGCTCCGAGCGCTGCTCTAGAGCCAACACCAACTTAAGACATTGCTCTTTAGACAGTAATTTAGTGTCCTTAAAGTCAAACTTAGCTACTGTCATCTTACCTACTGTAATGGTGCCTGTCTTATCAAAGACTAAGATATCAATCTTACTGAGCTGCTCTAAGGCCTCAGGGCTTTTAAACAGCGCCCCTAATGATGCTGCTCTACCTGTAGCCACCATAATGGCTGTAGGAGCAGCTAAACCCAAAGCACAAGGACAAGAGACGACTAAGACTGAGACAGCAAAGGTTAAAGCCTGACTTGGCACTGCTCCTAGCATTAACCAAATAAGCGCAGTAGCAAACGCTAGCCCAATAACAGTAGGAACAAAGTAATAGGCAATGCGATCGGCAATCCGAGAGATAGGTGCCTTTTGATTATTAGCATTATCTACTAGAGCAATAATCTTGGCTAAGGTTGTGTCAGATCCCACCTTGGTAACCTTAAAGACTATATAGCCTGACTTTAAGAAAGTAGCACTATTAATTACTGATCCTACTTTTTTAAATGCCAAGCGGGCTTCACCTGTGAGGGCACTTTCATCACAAGAGCCACTACCTTCAATTACTACGCCATCAACACCTATATGATCTCCTGGACGTAAGATCACCTCATCGCCTACTACAATAGTGCTTAAAGGAACCTGTTGCTCTTGCTTACTACCAGGCATACGCTTACAAACACTTTCAGGAGCTAAATCATATAAAGCTGAAATAGCATTGACTGCCTTATGTTTAGCCTTGCTCTCTAAGAACTTGCCCACACTGACTAAGGTTAAAATTGTCGCTACACCTTCAAAGTACAAAGGATATTGCTCATGAATATAGTGATCTAAAGCGACATCATGAGGCAGGATAGCTAAACTACAAAGACTAAAGAGAAAAGAAGCACTAGCACCCAAGGCTACAAGTGAATCCATATTAGGACTACGAGATAAGAGCGCCTTAATACCTGAGCTAAAGTAATGGATATTCAAAGCCATGACTAATAGACACAAGAACAATTGCGCTATGGCATTAGTAAAAGCATTAGCAATTAAAGTAATACCTACCATAGGGCCCATGGAGATAGCCATTAACAACAAGGTGGTGCCAATGGAGCCTATGAGCTTTTTGAACTTTAAGGATACTTCCTGATTATCATCTTGCAAAGCCTCAGACAGATTATTAATAGAAGTAGCCTGATACCCTGCTTGCACTACTGCCTGACAAATAGCATCACTTGAACATTGCTCTTCATTAAAGCGTACCACCATAGCATTTTGTAAAAGTTGGACAGCCACACCCTCTACTCCAGGAAGGGTACCTACAGCCTTTTCGATACGAGCTTGGCAGGCGGCACAGCTCATACCCTTAATGGCAAAATTCTGTTTTTGCATTGGCACTCTCCTAAGAATTGATGTTTGTTTACCAAATCTTACATATGCTTAGACCTATGTGCTCTATTTAATTATAAATATCTAATCACTACATTACGATCACCAGGGTCGACGCATCTAAATTAATGCTTTCATTATAGTAAGATACGTCCTGTAG
>Reba_p2__coassemble_1105_pt1 | contig 15703 bp, 11 predicted proteins | sample Reba_p2__metabat2_low_PE_017 | metagenome-assembled genome bin Reba_p2 | reverse complement strand
CCAACTCTCCTTGTGATCTGACAATGCAGGAATTGTAGCACAAGAGGCATCAAACAAAACCGCAAGTGAGTTTTTAGCTCGGCTTGCGGTTTGTTTCTAGGTACTAGGCCTTGTTAGCTCTAGTAGTACGCTTTTTAGCTGGCTTAGCTGCTTCGTCTTTTTCGCTATCCTTAGCGCTAGCACTACTCTTGCGTAAAGTTGTCTCCTGCCAGGAGTTAGTCTCACTTTGGTAGTAAGCAGCCCAATTGGTTTGCTTACCTTCGGCATTAACTGAAGAGAGATATTGCACCTTGAGCTTACGAGAGAAGCGTACCTCAGTTAAATTACCCTCATTATCAAACTCAGGGCCATTAGCCAGATAGTGGAACTTAGGAGAGATCCTATCGATAAAACGCTTGAGCTCTGCAACCTTAACAGGGCGACTCTCGCGGATCTTAGGAAAGCCCTTAGCCGCCAAGAAAATACCCGTAGCACCATCACGTAAGACATAATAAGTGCTTGGATTCTTCTCACATGGCAACTCTGGAAGCTCGACAGCATCTTCACGAGGTGGAGCAACTTCACCATTTTTTAAGATCTTACGGGTATTCTTACACTCAGCATTTGTACAGCTCATATAAGGACCGAAAGGACCTTGCTTTAAGATCATGTCTGAGCCGCACTTTTCGCAAGTAATGGTTGGCCCTAAATTAAGCTGGGATGAGAAATCTCCCTCTTCACGGGTATAACCATCACATACTGGAGCATTAGAGCATAAATAGATCTTATGGTTCTTGTCGATTAAATAACCATCCATCTTGGAGCCACACTTTGGACAACGCTTGCTTCCAAGCAAGAGCTTAGTCTCAGTGGCCTCATCCATTTCCTTATCTTCAGGAATGTCGTTTTCATTAGTTGGTGTGAGATTGATAGTGCAGCGACAGCGCTCAGCAGCTTTGACTTCAGTATCGTGATAGCCCATACAGCTTAAGAAGCAGCCCGTACGTCCCATATGAATAGCCATATGATACTTATGACAAGTAGGACAGGTCATATCAATTTCAATGGCACGGTTATTAGGCATACCACCTTGCTCATAAGGCAATTGAGCTTTGGTGAGATGATTAGAGAAGTCCTGATAGAATTCATCAAGGCTGGCAATCCAATTGCGGCGGCCTGCGGCGATCTCATCTAAAGACTCTTCCATCGAGGCAGTAAAGTGATAGTCCATTAAGTTAGCAAAGCTATAACGCAGACGATCAGTTACGATCTCCCCCATCTTGGTGGCAAAGAAACGATTGCGCTCGACCTTGACATAACCACGCTCTTGAATAGTGTTAATAATAGCAGCGTAAGTAGATGGACGACCAATACCGTCTTTTTCTAACTCTTTAACTAAAGAAGCTTCCGAGAAGCGTGCTGGAGGTTGAGTAAAGTGTTGAGCAGGTAAGAGCTCTTTTAAATTGAGCACATCACCTTCTTTTACCTGCGGTAAGATGGTGTCTTCAGTCTTATTGCCCAATACACGACGGAAACCGTCAAATAACTCAGTACGACCAGAGGCGCGTAAGACATACTCACCAGCTTGGACGGTAATAGAGCATGACTCATACTGCTGATTAGCCATTTGACAGGCTAAATAGCGCTCATAAATGAGCTGATAGAGGCGCTGACCATCACGATCAATATTAGCAGGTAACTGCTTCATCTCAGGGTGAGATGGACGGATAGCCTCGTGAGCTTCTTGGGCAGATTCTTTAGAATGGTAGACGTTTGGCTTTTCAGGTAAGTACTTATTGCCATATTGATCAGAGATGATCTGACGAGCAGCTTCAATAGCATCTTGGGAAAGGTTGACGCTATCAGTACGCATATAGGTAATCAAGCCACTTTCATATAAGCGCTGAGCTACAGTCATAGTGCGCTTTACGGAAAAGCCTAAGCGCTGGTTGGCACTTTGCTGTAAGGTTGAAGTGGTAAAAGGTGCTGGCGCATGGGCACTGCCTTTTTTCGCATCAATCTTGCTAACTACATATTGCTCAGAAGCTAAAGTCTTAACAATAGCTTGAGCCTCAGCCGCATTGCGAATGACTACCTTATTCTTACCCTTAGTAGCTAAGGTTAAAGTTAGCTCTTCTTGCTTAGGAGTGAGAGTATTAGCACCAATAGTCCAATATTCCTCAGGAATAAAGGCTTTGATTTCACGCTCACGATCAACAATCAGCTCCACAGCTACTGATTGCACACGACCTGCACTCAAGCCTCGACCTACTTTATCCCATAATAAAGGAGAGACCATAAAGCCTACTACTCTATCTAAGAAGCGGCGGGTCTGCTGTGCATTAACCATGTCCATATTAACTTGGCCAGGGTTATCAAAGGCTTTTTTAATTGCGCTTTTGGTAATTTCAGGGTATTTAACACGCCAAAATGGCTTGTTAGCATCACTTTTAGTAGACAAGATCTCTTTTAAGTGCCAGGCAATAGCCTCACCTTCACGATCCAAGTCAGTTGCCAAATAAACAGCATCACAGCTTTTGGCCAAACGCTTTAATTCAGCTACTACCGCAGTCTTGTCTGGCATGATCTCATAATTGGCTTTCCAATTATTAAGCGGATCAATACCCATGCGCTCAAACAGGGCACTACGCTTTTGCTCCTCGGTCTTTTTTACCCTACTACGTGGGGCAGCCTCACCTGTGGCCTTACTAGTTTTGCTAGCACCAGAGGGGAGATCGCGAATATGACCGACGCTGGCTTTAACAATGTAGTTCTCGCCCAAATAACCATTAATGATTTTGGCTTTGGAGGGAGACTCCACAATAACTAACGCTTTACCCATTCTTTTCCTCGATTAAAGAGTACTTCCTATTTGACTATATTTGAGCATGTTCTTTTAGAGCTAACAACACCCCTAAAAGAGCTTTTCTAATATTAGGCTATCTCAGATAACTTAAGTGAGCAAGAGGAATTAATGACAATTAATGGCTAGGCCATCCCTATAAAGGCTCTTTTTGCCCCCTATTAATTTAGCAATACAAGGCATATGTACGGAAAATTTAAGAAAAGCAACCCCCCTTAAAAATACCGTACTAAAAAAAATCAAAAATTAGCTTTTCCTCACACTATGCCCAACAAAATAGCAGCAACCTACCATTTAAGAAAAGGGCTCTCTCTTCTAAAGAGTCCTGTTGAGGCATTACTTCATACTAAGTAGCAACAAAAAAGGCACAGCTTGGATTGTCAACTGTGCCTAATCAATTATTATTATTGCCTACGCTTAGTAAGAGCGAGGAGAGTAACCTTAAGCTTTACTTTAAGTGCATAAAGGAGCTTTGCTCAGCTTCTTCAATTTGCTCTTGAGCCTTAGATACTGAAAAAGGAGTAAATAGTGAGCCTTTTGGTAAGAACTTGTTTAATAAGCTCTTCTTTTCTACCTTCTTATATTTGATCTTTAAGGCACTACCCTTGGTAAGAGCAATACGTGAAGCTAAATACTCATCAGATGTAGCAATCTCATCGACTAAGCCTAACTCTAAAGCATCAATAGCAAGCCAGTGCTCACCAGTGGCAAACTTGCTTTCATCTAAATTAGGACGATAGCGTAAAACTTGCTCTTTAAAGCGAGCATGTACTGCCTCTAACTCTTCTTTAAACTTTTGACGCCCCTCAGGAGTATTTTCACCTAAGACGGATAAAGTACGCTTAAACTTACCTGCCGTAATTTGCTCATAATCAACGTCAAAACGCTTTAAGACCTTTCTAAAGTTAGGAATACCAGCAATAACACCAATAGAGCCCACATAAGCAAAAGGAGCAGCGACAATCTTATGAGCGACACAAGCCATCAAATAGCCACCCGAGGCAGCTACTTCATCGACCGTTACAGTCAGGTTAATATCGCGATCTCGAATGCGTTGTAATTGAGAGGCGCACAGACCATAAGAATTAACTAAACCACCTGGAGACATCAAATTAATGACCACCTCATCTTCTTTGGTGGCTACATCTAAGATAGCATCAATCTTTAAGCGCAGCTCTTTAAATTCCTTACCCTTAGAAGAGCCGACAAAATCAAGGACATATAAATTATTAGGACAAAAGACTCCATCTTGACTCTTGCTCTCTAAAGAGGCTAAAAGCTCTTTGCGCTCTTCACGCTCTTGAGTGACAGCATCCTTTTTACCCTGCTTGGTATTCTTCTTGTCTTTTTCTTCTTTAACTAAGCCTACTTTGAGCTCTTTTTTATGCAAAATGTTTTCAGGATCAGCTTTTTTCAGGCTCTTTTCCATGAGCTCTTTGCGCTTAGCTGCAGTCTTTTTTAAATCTTCAACAACTAAAGAGCCCTTAGTATCTTGAGCTACTTTCTTGTTTTTGGCAATCATGGTTCCTAAGAGCATGATAGGGATCAAGACTACGGCTAAGACCACTGCACCCTTAAGTACAAAAGAGAGTAAATCTAACAAAAACTCAACCATTACTAACTTCCTAAAATAAAGCCCATAGAGCTTACTCTATGAGCTTATGACTAACCAAACTAGAGATTATTAACTAGCGATGACCCTTAAAGGCTGGACGCTTAGGGCCAAAGGTACGGCCTGGGCCCTTACTAAAAGGACGATCGCCAAAGCGACGGTCACCCTTACGGTCAAAACCGCCTTCACGACGCTCGCTAAAGCGACGCTCACCATCACGCTCACGACGGTCACTCTTACGATCAAAACCACCTTCACGACGCTCGCTAAAGCGACGCTCACCATCACGCTCGCGACGGTCGCCCTTGCGGCCAAAACCGCCTTCACGACGCTCGCTAAAGCGACGCTCACCATCACGCTCGCGACGGTCGCCCTTACGGCCAAAACCGCCTTCACGACGCTCGCTAAAGCGACGATCCTTTGGCCCCTCTGGATTACCAGCAACAGCACTACGGCGACCTACAAAGTCACCTAATTCATCAAGGTTCTCACCCCAAGAGGTAGCCTCAGCTACAGCCATGCTTAAAGGGCTTGGCTGGACATCTTGAGCCTGACGACGAGCTTGAGCTACGGCCTTGACGACCTCATCAGCCATATCATCGCTATCAGCGCCCATATCTCCATCAGCTAAGGCATCAATATTATCAAAAGCTTGCTTGTCAGCAGCATCGCTAACGACATCTTTTTTCTTTAAGTGCTCAAAACGCTGCTGAGCATTTTCACGACCAGCATCAGTTAAGTTAACCCCCTCAGGAGTGATTTCCACTAAGTGCTGACTATATAAAGATCCTAAGGCCTTCTTAAAGCGGCTCTTAGACATCTTCATATACATTTCAATGTCCTTAGGGTCGGAATTGTCGTTTAAGTTTAAGGTGCCATTAGAGAAGTACAGCGCTTGGAGAATATCTAATGAAGCATGCTCAATACCTTCAATACCACTTTCTTGTAAGGAGATATCTAATCTGCCATCAGGACGAACAGACTTCACAAAGCCATCATAGCGCTTGCCAATTAATAACTCGCCCTTTTGCTCAGCTTCGTAAATTAAGCCATAGACCTTGTCATCAACAATCACTCTAAAGCCTAAAGGAGTCTTAGCTACTGCTACTACCTTAACCTTTTGGTTAGCTTCAAACTCATGAGGGCTAGCCTTATCACGAATGTAGCGGTTAAAGCATTGAGTACCAAAGATACGACCCATCTTATCGATGCATACCAACACTAAAGCATAGTCGCCAGGATAGAATCTAAAGCGCTGCTCTGATACAGGAACTACTAACTCCTTAGGAATACCTAACTCTAAGTATGCAGTGCCATTTTCTACGCTATTAATACGTAAGTTGCCAGTCATGCCTAACTCAATATAAGGGCGACGAGCAGTAGCTAAAACACGCTCACCATCTTTGTATAAGAAGACACGTAAGTTCTGACCAACCTCTAAGCCCTCAGGTAATTGGCTATGAGGCACGAATAAGGCACCATGCTCTTGAGCATTAACAAAAGCACCCTTCTCGGTCATCTCACATACTGGCAACTCAACCATACGACCAATAGGCACATCACACTCAAAGATGCTACGCGCATCAATAACCTCACGATCAGGACGCTCTAGAGGAAAATCGTGCTCCTCAACGTACTTGTTAACACGACCTTTATTATTAAAACGCTCACCCTTACGGCCAAAACCACCTTCACGGCGCTCATTGTCACGATTAAAGCCACCCTTGCGGCCAAAACCACCCTCACGGCGCTCATTGTCACGACCAAAGCCGCCCTTGCGTGCAAAACCGCCTTCACGGCGCTCATTGTCACGACCAAAGCCGCCCTTGCGGCCAAAACCACCTTCACGGCGCTCACGCTCTTGAGATGGTAATGAGCCACTAGTCCATGGAGAGGCGCTTACTTTGTATTCTTTTTGAGCTTGCTCTTGAGCTTTAGCAGCTTCTGCACGCTGCTTAAAACGAGATAAGGTTTGGGTTGAGGAAGAAGAGGTTCTATTTAAAGAAAGTTTAGAATTTTGTTGCATCTTGTAGTCCTGCACTCATGCTTCGCATGCTATGAGTGCTGAAAATTGACCCACAAATACGCGCCGCAGTAGCCAATGAATTAATTCGTTTGGAGGAATCGGCGCTAATTATAAAAGCCTGTAATAAAGATTGGGCTTAATTCTTAAAGGCACAAAAACTTGCTTTATTAGAGGCGAATAACAAGTTAAATACTGTTAGAGCTGTAGAGATAAATCCCTCTATTGTATAATATTTATATCTAAAACTGACAGCACTGGACGTTAAAAAGGAGAAGACTCTAGATCATACCAGCCTCTTTTTTCAAGAGAGAGTGAGTATCAGACCATCTTCTGATGGTACAGTCTTCTTTAGTTCTATTGAAAAATAGTCAGCTCTGCTAGGCAAACTCTGAATTATCTGCGCGGATAAGATCTGGTAGATAAGATGTTTCCTTGAAATGGTTATCCGTTTTTAGGCAATAGAACCCCGTGATTTCAGTTCTCGGGACAGGTTATCACTTGATGACCTAATATAGGGCTATCTTAGAGATTTATAAGCCTTGGTGCAATTGCTTTTTTGCAATATTGAGTATCTTATATTAAGTAGATTAATATATCTTTTATAAGTATGGTGTAAAAAACACAAAGGCAGACTTACTTAGAATAAGTCTGCCCTTGTAGCGCTTACGCGCAGCATAATCACTATTCGTTTAACGAATTAAACGCGTTGGAAGTCAACGTGGATTACGCGAGAGGAAACTGGATGACGCTGCATAGCGATTGGCTTAACAACGATCTGGTTGCCGTCTAAGTTTAAGGTTACGTTCTCGGAGAAGAACTCTGGCTTAGTGGTAGCCTGAATTAACTTCTTCTCGTCTAAAATAACGCTAACAGTCTCTTGACCCTTGGCGATGATAATTGCTGGGATCTGCTCTGCACGACGAAGGCGGCGGCTCGCACCTCTCCCCAAGTCATTGCGAACTTGAACGTCTAAAGTAATAGCCATGATTCGATACTCTCGTACTGTTTTGATGGTTATGCTAAATGTCTGCGACCGGATCATTTAGCCAAGACATCTTGCCTAAAAACCCAAGCTAGAAATTGACACGAAAACGTATTATTTACTAACTGTAAAACCTAAGCTAAAGCTTAAGCCCTTAAATTGGTCTTATCGGCCTGAAAAAGAAAAAGCGCTTACGCGCCTTAATTTAAAACTGGTCGGTGATGTAGGATTCGAACCTACGACCCACTGGTCCCAAACCAGTTGCGCTACCGGACTGCGCTAATCACCGACGGCTGCATATTTTAATAAGTAAGTAACTAACTGTCAACTTATTTTTACAATTTTTTTTTCACTACCTAATTGAGAAAGCTTGCCATTTAGTCAAAGTGCCACTTTTTTAGCGTAAAATAAGCGCCATTAGCCTTATGGAGCCTAAGCAGGCTCTAACTTTAGCAAGTTTTATCCCACAATCAGGAGACCTCAGGTGTCAACTTCTTATGTTCGTCCTTCTAAGGATGAGTCCTTTATGGAGATCGCAGAGTCCGTTTCTATGCGCTCTACTTGTTTACGCCGCCGCTATGGTGCAGTTATTGTCTCCAAAGATGGTCGTATTGTCTCTACTGGTTACAATGGTGCACCTCGCCATCGTGACAACTGCTCTGATTTAGGCGTGTGCTTGCGTGATGAGCTCAATGTTAAACCTGGTACTCACTATGAAATTTGCCGTGCTGTGCATGCTGAGGCTAATGCCATTATCAATGGTAATCCTCTGGATATTATTGGTGGTACTTTATACTTATGTGGCACTGATGCTGCTACTAATGAGCCAACCAAGAACATTAGCCCTTGTGCCATGTGTGAGCGCTTAATTTTAAATGCCCAAATTGCACGTGTTGTAATGCGTGATGCCAATCGTAAGCTGGTGGAAATTAATCCTTTAGATTGGGACGATGATAGCCGTCTAATTGAAGAGCACCGTCGCAATATGGGGCTTATCAATAATAATAATAAGCAATCTCTTGATGACCAGATTGAAGCTATTACAGCTATTCGAAAAGTAACATCAAGTGGCTCTTGTTGTGGTGGCGGTTGTTGTTCTTAACCTAAAAGATAAGGGAAGCGTTTAAGCTTCCCTTTTTGTTAGCAAAATTTAACAATTTATAAGATTCGATTTAATCTGAATTACATAATCAAGTGTTCTAATAAGCGCCATAGTAAATTTGATATCTTAATTGCTCCCGTGAGTTTACGACTGTGTTTTTTTTATTTAGCTCATGGAGAGCCTTGGCTCTTAAGCCGCAGGCTTTATTGTTGGGAACACTATGCAAACTTTAATTAACCAAATCTCTTTATACCCTAGCGTTATCTTTGATATGGATGGTACCTTGATGAACTCCGAAATTTGGCATCATGAGGCCTGGAATCACATGGTACAAGAGTTTGGTTGCCCAAAGTTATCTCTTAAAACTCTTATGGCTTATGGTGGGCTCCCTACTTTTGATACTACCAAGAAAATTATTGCCACCTATAATCTCTCTGCCACCCCAGAGGAAATGACCCAGCGTAAGAACGATCTTTTTATCAACGAATATATGGCTCAGGTTGAGCCTTTTACCTTCTTTGCTGACTTATTAAAAGAACTTGCTGCCTCAGGTCGTCGTATTGGTGTTGCCACTAGCTCTCACCAAAGAGAAGCCCGCTTCTTATTAGAAAAGACTGGTCTGATGCCTTACATTGATACTTTAGTTACAGGTGACTTAGTCCAAAAAGGCAAACCTAACCCTGATATCTATTTACTTGCTGCCCATAACCTCAATGCTGCTCCTCAAGATTGCTTAGTCTTTGAAGATACAGTAGTGGGCATGCAAGGCTGCAAGCGCGCACATATGGATGCTATCAAGGTCTTTGATGGTGCTTTTGACTGTGACCACATCATTAAGCATGATGAACTCTGGCCAGCTCGCGAGCAGCTTATTTAGCACCACTATTAATAATATAGTACTAGGATATTTCAAGCTCTTCGCTCTCTAAACATTAGTGAGCCAAGAGCTTTTTTGCTTTTTCGGCTACAATATTATGGTTCTTGCTCGCTTAAGTAAGTACGCTTAAGCTGCTTTAATATCAGCATTATATACAGCCTAATTTTCGGCTAGCGCTTGTTAATTACTCTCTTTATCAGAGATAAGAACTACATTGTTGTAGGCATATATTGAGCCTACCACCAGTAAATCTGCTAAGAAAAATCAGATTTTTTTACATCACCTAAAACGGAGAGAGCAACCTTCCCCCTTTTTACAACCAGGGGTAATGCCTTAAACCTTATGAATAATTTATTAGACCAATTTGCCTTATACCCTGCCCTCATCTTTGATATGGATGGCACGCTCATCAACTCAGAAATTAAGCACCATGAAGCTTGGAATCATATGCTTGAGGAATTTGGCTTTGAACGCCTTGGCTCTGAGGTCTTTTATAGCTTTGCTAGCCTGCCAGGTATTGTCATTACTAAGAAGATTTGTGAGCAATACCATAGTGCTACTCCCCAAAAAGCTGATCCTCACCAGATGAATGAGCGCAAGAATGAATTGTATGAAAATATCTACATTAAAGAAGCTGATGCTTTTCCTTTCTTTGTCAGCTTAGTTAAAGAAGCTCATGCGCGCGGACAACGCATAGGTGTTGCTACTAGTTCCCGTCAGCACGAGGCGCGCTATCTGTTAGCAAAAGCAGGCTTATTAGACTATGTTGATACTGTAGTATCAGGCGATATGGTAGAGCATGGCAAGCCTAATCCAGATATCTACTTGCTAGCAGCTCAGCTACTCAATACTCCAGTTAAAGATTGCTTAGTTTTTGAAGATAGTGTCTTGGGAATGCAAGGGGCAAAAGCTGCGCACATGGCAGCCGTAAAGGTCTTTGATGGACACTTAGATTGTGAATCTATTGTAGGCTAAACGCTTTTAAGAGTTGAGAGCTATTAATCTTATTCGTCAATACGCTCTCAACACTACCAACGATCTATATTATATAGATCTAGATATAAAAATGGCCATCTATTTTTGTAAACACTCTCTCTTATCATGATCATGATTGAGGAAAAACACGAGCCAAAGGCCATTTGCTTAAGACTAAAAAGATTTTACACAATTACGCATCTCCCAACAAAAAAAGCCCTCCTAATAATTTGGAGGGCTTTTTAAATAAACGTATTAACTATTTAACTTAAGCTTGAGCAATTAATTCTTGAGTATAAGCTTTAAGCTCAGGGCTTAAAATAGGCATAGCACCTGCTTGAGTGCAGACATAAGCTGCCACCTTGGCTGCAGCCTCATGAGCTAACTTGAAGTTAACGCCTTGCACAGTAAGACCAATAAAGGTAGCAGTAAAGGAATCACCTGCCCCTACCGTGTCTACCACATTAACTTTAGGAGTTGGTACAAAAGAGTGTTCACCACAGTAGTAAATGTCAGAGCCATGTTCACCACAAGTGTAAATAAACTGCTCGATGTTAAACATGCCCTGTAGTACTTTATGGTAGAAGTCTTCACTAGATAAGACCTCTAAGCCTAAGAGCTGACAGATAATAGGCAACTCATCATCATTGCACTTAAAAGCAGTACAACGTTCTAAACCAGCCTTGATCACCTCTAAGCTATAGAAGTTTTGGCGTAAGTTAATGTCAAAGACCTTTAAGCTCTTTTGAGGCATAGCATCAACAAAAGCTAAAATGCTCTTACGTGATAGGCCATTTTCCTGACGGAGAGCTAAGGTACCAAAGCAACATACCTGAGTATTAGCTGCTATCTGGGCCATTTGCTCAGTAAATGGCATATTGTCATAAGCAGTATCTGAGGCAAAGTTATAAGTTGGTACGCCACGCTCATCTAAAGTAGCCTTGACATAGCCAGTTTCCTTATCAGAGCGATAGGCATATACCTTTAAGCCATTAGCTTCTAAAATACGCAAAGCCTCATCACCGCGCTCATCTTTACCTAAGCTAGACACAGCACAAGAGTCTAACCCCACTTGCATAGCGTGGAAGGTAAAGTTACCAGGAGCACCGCCTACACGTGGACCGCTTGGCAGAATGTCCCATAAAATCTCGCCTAAACCTACACAGGTAATTGCCACTTGTTAGTCCTCTTCAATAATTTTAGGAAAGGTCGACTCAGGTCGCTGATCAATAAAATCAGAATCATAAGCTCGACGCACATTAGCATTAACATCACCAATGGTGTCCATATCATCCATAGTGAGCTCAAAGTTGAATAATTGTGAGTTCTCTAAAATGCGCTGTGGGCGCACTGATTTAGGAATGACTACCACACCACGTTGCATGTTCCAGCGCAAAATTAATTGTGCAGGAGAAACTTTGTAATAGTCAGCTAGTGAGACAATACGAGGATCGCTCAGTAAGCTATTACCCTCACCGCCTAAAGGCGAATAAGCCTCAAGGACAATGTTTTGCTGACGACAGTAGTTTAACAGCTCGTTTTCGGCGTTATAAGGATGACACTCGACTTGATTGACCTGAGGGATCACACTAGCACCTGCTTTTTGCAGCTCTTGTAAATGGTGAATCTTGAAGTTAGAAACACCAATGGCTTTACACAGACCTTCTTTTTGCAATTGCTCAAGCGCTAAATAAGCTTGGCAATAGCCTTTAAAAGGCCAATGGAGCAGATACAAGTCTACATAGTCAAGACCTAAGCGCTCTAAAGAGTTCTCTAAGCCACGACGCGGATCATCAAAGTCGGTTTTCCACAGCTTGGTAGTTACTACAATATCTTTTCTATCTACCAAGGAGTCCTTAATCCCGCGACCTACACTTTTTTCATTGCAATAAATGCGCGCAGTGTCGATCATGCGATAGCCAAACTCTAGAGCAGTTCTTACTGCCGAGCGGGTAACCTCGCCTGCAGGACTTCTAAAAACGCCTAAGCCTAATAAAGGCATAGTGATGCCATTATTAAGCGTTACTGTACTGTTAATACCTAAAGTCATAGCAAAAAAACCTCTTACGTTAAAGAGCCGCGTACCATAGCCTCATAGGCATGGACTAATACTCGAGCAGAGGCATCCTTTTGGTTCATGTTCTCAGACATATAACGTCTAAACAAACGTGAATTAGGACAGCCATTAAATAAGCCTAAGAGATGGCGATACAAGAAATGAATGGCTTTGCCCTCTTTTTGTATCTGCTCTCCTAAGTGCACCATGGCTTCAACAATCTGCTCACGGCTGAGATCATCTTTAGCAATGCCAAAGAGCTCTTTATCAATCTTACTGAGTAAGAAAGGATCATCAATAATGGCACGACCTAACATCACACCATCGACCTTCTTAAGCTGCTCTTGACACTGCTCAATGGTAGTAATACCTCCATTGATAGTGACCTTTAAATCACTAAAGCTCTCTTTAATTTTATAAACACGCTCATAGTCAAGAGGTGGAATAGTACGGTTTTCCTTAGGGGAGAGACCATTTAACCAAGCCTTGCGAGCATGAATAATAATGTGACGACAACCAGCTTCATAAATAGCGCCCATCAGCTCAAAAGTAAAGTCTTCACTATCAAGCTCATCGACACCAATACGAGTTTTAACAGAGACAGGAATATCTCCAGCAGCTTCGGCCATAGCTTGATAGCACTGACCAATAAGCTTAGGAGTCTTCATTAAAATGGCACCAAAATTACCACTTTGGACCTTATCAGAAGGGCAGCCTGCATTGAGGTTAATGGCACTGTAGCCTTGCTTAACACCAGCAGTGGTAGCAAAGGCTAACTTGGCAGGATCACTACCTCCTAATTGCAAGCAGCAAGGCAATTCCTCATCTTTAAAGTTAATGAGATGGTACTTTTCATGTACCAAAGCCTCTGCGGCAATCATCTCAGTATAGAGCATAGCCTGAGAGCATAAAATGCGGGCCATGCGTCTAAAGATAGAGTCAGTTACATCCACCATAGGAGCAACGCTAAAGCGCTCACTAGGCAAGAAGTCTAAGTGCTTCACCATAAATCTCTCACAAAGCTTTAAGTTAAACAAACTGGCTCATATTCGCATATTTAGTCAAAAAAGGCACTAAGCAGATTTTTTGCAAAAACTATGCAACAGATGATATGACTTACATTGTGCCAAAGATACTTAATTTATCAAATACAAGCCTGATTATTTTCCCAATTTTGCGAACAACTACGCATTTTTTGCAAAATATTGATGCAAACTTATTGCAAATAGACTAACCAGCAAGATCTAGTTTTAGAGCCATATTTACCGCAAAATAGGCCTTGCTATTATTTATCTTTGCTGCAAATTTTGCATTGATTGCAAAAAATAAAGCCAAAAGTCGAGAAAACCCAACTTTTGGCTTTCAATTATTATAGTAAGTTTGACGCAACTAACTTACCAATCAGAAAAGATATCTTTTAACCTGTTACTTTCTTAAAAAGACGAGAGAGCTTGGACTGATCTGAAGAAGCACTGTCAGAGTGAGCTAAGAAAGTATAATTACCGCCTAAATTGTCCTTTACTACCTGCTGTAACCAACGGTCACTAAAGAGTGGGAGTAATAAAGTCAAATCACGGACTAGGCCTGCCAACTTCTTTTCATTTTCTGGAGTTGGGCTGGCTAAGAACTTACCAATTAAGAGACCTAGACGGTACATATCATCAACATTGACACCACGAGTAGTAGCTGGCAAAGAGCTAAAACGTAAAGCATCAAACTTGACCTCAGGATCAGCGGTGTAGATAGTGCAGTTGCGAGCTAAGATGCCGCAATCAGCTAAACTTTCCATAGCACCACGACCAGACATGCCACAGCTTTGAGCATCGACAATAGCAAAGTGGGAATTGGTACCACCACCAATTAAACGCATACCACCATCAGTTAAGCCCTTAGCTAAGGCATTGGCATTAGCAATAACATCTTGGCAGTAGTGCTTGTACTCAATAGATTGCATCTCTTGGAGACGTACGGCTAAAGCAGTTAACTCTGAAGAGCCTAAACCTGAGTGACCTGAGCTTACAGCAGCACGGTCAATAGCTAAAGATAAGCGCTTCTTGCAAATAATAATAGAGCAATGTGGACCTTGGAGCGCACCTTGAGTAGTAAAGGTAACGACATCAGCATATGGCAGAGGAGATGGCATTACACCTGCAGTTACTAAGCCAGCAATCTGGGAAATATCACACCATAAGATAGCACCTACATCGGCGGCAATCTTGCCAAAGCGCTCATAATCAATTGGTTGTGGATAGTTAATAGGAGAAACAATAATTAACTTTGGCTTATTCTCTTGTACGCTCTTTTCAATAGCATCGTAGTCTAAGTGTTGGCTGCTAGGATCTAAACCAAAATTGATGAAATGATAGGCTAAGGACTCACTATTGCAGTGCTCTTTTTTACGCAAGTCTAAAGACATGACAGTATCGCCACGCTGTACTAAAGCCTGGAAGACTACTCGTGAGGCGGCCTCAATAGTAATGGACTTGACGTTAGCATGCTCACCATTAAAGAGCTCGCAGACACGCTTAGCAGTGAGTTTTTCAATAAAGTTGCCATTGGCATAAGGAGTAGAGTGCTGGGTATTAATAAGCACATTACCCATAGCAGCAGAGCAAAGCGGAGAAATACTGTTCTCATCAGGGATAAAAGAAAGAGAGTAGTACTGACGCTCTAACTCGCCTTCATAGAAGCTATAGAGCTCAGAGTCAAAGCCTTGAATGATATTAAGAAGGTTCATAAAAATACCCCCGACCATCACAATATAATGTGCTGCGCCAGTTGCTACATAAGACGCACTACAATACAAGAATCCATTTTGCAAAAACGCTTTCTAAGCATTTAGCAAAACACTTTAACCTACTTGAGACTATACACCCACTAGAGGCTAAGCAAAAGTAAACAAGCTAGATTTTGCGGGCTTGCTCCAAAATATGGAACTTTGTTGCACTTTTTGCTAGAAAATGATGCAAAATAGTCAAATCAACCCTACCAAAACAACTTTCACCAAACACCTACCATCTTCCCTTCCAATAGCACTTCAAAAACCAGCAAAATCTAGCAAAATTCGCTCAAAAAATATGCAAAAACACCTAAAAAGCGGTCAAAATAGCTCAAATTATTCCTTTTTCTGCTCACTGCTCCTAACTTGCTAGAGCGCCCGCTCCTGTTTAAAAAAGAAAAGTCACCAGTATCCCCCGCCTAAAGGCGAGGGCTTGCCCTTACTGATGTACT
>Reba_p2__coassemble_1086_pt1 | contig 15883 bp, 9 predicted proteins | sample Reba_p2__metabat2_low_PE_017 | metagenome-assembled genome bin Reba_p2 | reverse complement strand
TAGTACATCAGTAAGGGCAAGCCCTCGCCTTTAGGCGGGGGATACTGGTGACTGTTGATGTTAAGGCTATACAAAAAGAGCGCGTCTGTGCTTACAGACACGCTCTTGAGGTAGCTAGAGAAAAACTAGTTCAACAGCGCTTGTTCGCTTTCCTTATCAAACAGATACATCTTCTTTAAATCGATCTTCAAGGAGATATCCTGTCCCATCTTAAGACCTGTTACTGGAGGTAGTTTAGCGCATAACTTATAAGTAGAGACATTGATAAATAGATATACCTCTGAACCAATAGGCTCAACTAAGTCAATTTCAGCTTGTAAGTCAGCAGTATCAGTTTCACCAGGAATAGTTCTACCTGTGTAGATATGCTCAGGACGAATACCCATAGTAACCTGACGGCCAATATAAGGTGCAAAGTCAGGCATGTTCTCACGAGGCAAGATATTGAACTGATGGTGTTCATCTAAAATGCAGGTATAGCCTGATGGAGAGCTTTCGGATCGTTCAATAGTTACATCCATAAAGTTCATTTGTGGTGAGCCAATAAAACCTGCAACAAATTTAGAGTTAGGGTGATCATAGAGATTTTGTGGAGTATCAACCTGCATGACATCTCCATCTTTCATTACTACAATACGATCGCCCATAGTCATAGCTTCGATCTGATCATGAGTTACGTAAATAAAGGTAGTACCTAAGCGCTTGTGGAGCTTGGAGATTTCAGATCTCATGGTGGTGCGTAACTTAGCATCTAAGTTAGATAAAGGCTCGTCTAATAAGAACACATCAGGATCACGAACCATAGCACGGCCTAAAGCTACACGTTGTCTTTGACCGCCAGAGAGTGCCTTAGGCTTACGATCTAAATAAGGAGTAATACCTAAGATTTCGGCTGCATTGCGGATGCGACGATCGATTTCCTCTGCAGGAGTCTTTCTTTGGATCAGACCATAGGCCATGTTCTTATAAACGCTCATATGAGGATAAAGCGCATAGTTTTGAAACACCATGGCAATATTACGATCCTTTGGGGCCACATCATTGACCAAGCGATCGCCAATATAAAGCTCACCAGAGCTAATGTCCTCTAAACCTGCAATCATACGCAAGGTAGTGGATTTACCACAGCCTGAAGGTCCAACAAAGACGATAAACTCTTTATCTTCAATTTCTAAGTTGAAGTCTTTTACCACACGGATATTGCTAGGGTAGACCTTTGCAATATGCTTTAAAACGATACTAGCCATAGTTAATCCTATCTTTTATTTGACGGCGCCTACCATGCCGGCTACGAAGTACTTTTGCATGAGGAAGAAAATTGCTGCTGTTGGCAAGGTGGCAATCACAATGCCGCACATAATCATGCCGTAGTCAGGGGTGTATGAGGAGCCCATATTAGAGAGCACTACTGGCACAGTGCGCATCTCTGGGCTTTGGAGCGCAACTAAAGGCCATAAGAAGTTATTCCAGCTACCCATAAAGGTAATGATGGCAGCAGCAGCATAAGATGGGCGCATGACAGGGAAATACATCTTAAAGAAGATAGCAATTTCGCTTAAGCCGTCAATGCGAGCTGCTTCTAAGATATCTTTAGGGAAAGACTTGGTGTTTTGTCTAAATAAGAAGATTAAAAAGGCAGTAGCTACTAAAGGCATAACCACAGCAAAGTAACTATCAAGGCCTAAGTACTTCCAAGGTGCTAAAGGATTACCATCATCATCAAATCCCATAGAACCAAAAGTGCCGAACATGCGATAAAGAGGAATCATCAATGCGCAAAATGGCACCATCATGGATACTAATAAGACACCAAAGACTAAATCTCGCTGCTTAGATTTGAAGATCTCAAAGCCATAGCCAGCAGCTGAGGAAATCAATAGAGCAAAGACAGTAGTGATAAGAGCAATGATAGCTGAGTTAAAGATTGCTTTGGTAAAGCCTAGCTCAGGATCAAAGAGCTTTTGCAAGTTATTGCCCAGCTCAGAGCCAAAGCTCATAGTTCCCGCATTAATAGCTACATTAGAGTTAGTAGCAGCAATTAACATCCAAATAAAAGGGAACAATGAGATAAATGATGCAAAGACTAAGACACTATAGCGCACGATAGTGAACATAGTATTGGATTGAGATTGTTTCACAAAAGCCTCCTACTAGTCCTTGTCACGAGCTAATCTAAATTGAATTACGGACAAGATCACAATGAGCAAGACCACTACAAAAGCCACAGCACAGGCATAACCAAAGTTAGGGGTAAACTTAAAGCAGAGGTTATAAATGTATTGTGAAATAGTAACCGTTCCATTGGCAGGACCGCCTTGAGTGATATTTTGTACTTCATCAAAGAGTTGGAGAGTGCCAATGGTTGAGGTAATGGTAGTAAAGAGAATAATTGGCTTTAATAAAGGTACAGTGATGGTGAAGAACTTCTTAATAGGGCCAGCACCGTCAATATCGGCAGCCTCATATACAGAAGGATCGATATTTTGCAGACCAGCTAGATAGAAAACCATGTTATATCCAATCCAGCGCCAGGTAATAGAAATAATGATTAAAGCCTTAGCCCAGAAAGGATCAGTAACCCATTTAATGGATTCTTCTAGTACTCCCCAATCAGTCATGACTGAGTTGAACATACCATTGTTGGCAAAGATGGCCTTCATAATAAGGGAGTAGGAGACCAAAGAGGTAACACAAGGTAAGAAGATAGCGACGCGGAAAAAGCCTTTAAATTTAAGTTTCTTATCATTGAGCATTACCGCTACGACCAGGGCAAAGAACAGCATAACTGGTACTTGGATAATGAGATAAATAAAGGTATTAAAAAGAGCCTTTTTAAAGGTCGAGTCTACTAGCATACGCTCATAGTTATAAAGACCTGCAAAGGAAGTATTATTACCTGTACCCTTATAGAGCGACATGATAAAAGCTTGCACCATAGGGTAAAAGACAAACTCGATAATTAAGATGGTGGCTAAACCGACAAAAAGCCAACCCCAAATGTCATTACGCTTTTCGAGTACACCACGCGTGTACTTTAATTCAGCTACCTCAGACATAAAAACTCACTCCTTCACTCAGTGCTAAAACGATTTAGCAAAGTTGGGCACAGATTTCTCAAGTGATAAAGAATAGCAACCATGAGTATTTTTTTGTTAGTAAAAGATTGCAAATTTGTGAAGTCAAACAAGACAAATAGTGCACGCACACAGTATCCAAAGCAAGGCTAGATATAAGGTTTTGTAAACGTTTTAGGCAAAAAAAAGCACCACGAGCACGTCAAGGCCTGTGGTGCTAATAATATTACTATTTAGAATCTATAGTGGCTTGGACTTGTGCCTCTTGTAAAACTGAGTTTAAGTCTCCACCATGGAGATAGTCTTGCAATGCCTTTTGTAAGGATTGTTCAATGACTTTAGTGTGAGTGCCGTAATTTACCGCAGGAATTTGCTCATTCCACTCTGTAAAGTGCATATAGACCAATTGCTTGTTATAGAACTTATTTGGCTTTTGGTAGTTAGGAAGCACTGAGATATTTTTGATAGTGGAGATTAAGCCAATCTTAGGTATGAGCTTGTTAATAAAGTTGTGATCTTTACCAAAAGTATCTGCTAAGAACTTTGCTGCTTCTTCAGCACGAGGTGAGTGGTTATTAACATACCACTGAGAGCCACCTTGATTAGAGTAGATAGTAGCATTAGGGTTATTTAACTTAGGAATAGGGATAATACGCCATGAGCCATATTGGTGTAAGGTGCTTTCCACAGAAGGGCTCAACCAACAAGAGGACAAAACAGCTGCAACTTTACCTTGTTTAAAGGTTTTTAAAAATTGAGTCCAGCCAGAGTAAGGTAGTAGTAAGCCACTATAGTTCATGCGACGTAAGTGTTGGAAGCTTTCCTTTAACACGTCATTATTGGCAATATTGATCTTATCTGGATTATTAGGATCTGTATACCAAGATCCTGCTGACTGGAGCATAAGACGTAATTCTTGGAGATCATTAGGATCATAAGGCAATAAAGGCATACCTGTCTTAGCACGCACTTTGCGCCCCATATTAATGAATTTCTCCCAAGTAAGATCCTTAAAGTCTTCAAAGGTATATCCCGCCTCCTCAAAGATATCTAGTCTAATGTATAAGGCTGATACACCTGAATCAAAAGGTAAACCATAAAGTTTGTCTTCGTAAGATGAGATAGCAGTCTTATAGTCAACAAAGTTGTTCTTATCGATATAACCAGAGAGGTCTTTTAAAAAGCCAGGATAATTGACAACATAATTTCGAGAGCTGTAGTCCTCCATGAGCATAATATCAGGTAAGAGTTCTTGCAGGGCTTTAGGATCGTTATCTGCTAAAGCTTCATTGATCTTGACTAGAATATCTTGTTTCTCAATGTTCTCAATGGAGACAGTAACATCAGGGTGATTCTTCTTATATATATCACTGGCGAGTTTAACCGCAGGAATATTGAAGTTTTCATCCCAACACCAAACTTTTAAATCTGTGGCAGCTTGGGCAGAGATGGAAGCTAATAGGGTAATACCCGCCACTAAAGGCGTAAACTTAAATAACGGCATTTCTTATCCTCAATACTCTTATATCTGTCGGTAGTAGAACTATAAGGCTATCGTATCATTAATGGGCTATTCATTTCTGGTACTAGGGTCTGATTATGGAGGTCACACGCTAACCGCAAAGGGCTAATGTATCAGAAATTAAAATCATTGTGTAATCTTAATTAGTTCAACTAATGGAAATAGGCAAAATTAGCCGCATTTAGGCCTTTTGATACTGTTTTCTGTTAAAATACAGCATCTTCTATTTTTGTAGCCTTTTAATTAGGATTTCTCAATGGATATTTTACGTGGTTCTTCGGCTTTATCCGATTACAAGCTTGATAAACTCGTATTGGCTTTACGCCAAGCTCAAGTTGAAGTTGGTGGCATTAGCACTGCCTATGTTCACCTTGTAGATTGTAAAGAGGCATTGACTGATAGCCAAAAAGAGGTCTTAGGAAAGATTTTAACCTATGGTCCAGCCTCTAGTGCTCATGAGGATCAAGGTGAGCTTTTCTTAGTAGTTCCACGTATTGGTACTATTTCTCCTTGGGCAACTAAGGCTACCAATATTGCTCATAACTGCGGTTTAACCAATATTCATCGTATTGAGCGCGGTATTGCTTATTACATTAGTGCTCCAGAAGGTAAGACCTTTAGCGATAGTGAGCGTCAAGCTATTGCAGCTTTAATTCATGATCGTATGGTTCAGGTAGTACTTTCTTCTTTCGATGAAGCTGTACGTTTATTTAGCGAGCAAACTCCAGCTCCTTTCAAGCAGATTCCTTTAACTACAGGTGGTAAGGAAGCCTTACAAAAGGCTAATGTCGAGTTAGGTTTAGCCTTAAACTCTGACGAAATGGACTATTTACTTGATTCTTTCAAGAATTTAGGTCGTGATCCAAGCGATATCGAGCTTTATATGTTTGCCCAGATGAACTCTGAGCACTGCCGTCACAAGGTTTTCAACGCTAAGTGGGAAATCGACGGTGTTGAGCAAGATAAGTCCTTATTTGGCATGGTACGCAATACCTTTGAGTCTACTCCTGATTATGTCTTATCTGCTTATCGCGATAATGCAGCAGTTATGGAAGGCTCTAAGGCAGGTCGCTTCTTTGCTGATAGCTCTACTCATGAGTGGACTTTCCACGAAGAAGATATGCCTATCTTAATGAAGGTTGAGACTCACAACCACCCAACTGCTATTTCTCCATTCCCAGGTGCTGCTACTGGCTCTGGTGGTGAAATTCGTGATGAGGGTGCCACTGGTGTAGGTTCTAAGCCAAAGGCTGGCTTATGCGGCTTTAGCGTTTCTAACCTTAAGATTCCTGGTTATTTACAGCCATGGGAGCACGATTTTGGTAAGCCAAGCCGTATCGCCTCTGCTTTAGATATTATGATCGAAGGCCCATTAGGTGCAGCTTCTTTCAATAACGAGTTTGGTCGTCCAAACTTATGCGGTTACTTCCGTACTTATGAAGAGCAAGTTTCCAGCTTCAATGGCACTGAGATTCGCGGCTATCACAAGCCAATTATGTTAGCAGGTGGTTGGGGTAATATTCGTCGCGAGCATATTCAAAAGGATCACATCAATCCAGGTGCTAAGCTCATCGTTTTAGGTGGCCCAGCTATGGACATCGGCTTAGGCGGTGGTGCTGCCTCCTCCATGAACTCTGGTCAGTCCTCTGAAGAGCTCGACTTTGCCTCTGTACAGCGTGGCAACCCAGAGATGCAGCGTCGTTGCCAAGAAGTTATCGATGCTTGCTGGCAATTAGGTGCTGACAACCCAATTATGTTCATCCACGACGTTGGTGCTGGCGGCTTATCCAATGCTATGCCTGAGTTAGTATCTGACGGTGGTGTAGGCGGTCGTTTTGAATTACGTGCTATTCCAAATGACGAGCCAGGTATGTCTCCTTTACAGATCTGGTGTAATGAGTCTCAAGAGCGCTATGTATTAGCTGTAGATGAGGATAAGTTCCCTGTATTTGAGGCTTTCTGTAAGCGTGAGCGTGCTCAATACGCTGTTATTGGTGTTGCCACTGAAGAGCGTCGTGTAGTTCTCCATGACTCTCACTTTGACAATTGCCCAATTGACTTACCTTTAGACATTTTATTAGGTAAGCCACCTCGCATGTTTAAGAAGGTAGAGCATGCTAAGCATCAGAGCCCAGAGTTTAATGCCCAAGGCATTAACGCCACTGAAGCTGCTGAGCGTGTCTTAGCTCTGCCAACTGTTGCTGAAAAGACCTTCTTAATTACCATTGGTGACCGCTCTGTTACTGGTTTAGTAGCTCGTGATCAGATGGTTGGTCCATGGCAGGTACCTGTCTCTGACGTAGCCGTAACGGCTGCCTCTTACGATAGCTTCCACGGTGAGGCTGCCGCCATGGGTGAGCGCACTCCTGTTGCGTTATTAGATCACAAGGCTTCTGTACGTTTAGCTATTGGTGAGGCTATTACCAATATCGCTGCCGCTTATATTGGTGATTTAAACCGCGTTAAGTTATCTGCTAACTGGATGGCTGCTAATGGTCACCCAGGTGAGGACGCAGGCTTATTTGACGCTGTTGAGACCTTAGGTATGGAAGTATGCCCAGAGTTGGGCTTAACTGTGCCAGTAGGTAAGGACTCTATGTCCATGAAGACATCTTGGGAGCAAGATGGTCAAGCTCGCACTGTAGTAGCTCCGATGTCTTTAATCGTATCTTCCTTTGCTCGTGCTGAGGATGTACGCAAGACCTTAACTCCACAGTTACGTACTGATAAGGGCGATACTAGCTTAATTTATATTGACTTAGGCGAGCGTCAGGGTCGTTTAGGTGGTTCTGCTTTAGCTCAGGTTTATCGTCAATTAGGTCATACCTGCGCTAACTTAGATCATCCACAGCGTCTCAAGGGCTTATTTGATGCTATGCAACAGCTCAATAAGTCTGACTTAGTGTTAGCCTACCACGACATTTCTGATGGTGGTTTATTCACCACTGTTGCTGAAATGGCTTTTGCTGGTCACACTGGCGTACAAGTTTGCTTAGATCAATTAGCCTCTGATAACTTAGCTGCTTTATTTGCTGAGGAATTAGGTGCTGTAATTCAGGTAAGAAACGAGGACAAGGAGAAGGTATTAAATATCCTCTCTGGTCATGGTTTAGCTAATATCTGCTTTGTGATCGGCTCTTTACGTGATGATGATCGTATTGTCTTCACTCGTGATGGTCAGGACGTGATCAACAATACTCGTACTCACTTTAGAATTATTTGGGGCAAGACTACTTATCACATGCAAGCTCTGCGTGATAACCCTCAATGTGCTCAAGAGGAGTTTGAGGATAAGGCTGACGACAAGGATCCAGGTTTATTCTATAACCTCACCTTTGACGTGGAAGAGAACGTGGCTGCTCCATTTGTTAACGTCGGTAGCGCTCCAAAGGTTGCTATCTTACGTGAACAGGGTGTTAACTCCCAAGCTGAAATGGCTCATGCCTTCACTCGTGCAGGCTTCAAGGCCATTGACGTTCACATGTCTCAGATCTTAGATGGTTCAGTCAACTTAAATGACTTCATGGGCTTTGCTGCTTGCGGTGGCTTCTCTTATGGTGACGTATTAGGTGCTGGCGAAGGCTGGGCTAAGTCTATTCTCTTTAACGAGAGAGCCAAGAGTGAGTTTGCTCAATTCTTCGATCGCAAGGACACCTTCGCTTTAGGCGTATGTAATGGCTGTCAGATGATGTCCACTTTACGTGACTTAATCCCAGGTGCTTCTTTATGGCCTCGCTTTGTTACTAACAAGTCTGAGCGTTTTGAGGCTCGCTTTGTAGAAGTTGAAGTACAAAAGAGTGCTTCTATCTTCTACCAAGGTATGGAAGGTTCTTGCATGCCAATCGTGGTTTCTCACGGTGAGGGCCGAGCTGAGTTCAAGGATGTGGCTCACTTAAAGGCTTTAGAAGATGCTAACTTAGTAGCTTTACGTTATATCGATCACTACGGTAAGGTTGCTGCTCGTTATCCTTTAAATCCTAACGGCTCTCCAAATGGTATTACCTCTGTAACCACTGCTGACGGTCGCTTCACTATTATGATGCCTCACCCAGAGCGTGTAGTACGTACCATTTCCAATTCTTACCACCCAGACAATATGGGTGAGTTTAGCCCATGGATGCGTTTATTTAGAAACGCTCGTCGCTATATCGGCTAAGCTTTAATTAGCTATTAATTGCTAAAAAAGGCCTCAAGATTACAATCTTGAGGCCTTTTTTATTGGCACCTAATAGCGGTAAATGGCATAATGACAAACTAGTATTACTTTATAAGAGGAGTGGCCTTAGTTAGGCCTATTATTAATTTTTATGAGTCAGCCCCAAGAACATGATTATGCTTTATTGTCTGAGGTGGTAAATAAGACCACATCAGCCATTATTGTAGTCAGTGACAGTGGCGTAATTGTCAAAGCAAATCACTCGGCCTTAACTTTATTAGGTGAAGGTTCCTTAGAGGGGCGTCGTTGGGTTGAGGTGATTTCCAAAGTCTTTCGCCCTCGCAATGATGATGGCCATGAAATTTCTACTCGTGATGGCAAGAGACTGCAAGTAACAACAGCTTCGTTAAGCTCTGGTCAGCTCATCCAAATGAACGACTTAACAGAGACTCGTCTTTTGCAAGATAAGCTCTCACATATGGAGCGTTTGTCCTCTTTAGGTCGTATGGCAGCTAGCTTGGCTCATCAGATTAGAACTCCTCTTTCTGCTGCTATGCTCTATGCAGCTAATTTAGGTAATGCTAATTTACAGCCTATGGCGCGTAAAAGATTCCAAGAAAAGTTGGTCTCACGTCTTGAGGCTTTAGAAGCTCAAGTAAGTGATATTTTGATGTTTGCTCGTTCTAATGAGCAAACTGTCAGTGAGGTCGATGCAGCGCATTTAGTAGAGCAAGCTTGTAGTAATGTCACAGCTGTGCTCACTAAAGGCGGAGCACAAATGGCTACTCAGGTCGATGAAGGGCCTATGCCTATTTTGGCAAACTCCACTGCTCTTACTGGTGCGTTAAGTAATTTAATTGCCAATGCCGTTGAGGCAGGTGCTAAGCATGTTATTTTAAAGCTCACTAAAAATCCTGATGCGGTTATCTTTAGTGTAGCTAATGATGGCCCGAAGATCCCTAATGAACTTAAAGAAAAGATTTTTGAGCCTTTTTATACCTCTAAGAGCTCAGGTACTGGCTTAGGTCTGGCCGTAGTTAGTGCGGTGACTAAAGTACACCAAGGAATACTTTCACTTGATGAGTGGAATGAGACTTTTGCAACTGTATTTAATATTGCCATTCCGCTTTTTAATTCAGAGCACGCCAAAGCTGCTCCTAAGGTTGAAGTCCATAGTGAAAGTCATATTATGGGTATTGGCACTATTGATAATAGTGAAGCTAATCTGAGCACTAATAACACTTTGGTTGATAACAGCGTTAAAAGCGGCGCAACTTTTGCTCCAGATGTGCTGAAGAGCGATTCTGACAACTTATCGACACCTAGAGGGGGAATGAGCATTCAGGCGCATACTAACTTTGGTTCTCTGCCTCCTACTGCTGAGGGCATTTCCAAACAAGCTGCGCATGAGGCTAACACTGCAACCTCACAGGCTTTTGCTGCCTATGCACGTAAGCGCGCAGCGCAAAAGGCAGCTCTCGAGCAGGGATTTACCTCTGTAGAAGTTGATATCACTAAGCGCAATTTTTAGTAGAACAAAGACGAGTAATTAAAAATGCATCAAAGTCAAATCTTAGTTGTAGATGATGATAGCCAACTTCGTGAAGCTATTGTCGATACCCTCATGCTTACTGGCTACGCTTGCATTGAGGCTAGCAATGGAGATGAGGCTCTGGCTACCTTACTCAAACGCAATGTCGATATGGTGATCTCTGACATCCAAATGGATGGTATGGATGGTCATACTTTGCTGCGCTCTATTCACGATAAATACCCTCAAATGCCTGTGCTGTTAATGACCGCTTATGCCAATATTGATGGTGCAGTCAAAGCGATGCGTGATGGCGCTATTGATTATTTGGCAAAGCCTTTTGCTCCTGAGGTGTTATTAAATCAAGTATCACGTTATGTGCCTGTTAATCGTGTTACTAAGCGTGAGCCTATTTGGGCTGATGAGAGCACTGGTGAGCTCTTGCAATTGGCATCTAAAGTAGCAGCTTCAGATGCTACAGTTATGATCACTGGTCCTTCAGGTTCTGGTAAGGAAGTATTATCGCGCTATGTGCACGATAACTCTCCACGAGCCTCAGGTCCTTTTGTAGCTATTAACTGTGCAGCTATTCCTGATACCATGTTAGAGTCCACCCTTTTTGGCTATGAAAAGGGGGCTTTTACAGGTGCAGTGCAAGCTTGCCCTGGCAAGTTTGAGCAAGCTCAAGGCGGTACTATTTTATTAGATGAAATTACCGAGATGGACTTGAGCTTACAGTCTAAGCTCTTACGTGTGCTTCAAGAAAAAGAAGTAGAGCGCTTAGGTGGCCGTAAGACTATCGCGCTTGATGTGCGCGTTATTGCTACCTCCAACCGTGACCTAAAGCAAGCAGTAGCTGAAAATAAGTTCAGAGAGGACTTATACTATCGCTTAAATGTCTTCCCTTTACGTTGGAAGCCATTGTGTCAGCGTGTAGGTGATGTGTTGCCTTTATCTCGTTTCTTCTTACAGCGTCATGCCACTGAAAACTCTAGGGCTATTCCTGAGCTGAGCAATAAGGCTATTACGCGTTTGCAAGCTTATTCTTGGCCTGGTAACGTCCGTGAGTTAGAAAATGTCATGCAGCGTGCCTTAATTATTTGCAATGGTTCTACTATTGAGGAGAGCGATTTAATTTTAGATGAGGCAATGGGCTCTATTGAACAACAAGCTGTCAGTGGCGTAGCTCCTGTGTTAAATCAAGAGCAGCAAACTGTTCCTGTTATCGAAAAGCTACCTCCAGAGAGTATTAATACCTTTATTCCTAATACTAAAGGTTTTGGTCAAGGTAATAATACTTTTATTCCTAGTGCTTTTAGTAAGGGAACAAGCTCTATGCTCTCTTCTCAAGAGACTCCTAAGAGCGAATATAATGCTATGTCTTCTATGGATATGGTACGCAATCAAAAGATTCCAAGCTCTTTAGGTGGTGAGCTTAAGCAGCAGGAATATCAAATGATTTTAGAAGCTCTCATTGACTGTCGCGGTAATCGTCAGGCAGTTTCCGATAAGTTGGGTATTAGTCCTCGTACCTTGCGCTACAAGATAGCCAAGATGCGTGATGAAGGTCTCATCATCCCAAGCTAAGAGCTAATATAGACACAAAAAAGGCCTCAAAAAGTGAGGCCTTTTTCGTTTTTAGGAGAGTAGTCTAAATAGTTGTTTCTTTAGGCTCAATATTATCTTGCTCTTGTTGCAATAGAGTGCTTTGGGCAGTAAGCACACTGGAGCTTTGTTGAGCTTCAGAGCGACTTTGCTTTAAAAAGTCCTCTTGCTTACGCAAGTTCTCATCATAGAGTTCATGAAGTTTGTCTTTATAAAAGGTGATTGTAAAGACTGTGCCTTCATTCAAGTTGCTTGAGATTCTAATCTTGCCGTGATGGTAGAGCACCACACGTTTAACAATAGAAAGTCCCAATCCTGTACCACCTGTTTGACGAGAGTGGGATTTATCTACACGATAGAAGCGTTCAAAGATACGGTATTGCTCTTCAGGTGCAATGCCAATACCGCTATCAGATACTGAGATCAAGTATTTATTGTTAGTTGAGTGTAAGGTAATTAAGACATTACCTTCTTCTTTGTTGTATCTAATAGCATTGTCTACTAAGTTGTAAATTAACTCATAAATGTAGCGGTTGACAGCCACAAAGCAGATATCATCGCCTTTAATGAGTAATTTAATATGGCGCTCTTGGGATTTTTCTTGAAGATTATCAAATACCTCATTGCAAATATGCTTAACTGAGATTTCCTCCATTATTGAGACTTGACCCTCATCTAAGTGGGAGAGGAAGATGATGTCTTCAATCAAAGTTTTTAAGCGAGTACTTTGCTTATGAATACGATTTGAAAAGTGCTTGATATCGTCATTAGCTACAAAGCCATTAGCCATCATCTCTGAATAGCCAATAATAGACTGTAATGGAGTCTTGAGCTCATGAGAGACATTAGCTGTAAACTCTTGGCGAATTTGCTCAGCACGCTTCTTTTCAGTGACATCAAAGATAATTAGTACATAGCCTAGGCAATTGCCATTGTCATTAATACGGCTAAAGCGCAGCTCATATTCACGGCCATCTTTGACTAATTCACGACTTTGTTTTGGTTCATCAACAGACAGATCCATCATCTCTTGGAGTACAGAATCATTATCAATAGCCTTATAGCTTTGATTGATGCAGTTTTCCTTAGTGACAGTGAATATCTTACGTGCAATTTTGTTAATAGAGACAATATCGCCTTGAGCGTTAAAGACTACTAAACCATCAGACATGCTCTTAGTAATAGTTTGCACTTCATTAGAGCGTAGTTTGAGCTCTTTTACCTGCTCATCAATTTTGTGCTGTTGCATGCCAATACGCCATAAGAACGGTTGCAGCTCGCTATAGGTGTTATTGATAGGATCGCTCAGGGAGCGGATATCGTTGATATTAACCTTATTAATAGGCTCAATAATAGAGCGCGATAATATGGTTGCGATGTAATAACAGCTGGCGGTCAAAAAGACCATCATGAGCAATAAGAAAGCAGTAAAGCGTTGGGTATAAAGGTATAAAGAGTCACTAGTAAATGACAGACGCAATACTTTACCTGACTCTAGCTTTAGGGCATGGTAGAACGTCTGCTTTTTCATGGTATTAGAAAAACGCTTAGTATTGCTAAGACCCAAACTTAAGGCTTCTTCAACTTCCTCGCGATTGAGGTGATTATCTAAATGCTTAGTATCAACCTCACTGTCATAAAGGATAGAGCCATCTTGATTGATAATAGTGATGCGGACCCAATCGTATTTACCATTAGGCAAGAAGTCAGGGCCATGTTTATTAATGGCACTGGCAATTATGGATCCAAAATTTTCCAAATGCTTAATTTCGTCCTGCGTCTTTAAAAATTGGTGGATTAGAACTGCCGCTACAGATAGAGCTAAGAGTAAGCCTACAGATAGCTTTAGGAAAGCATGAAAGATCTTTTTACGCACAAGTAATTCCTTGCCATAGATGGCTGATAAAAAAGGCCCCACCACATGAGGCGCGGGCCTTTTTGAGGCGCAGCCTAAAGAGCTGCTTATGTTCTATCAGTCTGAAATCTTAGTACTCTAATTTATAACCAACACCACGGACGGTCTTAATTAAATTAGCGCTCTCACCAAGCTTAGAGCGTAAGGTTCTAATGTGAACATCGACAGTGCGGTTTTCTCCATCATAGTCGTGGCCCCAAATAAGATCGAGGATTTGCTCACGGCTATAAACACGTCCTTGATGTTTTAATAACAAAGCTAAGAGCTCATACTCTTTGTAGGTAAGCTCAATAACGCGCTCGCTATCTTTAACTACATGGCTGCCCTCATCTAAAGTTAAGGTGCCAGCTACTAAGTTCTTAGGTTCTTCTTTCTTGTAACGGCGTAAAACAGCCTTAACACGGGCGACCATTTCCATCATGGAAAATGGCTTAGCCAAGTAGTCATCTGCACCTAAGTCTAAAGCTTGAATCTTTTCAATTTCAGCGCCACGAGCGGTAGCCATAATAACAGGAAGATCGCTGGTCTTAGCTTGACGTTTAATGAGTTTTAAGAGCTCTACACCATCATAATCAGGGAGCATAACGTCGAGCATGATTAAAGAAGGCTTATGACTCTCTAAGGCCTTGAGAAAACTTTGACCATCAGCAAATCCTTGAGCTTCAAACCCCATAGAGTGCAAGGTATAGAGAACAATTTCACGGATGCTATTGTCATCTTCTACATAAAAAATCATAAAAAACCTCAAAAAATCAATCTTAGTGCTCGGTTGTAGGATTTATGTTATTAAGTTTGGGTTAACAGCATTCAGGATTTTTTGTTAAATCTATGTTAAATGCTTCTTTTTGTTAAAAATAACACTTATTACAGCATGAAAAAAGCCCAAGTAATAAGAATTACTTGGGCTTTTTTAATTACTAAATATTAATTGTTAATTACTTAGCAGGTGCCTCAACACTCTCTGGTGCTGGGGTTTCTTCAATTTGAGCACCCTCAGGTAAATTAACTGCAGGGCCGTGAGCTTCAGTTGCCTCTAAGGTCATAGGCTGAGCAACCTCACCAGTGCCTACTACAGTTGGAACTGGAGCAGGGAGTGGCTTAGAAAAAGGTGGCTGTACAGGCTTAGTAAACTCCTCAGCAGCTGGAGCATGAGATGGACGAGTCATTGGACGTAAGTCTGGCTGCTCGTTTGCTACAGGAGCTGGCTTAACAGTTACTACTGGGTTGAACATATCAGGGCCCTTGATATCAACTGGTACGATTTGTACTGGCTGTACAGGGATCATTTGGACAGCTTGGAACTTACCTGGAGCAACCTCAATGTATTGAATAGAGCTCTCACCAACTGGAACGTACTGTAACTGTACTGGAGCTGGATGCTTGGCTGGCTTTGGTAACTTAACAAGTTGTACTGGCTTGATAACAGCAGGAATATCAAAGCCCTTAACAGCTGGCTTATCCTCAGCAACTACAGGCTCGAAACCTGCAACAGCTGGAACATCTACGCTACCTGCGCTTGGAGCTTCAGCTGCTGGAGGACATACTACAGCTTGCTCAACAGGAGTTGAAACTTCCTCAACAACAACCTCAACCTTCTCTTGAGCTACTACCTCAGCAGGTGCAGTTTCTTGAGCGGCTGGTTCAACAGGAGCGGCTTCCTCAGTTGCAGGGGCAGCGGCTTCTTCAGTTGCAGCTGGCTCAACAGGAGCGGCTTCCTCAGCTGCAGGGGCAGTTTCTTGAGCGCCTGGTTCAACAGGAGCAGCTTCTTCAGTTGCAGTGGCAGCGGCCTCTTGAGCGGCTTGTTCAACAGGAGCGGCTTCCTCAGCTGCAGGGGCAGCGGCCTCTTCAGTTGCAGCTGGCTCAACAGGATCGGCTTCCTCAGCTGCAGGGGCAGCAGCCTCTTCAGTTGCTGCTGGCTCAACAGGAGCGGCTTCCTCAGCTGCAGGGGCAGCAGCCTCTTCAGTTGCAGCTGGCTCAACAGGAGCGGCTTCCTCAGCTGCAGGGGCAGCAGCCTCTTCAGTTGCAGCTGGCTCAACAGGAGCGGCTTCCTCAGCTGCAGGGGCAGCAGCCTCTTCAGTTG
>Reba_p2__coassemble_1081_pt1 | contig 15925 bp, 14 predicted proteins | sample Reba_p2__metabat2_low_PE_017 | metagenome-assembled genome bin Reba_p2 | reverse complement strand
TAGCGAGCAAAGCTCTTAGTCCTAACGAGCAAGATCCTTTGATTATCTACAGACCAATCTAGCGAGCAGATTTCTTAGTCCTCATGAGCAAGATCCCTTGATTATCTACAGACCGATCTAACGAGCAAAATTCTTATCCCTAGTGAGCAAATTCCCTCGATTGCTCACATATAAATCAAACTAACAAAGCCCTTAGTCCTAACGAGCAAACCATATTGTAAAATCAATGCTCTATCGTAAAGCAAAGCACTTCAAATTACTCTAAGAAAGAAAGGTAAAACTTGTAACTTAAATGCAAAAGATTCTTGCTTATGCTTAGCTGTCAACAACTCCATCCTGAAACTTCGGTTTCAATGAGCAGAGACAATTACGACACAGAAGGATTTAGTTCTCAATCACCTTGGTGGTATAAATAGTCTTTCATCAGAATTAAACTATACCTAAAAGAAATTCGAGAACATTCATTGTAATGAGCAATCCTTTAGAGAATCATAAAAGTAAAAAGGATTCATTTTTCTTTAGCTAGCTTCTAAATCTATAGATAAAAGTAAAATAGCATCAATAAAACGGGCGGCGGAGCGGAGAATTGAGACGCTACAGTGGCTTCTAGAGTGTCATACAGAGCGACAAGAACATCAGTACATATCCTTGCCCACTAAAACGACCAATGCTCTCTATGAGCTTATTTTAGGCCTCTACGGCCTTCGCATCAAAATAAAAAATAAAGCCCATACAAGGGAAAAAGCTTTGCAAAAAAGCATTTTGCTTGGCTTTTGCTGTAAAATACAGCCCGCTTAGGTGCTAGTTGGTTATTTAAAATGGCATGATAGTGCTCATACATTAAAAGCTGGATACGGACTTTAATTTATGAGCCCTGCGCAAAAAGGATTAAACCATAAGGGCCTTGGCTTTTAGGAAACAGCTCTGCTGTTGCAGTGTTTATTTATGCTCTTTTGGGTGAGGTGATCATGTCATTACGAGAGTTTGATGTCATTGTTGTAGGTGCTGGCCATGCAGGTATTGAAGCTGCTGGTGCTGCCGCTCGTATGGGTTGTAAGACTCTATTATTAACCCACAATCTTGAAACTGTTGGTGAAATGTCATGTAACCCAGCTTTTGGTGGTATTGGCAAGGGTCACTTATTACGTGAAATTGATGCTATGGGCGGTATTTGCCCTAGAGCAATTGATCGCGCTGGCATTCAGTTTAGAACATTAAACTCCTCTAAAGGTCCTGCTGTACGTGCAACTCGCGCTCAAACTGACCGTCATTTATACAAAGAAGTAATGCGCAAGACCCTAGCTGGCTATCCTAATCTCACATTATTCCAACAGCCATGTACACAGTTATTATTTGACGGTGATACCTTATGTGGTGTTAATACTGCAGCAGACATTCAGTTCTACGCTAAAGCTGTAGTTATTTGTGCTGGCACTTTCTTAAACGGCTTAATTCACATTGGTTTAAACCATTATCAAGGCGGTCGTGCTGGTGATCCTGCATCAGTTGCTTTAGCTGAAAATTTAAAGAAATTAGGATTAAAACAAGGTCGTTTAAAAACTGGTACCCCTGCGCGTTTAGTCAGTGAGACCATCAATTACTCAAAGATGCAGCGTCAAGAACCTGAACATCCTCTTCCTGTCTTCTCTTTTATCGATGATAACAGTGTTTTACCTGAGCAAGTATGCTGTCATATCACTCATACCAATGAACGTACTCACGATATCATTCGTTCTGGTTTAGACCGCAGTCCTTTATACTCAGGTGTTATTAAATCTACTGGTCCTCGTTACTGCCCATCTATTGAAGACAAGATCGTGCGCTATCCAGATCGCACTGCTCACCAGATCTTCGTAGAGCCAGAGGGCTTAACTTCTAACTTAGTTTATCCAAATGGTATTTCTACCTCCTTACCTTACGATATCCAAGAGAAGTTCATTCGCTCTATTGAGGGTTTTGAAAACGTAGTAATTGCTCGTCCTGGTTATGCTATTGAGTATGACTTCTACGATCCTCGTGAACTTTCTGTAACCATGCAGTCTAAGAAGATTAAGGGATTGTTCTTAGCTGGACAGATTAATGGTACTACTGGTTATGAAGAGGCTGCCGCTCAGGGCTTGTTAGCTGGTATTAATGCTGGCTTATTCGTTCAAGGTAAGAACTCTTGGTTCCCATCTCGTAATACTGCCTATATGGGAGTAATGATGGATGATCTTTGCACCTTAGGTACCCGTGAACCATATCGCATGTTCACCTCTCGTGCTGAGTACCGTTTAATCTTACGTGAAGATAACGCAGACTTACGCTTAACCCCTACTGCTCGTGACTTAGGCATTATCGACGATGAGCGTTATAGTTTCTTTGAAGAGAAGCAAAACCAAATCGAAAAAGAAAAGGCTCGTTTGCGTGAGACCTTAGTAAAGCCAAGCTCTGATATGGGAAAGGGTGTAAGTGCTATCTTAAATACTCCTTTATCCAAGGAGCAGACCTTAGAAGAAATCTTACGTCGTCCTGAGTCTCGCTTAAAGCCATTACTCGATGCTGCTAAGCTTGATTTGATTGCTACTATGCCTCAAGCTGAGGAGCAGGTTGAAATCCAAGTGCGCTATCAAGGTTACTTAGAACATGAGCTTGAAGAAATTAAAAAGCGCGAGCTCAATGAAAAAACCTTATTACCAAATAACTTCGACTATCGCACTATCAGCTCCTTATCTAACGAAGTAGCTCAGAAGCTTAATGAATTCCAGCCTGAAACCTTAGGTATGGCATCTCGTATCTCTGGTGTAACTCCAGCAGCTATTTCTATCTTGTTAGTCCATTTAAAGAAGTTAAGCTTGCTCAATCGCGTTCCTCAAAACGAGCGTCAACAGTAAGAATTACTGACAAGTATTAATTTAGTTAACTAAGCGTCTCTTATATTGAAAACTAAGGGGCGCTTTGTGTTTTACTATCTCTTGCTCCTCTATCTCAAATCCCACAAGCTTAAGTACTACCTACATAAGAACGTAGTAGTAAGTATCTTTTATCCCACAGGCTTTAGGCACTTCTAGTACTAATTCAAATGAACTGTTGTGATTATGATTAGTAGATTAGTGATTGGCAAGCTTAGTTGTGTTTGTTAGTAGAGGTGTTTTGGTGAGGCGAATAAAAAAGCCTTATAATTAAAAAAGATCAGCTTGTATGTTTTTGGTGGACTTTAAATTATGGCAAATAAGATTGCTCCTTTTTCTTTTGATATCTGTCGCTCCCAGATTCAAGAGCTATTTGGCAAAACCTCCATTGCTGTTACTGATGAGCAATTAGATCAACTCACTACCTTAATTGAAATGCTTAATACTTGGAATGGAGCCTTAAATCTAACTGCTATCAAAGATGTAGATCAAATGGTGGTCTTACATGTACTTGATAGTGCTGTAGTTTCTCCTGTGGTTAATAGTGTTGGCGAAATAAAAACTGTAGCTGATGTTGGTACTGGTGCAGGTTTCCCTGGTTTAGTTCTAGCTATATTAAATCCTCAGTTAAACTTTACCTTAATTGACTCTGTAGGCAAAAAGCTTTCTTTTGTGCGTCAGGTTGTAACCAAACTCAAGCTCAATAATGTCGAGCTTATAAACAAGCGTTGTGAGGAGATTGATCATGAGCCTTTTGATGTGATTGTTAGTCGTGCTTTTGCTCCTATTGATCGTATGGTCAGCTGGTGTTTACCTCTATTAAAAGACCAAGGTCGTTTTGTTGCCATGAAAGCCAATCTTGAAGAGAACGAAATTAAAGATATTCCTGGAACTGTTACAATAGAAAGAATTGAGGAGCTGAAGGTTCCTACTCTCGATGCTAAGCGTCAGGCTGTTGTTTTAAAGCACGCTTAAGGATTCACTAGGGTACGTAGTATTTATTGCGCTTGTTATAAGGTATTTGGGGTATGACTAGAATTATTGCTATTGCTAATCAAAAAGGCGGTGTAGGTAAAACCACCACCTGTGTCAATTTGGCTGCCTCATTGGCTGTAATGCAACAGAAAGTTTTAGTCATTGATGCTGATCCTCAAGGCAATGCTACCATGGCGTCCGGTATTAGTAAGTATGACGTTGAGACCTCAATTAGGCATGTACTCATTGATAGTGTTGATATTATTGATGCTTTAGTTACTGAAACAGAAGGTGCTTATCACTTAATTCCTGCTGATGATGAGTTGGGCACAGCTGAGTTCAAACTACGTGATTTCTTAATGCGTGAAGTACGTTTAAAAAACGCTTTAGCCCCTATCAAGGATAATTACGACTACATCTTTATTGATTGTCCACCTTCTTTGAATTATCTCACCATCAATGCTATGTGTGCTGCTGAAAGCATTCTAGTACCTCTGCAATGTGAGTACTTTGCTCTTGAGGGACTAACCTTATTAATTGATACAGTTGATAAGCTTGGCCGTGAGGTTAATCCTAGCTTACACATTGAAGGTATCTTGCGTACTATGTACGATAATCGCAATCGCTTGTCATCAGATGTATCCAATGACTTACAAAACAGCTTTGGCGATCTAGTTTATAAGACCATTATTCCACGTAATGTGCGTCTTGCTGAGGCTCCTAGCTTTGGCAAACCTGTTATCTACTATGACAAGTCATCTCAAGGTGCTAAGGCATATTTGGCGCTGGCATCTGAGATTTTAGAGAAGGACTTGTTAGAGGCTAACGGCGTTAGCAAATAGGCAATTTCATATTTTTAAGGTGATTCGTATGGCAGGTTTGGGCAAGGGTTTAGGTGAGTTACTAAGCGAAAGCAGAAACAAGAAAGCAAGACAGCAAAATAAGAGCGTAGATGCTGTTGTAGAGGTAGAAGCTACCTTAGAAGCAGTTGCTAAGCCTAAAGCTAAGCGCACCAGTAGAACAAAGAGCACTGCTGAGACTACTAAGACTACTACTACTGCAACTAAGACTAGAGCTCGCAAGATTTCTTCTGAGACTAAAAAGATTGCCTCTTCATCAAGAAGTCGTAAAAAGACCACTACTGAAAGTAAGGTAGAGCTAAGCTCAGTAGCATCAGCAGCAAAGGAAGTAGCCCAAGAGCAAGCTTTACAGGAAAATATTGCACTTAAGGGTATTACTAACTCTACTTCAGAGAATGCAATTGCCTCTGATGATCATTTAGTACTTAACATCAACTTAGAGATGTTAAAACCCTCTGCTTATCAGCCACGTCACAGCTTTGATGATGATGCCATCATGGAGCTGGCTACATCCATTAAAGAGCATGGCTTATTAGAGCCATTGATTGTCAAGCGTATTAATGGAGGCTATTACGAAATTATTTGTGGTGAGCGTCGTTATCGTGCTGCTCGTATGCTTTCTATGCCTGCTGTACCATGCTTAGTACGTGAAGTGGTAGATGAGAAAGCCTATGCTATTGCTCTTATTGAAAACATCCAGCGTGAGAATTTAAATCCTGTAGAGTTGGCCATTGCTTTTGATCAGATGATGCATGAGTGTGGCATGACTCAAGAAGAGGTAGCCAAGAGTGTGTGTAAGTCACGCTCAGCTGTTGCCAATTATTTACGTATGCTCAAGCTAGATGATGATGCTCTATCAGCTCTAAGGACAGGCAAAATTGATTTAGGCCATGCTAAGGTTTTATTATCATTAAATGGCAGTGCCCAAAGCGAGGCATGTCAAGTTGTTATTGAGCGCGGACTATCAGTGCGAGCTACTGAAAGCTTTGTCAAAGAGTTCATAAAAAAGCTGGAGGCCAAAGCATCTGAGGAGCCTCCCACTCCAGTAAAGACCAGTAACAAGGTTTTTAACTACAGCGCTTATGAAAAGATGCTCAATTCCAAGTTGCAGGGTGCTAAAGCTAAATTCAAGACCACTAAGGATGGTAAGGGTAAGCTCACCTTAAGTTACAACAATGAACAAGAGCTTAGTTCCTTGCTCTTAGCTTTAGGTCTTAGCGAGTAGCTCTGTATGCCAATAAAGAATACTTATGAAGATGACGATGAATATGGCATCGCACCCAAGAAAATTAGCTATGAAGAGGCCTTAGCTTTAAGTAAGCAGCAGCAAGGTCTAGTTAGTATTCTTTCTATGATTCAGGTTTTAGTCGTATGCATGTTTGTTTGCGGTTTTGTAGGCTTTGTCAAAGCCTATAACCTGCTAAAAGAGCCTCTTAATGATGAGCTCTTAGTAAGATTGCATGAGTTAACAGGTCCTTTAAGTTCGTTTGATGCTGTAGGAGCCGCTCTATGGTTTATGCTCTCTTCTGGTGTTGGCGGTTGCGCTTTGATCATTCCTATAGCTATTTACAACCATATAGCCCGTTCAGATGACAGGTCTGGTGGAAAGAATGCTGGTCTTACTCTTTATGATGTTATTAGGGCAGAAATTCTTAAATATGCCTTCATGATTATAGTGCTGACCTTAGCTTTTAAATTTACTACTCTCAATGCATTGGTCATCATGGCGACCTTTGTTTTTATCATGTTTGTGCAGATCATTAGAAGTGCTTTCAGGCGCTAACTGAAACGCTTGGTAAGAAAAAATCGCACTAGTGTTATATCTTATATTTTCCCTGCCTTAGTTATGGTTATCTTAGTATGTTTTTACTTTGGTAAAGATACTGATCTTAGTAGTGATATATCATAAGCTTAATCTTGAAATAATTGCCTTTCTTGCAGTGCAAGAAAGCGCATGATGCGCCTTTTTGGTACTCATAAATATATGGTTAATATTGTGTACTTTAAAGTAAAAGGGCCGTGTAAATCTTTATAACTAGGAAACAGTAAGGCTTTGAAAGCGTGATTATTCTCTAATTTTAAGTGTGATTGTGTGCACACTAATTGCTAACAGAAGCGCTTAAGTTGCTAAAAGATGATAACTTTTTGCAATTTGACCAGACAATCACTGTGCTTTTAAATTGCTAAATTTTCAGGATTGAGAGTATATTAAGGGGATAATAAAGTTCTAATGCTTTGAAGGTTGGTTCCTTGATTGCAACTAGATTTAGCTAGTCTAGGACTGAGGCTTCTTCTTATTAATTAAATTCAATGTTACATAGCATAGTTTTTGTTAATAATGTTCATTTTTTACTCATTATTTGATTTAGATCACTTTTATGGGCTTAACTTGTATTTTGAAGCATCCCCTTAGGCTGTCTTTAATAAAACTTACTTATAAACTCAGTAAAATAAGTAAGTTAAGTTTTAGCACCTTACGGTGCTATAAGCTTAGAAGCAGTGCTAGATTTTCGTTATAATCAAAGAGCTAATTAGTAAATAGCAAAAGGAGTTGTGAGCGTTTTAATAAAAGCGATGCAGAGCTTAACGGCTTGTTGTGGTGCGCTTTGTTTAAAACAGTCTTGCAAATATAAAGATTACCAAGCATCAATAAGCTTGATATCCTCTTTAGTGATTCATCTTGTATTAAGATCGCGCCTTTTCTCCTTATAACTTTAACTAATAATTCATGATGCTACTGACTTAAAAGGTCAAACAGTTGAGAGCTTAAATGCGGGAACTGTTACATCCAAGGCTAAGTAAAAGCTAGTTGAGAGCTTAGATGCGGGAACTTCTTTGAATGCTTTGGTTGCCACTTGCTATCAAGTCTTAATGAAAGCTAGTTGAGAGCTTAAATGCGGGAACTTCTTTGTTGAGATTGATGAGTGGGGCTATTTAAGACAGTTTAGGGACTTGAATAGTTGGTATCTGGTGATAAGCGCTATGAGAATAAGGCTGTGAGGATAAAAAGATGCTGTCTTGGCTAGACTAAAAGCTTGCTTTTAGTAGTAATCATTTAAAGAGTTTCCTTGAGCTAATTACCAATCAAGCAAAAGCACTTGTTATAAGTCGAGTATGAAGAATGCTTGATAAAGCTCTTAGTTTTAGCTAAGAGATTTGTCTAAGTACTCTTTGTGGGTTCATCTTGGAAGCTAAAGTATCTTATGTCTGAGACTTCATCATCTCAAGAGTATATTGGACACCACCTTCATTTCTTGCAAGTCGATCTTCGTGACGGCAGCATCGTAAATAGTGTTATTCCTAAGGAGCCAGAAGCTTACGAGCATTGCTTGACCACTACTGGCGTGCAATCTGACTGTTTAACCATTACTGGTTATAAGCAGTGTAGCTTCTCTGACTTAGCTCAGGGCACCTGTATAACCTATCACGTTCCTGCTGAGCATGAGGCATCTTTATTCAATTTCTACCACTTAAACCTTGATTCTCTTGGTTTTACTGTGCTTTTAGGCTGTCTGTTTATCTTATTATTTAGATACGGCGCCAAGAAGACTAGCTCTGGAGTTCCAACCAAGCTTCAGTGCTTTGTAGAAATGATTTTTGAGTTCGTTCAGGGCTCAGTAACATCCATCTTCAAGCGCAAGAGCAATATCATTGCTCCATTGTCCTTGACTGTGTTTATGTGGGTTTTCCTCATGAACTTAATGGACTTACTCCCAATCGACCTCTTGCCTGGACTTGCTAGCTGGATTGGTGTTCCATATTTAAGAGTTGTGCCTTCAGCTGACGTTAACATCACCCTTTCTATGGCTTGTGGTGTTTTCTTCCTGATTTTCTACTTCTCGTTCACCAACATTGGCGTAAAGGGTTTCATCAAGACTTACACTTTACATCCATTCCATCATTGGGCATTTGCTCCAATTAATTTAATCTTGGAAGGTGTATCTTTACTTGCAAAGCCTGTTTCCTTAGGTTTACGACTTTTCGGAAATATGTATGCAGGTGAGATGATCTTCATCTTGATTGCATTAATTCCTCTGTGGTGGGTGCAATGGGTATTGAACGTGCCTTGGGCATTGTTCCACATCTTGATTGTTACCTTACAGGCTTTCATCTTCATGGTATTGACCATTGTTTACTTATCAATGGCTAGTGAAGAAGACTAACTAATTACTAAATAACATGTAGAACAGGTCAAAGCCCTATATTTTGTTTTGTTTTTGAGGCTAAGACTTGGAGCTCTACGCTAAAAAATTTGTACTAAAAGGAGAATTTAAATGGATTTGAACATCCTCGCTGCTGGCATTATGATGGGCTTAGCTGCTATTGGTGCTGCTATCGGTATCGGTATCTTAGGTGGTAAGTTCTTAGAGGGCTCTGCTCGCCAGCCTGATTTACTTCCATTACTCCGTACTCAATTCTTCATTGTAATGGGTCTTGTTGACGCTATTCCTATGATCGGTGTAGGTCTTGGCATGTACCTCTTGTTCGCTGCTTAAGCTAAACACCTGTTTTAGCAAGGAGCTAACACCTTGGAAATTAATGCTACTTTTTTAGGTCAAGCCGTTGCGTTCTTCATCTTTGTGGTTATCTGCATGAAATATGTATGGCCACCATTGATGGATGCCTTAGAGAAGAGGCAGAAAGAAATTGCTGATGGTCTTGATAACGCCGAGAAGGCTAAGAAGAACCTTGAGTTAGCAAAGTCAAATGCAGCTGATACTTTACGTCAGGCTAAGGTTGAGGCTCAAAAGATTATTGATGAGGCTAATAAGCAGCGCTCAATGATCATTGACCGTGCTACTGAAGAAGCTACTAACGAGAAGAACCGCATCGTCGAGTCTGCAAAAGCAGAGATCGAGTCTGAGCGTAATAAGGCACGTGAAGAGTTACGTGCTGAGGTTATCGCTTTAGCTGTTGCTGGTGCGGAGAAAATTCTTGATAAGAAAATGGATGCAAGCTCTGATCATCAAATGGTCAAGAAGATTGTTGATTCCTTGTAAAGTGAGGTGTAAGCATTGGCTGAGAACCTAACTATCGCAAGACCTTATGCTCAAGCAGTATTTGAAATTGCTAAGCAGGACAAGAGCTTTGAAACTTGGACTAAGTCCTTAGAAGCTTTAGCTTGTGCTGTCTCCAATGAGCAATTTGCATACATGCTAAGCGAGGCCAGCTCTAATGATGCTGCCTCTAAGCTAATAATTGAGCTTTTAGGTGATCTTCTTGATGAGAAAGGACAGAACTTTGTTCATGTTGTAGGCGAGAATAACCGTTTTGCGGTGCTCCCGGAGATCTATCAAGAGTTTATCAGGTTACGAGACGACTACTTAAAGGTGCAAGCCGTTGAGATTGTGACTGCTCGTCCTTTAGCTGCTGAGGATGAAAAGGCCTTAGTTGCTAAGCTCGAGAAAAAGTACCAAGTCAAAATAAGTGTCACTCGCACTATCGACCCTAGCATTATGGGCGGTGTCATCATCCGTATTGGTGATGAAGTTATTGACGGCAGCGTCAAGACTAACCTGAGTAGATTGTCTTCAACCCTCAAGTAAAGCAGGGGAATAATAAATGCAATTAAATTCAACTGAAATTGCCGATCTCATCAAAAAGCGCATCGAGCAATTTAAGGTTGTCACTGAAGCCCGTGATGAGGGTACTATCGTATCTGTAAACGACGGTATCGTTCGTATTCATGGTCTTTCCAACGTTATGCAGGGCGAAATGCTAGACTTTGGCGAAGGTCTTTTCGGTCTAGCCTTGAACCTTGAGCGTGACTCCGTTGGTGCCATTGTGATGGGCCCATACTCTCACTTATCTGAGGGCATGAAGGTTCGCTCCACTGGCCGTATTCTTGAAGTACCAGTAGGCAACGCTTTATTAGGTCGTGTTGTTAACACCTTAGGTGAGCCTATTGATGGCAAGGGCCCTATTGAAAAGAGTGAGTACTATCCTGTAGAAAAGATTGCTCCAGGCGTTATTGCTCGTCAGGGTGTTGCCCAGCCAATTCAAACTGGTTATAAGGCCGTTGACTCCATGATCCCTATTGGTCGTGGTCAGCGTGAGCTTATCATTGGTGATCGTCAGGTAGGTAAGACTGCTTTAGCTATCGACACCATCATCAACCAGAAGAACTATGGCGTACGTTGTATTTACGTAGCTATTGGTCAGAAGGCTTCCACTATTGCAGCTGTAGTAAGAAAGTTAGAAGAGCACGGTGCTTTAGACAACACTATCGTAGTTGCTGCATCTGCCTCTGACACCGCTGCCTTGCAGTACATCGCTCCATATGCAGGTTGCGCTATGGGTGAGTACTTCATGGATCAAGGTGAAGATGCCTTAATCATTTATGACGATTTATCTAAGCACGCTGTTGCTTATCGTCAGATTTCCTTGCTGTTACGCCGTCCTCCAGGGCGTGAAGCATATCCAGGTGACGTTTTCTACTTGCACTCCCGTCTTTTAGAGCGTGCATCTCGTGTTAACGCTGCCTACTTAGAGGAGTTATCTGGTGGCAAGATCAAGGGTAAGACTGGTTCTTTAACTGCTCTTCCTATTATTGAGACCCAGGCTGGTGACGTTTCTGCGTTCATTCCAACCAACGTAATTTCTATTACTGACGGTCAGATTTTCTTAACCTCCTCTTTATTTAACTCTGGTGTCCGCCCAGCTGTTGATCCTGGTATCTCAGTATCCCGTGTAGGTGGTGCTGCTCAGACCAAGATCATTAAGAAGCTCTCTGGTGGTATTCGTACTGCCTTAGCCCAGTACCGCGAACTTGCCGCTTTCGCCCAGTTCTCATCTGATCTTGATGAAGCTACTCGTAAGCAGCTTGACCACGGTCAAAAGGTTACTGAGCTCATGAAGCAAAAGCAGTTTGCACCATTAACTGTAGCCGAGCAGGCTTTAGTTATTTTTGCTGCTGAGCGTGGCTATCTTGAGGATGTAGAACTTTCCAAGATTCTGCCATTTGAATCTGCCTTGTTAGAGTTTGCTCGTCAAAATCATGCTGATTTATTAAAGAGCATTGAAGAGAATCCAGACTATAACGATGAGGTTGTTAAGAGCCTTACCGATTTAGTAACTGAGTTCAAGTCAACTCAAACCTACTAGGAGCTCTAACATGGCCGGCGCAAAAGAAATACGCACTAAGATCGCCAGTGTTAAAAGCACTCAAAAGATCACTAGTGCGATGCAAATGGTAGCCGCATCGAAGATGAGACGTGCTCAAGAGAAAATGAGCTCTTCACGTCCATATTCTCAGGCTCTCAATCGCATCATCGGTCATATTGCTGCTGGTCACACTGAGTACCACCACCCATATATGATTGAACGAGAGGTCAAGAACGTTGGTTATATCATCGTTTCTACCGATCGTGGTTTGTGTGGTGGTCTTAATATCAACTTGTTCCGTAAGACCTTAAACGACATTAAGGCCAATATGGATCAAGGCATTGGTGTTAAGACTGTCTTGTTAGGCGGTAAGGCTAACGCCTTCTTCTCTCGTGCGGGCATTGAAGTTATTGCTCAGCATGCGGGCTTTGGCGACGATCCTGCCCCTGACATGTTAGTTGGTGCTATCAAGGTGATGACCGAAGCATTCTTAAAAGGTGAAGTAGATAAGATCAACTTATGCTTCAACGGTTTTAAGAATACGATGGTGCAGGTTCCTATGGTTATGCAAATGCTTCCATTGCCAGTAACTGACGATGAGAAAATTAAGAAGCATCACTGGGATTATATTTACGAACCTGATCCAGCTATCATTTTGAATGTAGTTTTAGATCGTTATATTCAGCAAATGGTATATCAAGCAGTGCTTGAGAACCTGGCCAGTGAGCAAGCAGCTCGTATGGTGGCAATGAAAGCAGCTACAGATAATGCTGATGCCCTTGTCAGCGATTTGCAGCTTGAATATAACAAGGCACGTCAAGCAGGTATTACGATGGAGCTTAACGACATCGTTTCAGGTGCCGCTGCGGTCTAATTTATTTGAGGATAAAAAATGGCAGAAGCTAGAAAACGTGCTGGTGAAAAGGGCACAATCGTGCAAATCATCGGCGCTGTTGTGGACGTTGAGTTTGCCGAGAACTCCATCCCAGAGCTTTATGATGCACTTGAGATTAAGGGCGACGGTAAGCAGCGTCCAGACATTACTTTAGAAGTGCAACAACAAATTGGTGGCGGTGTAGTTCGTTGTATCGCCATGGGTTCATCTGACGGTTTAAGCCGTGGTTTAGTAGCTGTAAATACTGGTGACGGTATTAAAGTTCCAGTAGGTGCTGCAACCTTAGGCCGTATTATGAACGTTTTAGGTCAGCCTGTAGATGAGTGCGGCCCTATTGGTGAAGAAGACCGTTGGGTTATTCACCGTGCAGCCCCTACTTATGCAGAGCAGTCCTCTACCACTGAGATTTTAGAGACTGGTATTAAGGTTATTGACCTTATTTGTCCATTCGCTAAGGGCGGTAAGGTAGGTCTGTTCGGCGGTGCTGGTGTTGGTAAGACCGTTAACATGATGGAGCTTATTAACAACATCGCTAAGGCTCACTCTGGTCTTTCCGTATTCACTGGTGTAGGTGAGCGTACCCGTGAGGGTAATGACTTCTACCACGAGATGGAAGAGTCCAAGGTTCTTGATAAAGTATCAATGATCTATGGCCAGATGAACGAGCCACCTGGCAACCGTTTACGTGTTGCTTTAACTGGTTTGACCGTAGCTGAGAAGTTCCGTGATGAAGGTAAGGATGTGTTGTTATTCATTGACAACATTTACCGTTACACCTTAGCTGGTACTGAGGTATCTGCTTTATTAGGTCGTATGCCATCTGCTGTAGGTTATCAGCCAACCTTAGCTGAGGAAATGGGTGCCCTCCAAGAGCGTATTGCTTCTACTAAGAAGGGTTCTATTACCTCTATTCAGGCTGTATACGTACCAGCTGACGACTTGACCGATCCAAGCCCAGCAACTACCTTCGCTCACTTAGACGCAACCATCGTGCTTTCACGTCAGATTGCATCTTTAGGTATTTACCCAGCTGTGGATCCGCTTGATTCTACCTCTCGTCAGTTAGATCCTTTCGTTGTAGGTCAAGAGCACTATGATGTAGCTCGTGGCGTTCAGACCATCTTACAGCGTTATAAGGAGCTTAAGGACATTATCGCCATTTTAGGTATGGACGAGCTCTCTGAGGATGATAAGCTTACTGTGGCTCGTGCCCGTAAGATCGAGCGTTTCTTATCTCAGCCATTTAGCGTAGCTGAGGTATTCACTGGTTCTCCAGGTAAGTACGTATCCTTGAAGGACACCATCCGTGGCTTCAAGGGCATTATCAATGGTGAGTACGACAACTTACCAGAGCAAGCTTTCTACATGGTTGGCTCTATTGAGGAAGTTGTAGAGAAGGCTAAGAGCTTATAATAAGGGAGGATTGACGCATGGAAGATATTACTTTCCATCTCAATGTCGTCAGTGGTGTTGGCAGTATGTATTCTGGCCGCGTCAGAGCTATGTCTATTACTGGCTCTGAAGGTGAGTTAGGTATTCGCCATGGCCACACTCCTTTAATTACTACCATTAAGTCTGGCATGGTGACCTTAGTTGATGCTGAGGGTAAGCAAGATCAGATTTACTTAGCTGGTGGTATTTTAGAGGTTCAGCCTGAGGACGTAACCGTCTTAGCTGATACTGCTCTTCGTGCAGATGACATTGATGAGGCCAAGGCTCAAGAGGCAATGGTTGCTGCACGTGATGCCATTTCTCGCACTAATGCTGGTGATAAGGACTATACTCAAGCCTTTATCAAGCTCTCCGAGGCTATGGCTCAGCTCAAAGTTGTTGAGCTAGCTCGCTCTCGCCAGCGCTAATAACCTGGCATCATCTAAGGAGCGCTACTTAGACGATGCGGTTAGTTTAGTAATAAAAAAGGGATCATTTGATCCCTTTTTTATTGCTTTTTTAGGCTCATTTATAAGAAGAAACTTCTCTCATACAGGCCAAAGTGGCATTGTCCCATTTGCTCGTCGCGAATCATAGAAAGGCCAAAGAGAGGCTTTTTCTTAGCGCTTCCCATTTCAACATAGACAATAGCTCCATCATTTAATAGCTCGCGCTCGACTAAGAGCTCAACTGCTGGTTCTAATAGTTCGCTGCCGAATGGTGGATCAAGGAAAATCAAGTCAAAACCATTACCTTTAGGTAAGGACTGAAGGTAATTTAAGGCATCGGAACATAAGACAGTAACACTATCTTTGCTATTACCTGGCAAGGTAGATACTTCATGTTTTAAGATAGCAGCATTATCAGGGTCTTTTTCTATTAAGGTTAAAGAGGAGGCACCTCTTGAGAGAGCTTCTAGTCCTAAAGCTCCTGAGCCTGCAAACAAATCAAGCACTTTGGCTCCTGATACGCGCTCTTGTAGCCAGTTAAAGACAGTCTCTCTTACTCTATCAGTAGTAGGACGTAACCCGTCCATGTCAATGACGCTAAGTTTGCGACCTTTAAAGGCGCCACCAATGATGCGAATTTTGTTATCGTAGTTCACTTGAGCAATCCTTAAGTTAAAGTGGGAATTAAATCTTTGATTTTACGGCCTTTTCTGGGTTTTGCTATAATTATTTGGCAAGTTCTTGGTTCGTGCCAATATTTGTCATTATGGATACACTTATAGCATCGCTTAGCGATGTGTCAGACTGGGAAATTAGTTAGCATGGGATTCTTTGCAAAGCTTTTTGGAATCAATAAAAAGAAAGAAGAAGAGGCTCAAGAACTTGAGACTCAACTACAAGATAACAATACTGATAGCGATTCGGTCTTTGCCAATGATGAGGCCAGTCACTCCATTGCCGACCAAGTAGAGGAAGCTGAAAAAAAAGAGCCATCTTGCGACAGCTCCAAGAACACCAAGACTGATGCGTCTTCTGATCAGTCTCTAGCAGCTGATGCTGCCCCTGTCGCAAGTGAAGAAGACCAAGAGCGTTTAGCTGCAGAAAAGGCAGAGCAAGAGCGCTTAGAGGCTGAACGTTTAGCTGCAGAAAAGGCAGAGCAAGAGCGCTTAGAAGCTGAGCGTTTAGCTGCAGAAAAGGCAGAGCAAGAGCGCTTAGAGGCTGAACGTTTAGCTGCAGAAAAGGCAGAGCAAGAGCGCTTAGAAGCTGAGCGTTTAGCTGCAGAAAAGGCAGAGCAAGAGCGCTTAGAGGCTGAACGTTTAG
>Reba_p2__coassemble_1079_pt1 | contig 15928 bp, 13 predicted proteins | sample Reba_p2__metabat2_low_PE_017 | metagenome-assembled genome bin Reba_p2 | reverse complement strand
CTTTAGGAGATTATTTTGGAAGTAGCTGTTTTGAATATGCGAGGGCAATGTTTAAAGACAGGGGTTTCCGCGCTACTAATATTATGACAAGGGCTTTTTAGGCTATAATATTGATTACTTTGTAAATTTAGGAGCAATCATGCGCATTATTTTATTAGGCCCACCAGGTGCAGGTAAGGGTACTCAGGCTCAGACTTTAACCAAGGCTTTTGCTATTCCACAAATCTCTACTGGCGATATGCTTCGTGCTGCTATTAAGGCTGGCACTCCACTAGGCTTAAAGGCTAAAGAGGTTATGGATGCAGGTCAGTTAGTTTCTGACGACATCATTTTAGGCTTAGTAAAAGAGCGTATTGCCGCTGATGACTGCCAAAATGGCTTCTTATTTGACGGCTTCCCACGTACTATTCCTCAAGCTGAGGCTTTAGTAGAGGCTGGCATTGCTATCGACGCTGTTGTTGAATTACAGGTTCCAGACGAGAAAATCGTTAAGCGTATGTCTGGTCGCCGTGTGCACTTAGCCTCTGGCCGCACCTATCACATCGTTTACAACCCACCAAAGGTTGAGGGCAAGGATGACGTTACTGGTGAGGATTTAGTGATCCGCGCTGATGACGAAGAGGCAACTGTACGTTCTCGCTTAGATGTTTATCACAAGCAAACTGAGCCTTTAGTTGCTTTTTATAAGAAGCTCGCCTCTGAGGGTAAGACTTTCTACTTAGAGTTAGATGGCGACCGTCCAGTTGAGACTATTGCCAATGAGATGGTTGAGTCTTTAAAGGCCAACGCAGCTAAGTAAGTCAAAGTCCCTTAAGTAGGGAAAAGATATTAGCCCTAGTTACAGCTAGGGCTATTTTGTAATTAAAGGGGAGTAATGCGCTGATGGTTCGTGCAAGCACAATATTAGGCCTGTTAGGTAGTTTAAGCCTGTTAGTAAATATAGCTCAGGCTAATACTCAAGAGGCTTTGTCTTTGCCTGATGCTGCTATCGTAGCTTCATCTGGTACTCCAGCAGCTCCGCTGTCAGTTGAAGAAGCCCAAGAGCTTAATATTCCTTGCCCATCTTTTTGGACAGTACAGCCTAATCCTAGCGTTGAGAACTCCTTATCTTACGTTCATGAGTCAGGTAAGATCGCTATTAGCGTCACATATATTGCCCAAAAGAGCGGCTCTAGTGTTAGCCCTAACACCTTTGCTCGCGTAGCAGCTGAACAAATGAATTGCACCTTGCCTGTTAAGTCTAATCTCTTATCTAATGGCTGGGCTTTTAATTGCGATAATGGCATCGAAGCTTTAGTTTACGGTGAGTTAGGTGACATTGTATTGCTTAGTATCTCAGGACGCTCAGATGAAACTGAGAACTATTTAGATAACTTTATTACTTTCCTTGAGTATCAAGTTCGTCGTCGCTAATTTCTTCTCTACTTAAGTATTTATGATCAAGGCCGCACTAGCGGCCTTGCGCCTCTTTAGGGCATCTGTACGATCAAGATCGCCTCTTGATGCTAAGCTGCTTGACTTAGTCTCTTAGTAGTGCCATAAGATAACTATTGGTTAGCGTTTTTGTGCCAGGCTCTTAAATAAAGAGTCCCTTTCCTATGCCTGCACATCATAGATATGTAGTGGTAACTTACAATGAAGGATTTAGCCAAAGCTAAAAGCAAGGCCATCATTTTGATTATTGATGAGGACGATCAAACTTGTCGCTCTTTAAAAAAGTCCTTAGGTTCAGATAACTACAAGATCTATGTTGCTCATGAAGCCCGTTATGGAGAAATTAGTGCTGCTCGCTGCAAGCCAGATTTAATCTTACTTAATACAGAAATGCCTAGTGGTGATGGCTTACAGGTTATTAAGAACATCAGATCTTATTCTTTAGTGCCGATCATTGTTATTTCTCCTTTACAAGAAGAGTCCATTAAAATTAAGGCCTTGGAAATAGGCGCTGATGATTATATGACTAAGCCTTTTGGCTCAGAGGAGATTAAGGCTCGTATTCGTGCTCAATTGCGCCGCCGTGTGGCTCCTACTTATATTAAGCAAGATGATCAGATTTTTGTGATGGGTAATGTAGAGGTCGATTTGCTCAAGCATACCACCAAGAAAAACGGTCGTGATGTTCATCTAACTACTATAGAAAAGCGTCTTTTGGGAGTATTAATTGCAACCCCAGGAAAGGTGCTCTCACAGCGTTTTTTAACAGAGCAAGTATGGGGGCCTAATCATTGCGATCAAAACTGCAATTTGCGCATTGTCATTTGTAATTTACGAGCGAAGCTCGAAGATGATCCTAAAAAACCATTTTATATCCAAACAGAGACGGGAGTAGGGTATCGTTTGGTAGTTTAGATCCTATTTCCTTGAAGTAGTTGCAAGATAATATTAGAGCGTCCATTAGCTTGCATGAGCATAGCAAGGGCGCTTTGTTGCAAGATAGAAGCGCGCATTAAGTTGGCACTTTCTAGGGCATAGTCAGTATCTTGAATGCGTGAGCGCGCATCTGCTAGGTTGAGAGCCATATTCTCATTAAGTCGCATCACTGAGTCTAAACGAATTTGCAGGGCGCCTATGGTGCCTCTTTGTGAGTTGACAATACCAATCATGCCATCAATATCAGATAGGGTATTTTTAGCTCCTTGAGCTGTAGATAAATTGAATTTACCATTGACCAAGCTATTATTATTGTGAGGCAAACTGGCGTAGATATCATCAAGCCGCATGCTTTGGCTTAAGTCAACAGTGATCTCATCGCCGCTATAAGCACCTACTTGCAAGGTTAATATGCCTTGGTCGAACATGGAGCTTTGGGTACCTAATAAGATAGTTTGTCCGCCAAACTTAGTTTGCTCTGCAATACGGGTAATTTCCTCACTTAATGCATCAGCCTCTTTTTGCAAAGCCTCACGATCATAGGATGTATTAGTGCCATTGGCTGCTTGGACTGCAAGAGTTCGGATTTTTTGGAGCATATTGACGCTTTCATCTAAGGCGCCTTCATATGTTTGTGCCAAGGCTTGCCCATCTGCACTATTGCGATTGGCTTGGCGATAGCCATTAATTTGAGCGCTTAAACGACTTGAGATCTGCAGGCCTGCAGGATCATCTTTAGCTGAGTTAATACGCAATCCTGAGGCTAAGCGTTTCATAGCACTATTAGCTAAGGATGTCGCATTAGCAAGATGACGACAGGCTTGATAAGAGGCAATATTTGTCAGAGTAATAGCCATAGATCAGATCCTTAGTGCATCACAATATTATATTTAACGGCAAGATAGAGTTGGTACTTAAGTTAAATTTAGTTATTAAATATTGTTTAATAATAAATAAAGGCTCTTAAGGGCCACACAATCAGGCTCTGATGACTACTAAATTGATCATGAGTAATGTGAGCATTTTATGCAAGAGAGGTGAATTACTAGTTTGAGATCGCACTTTGTCCTAGGGAAAATAGCAGCCCTATAAGCTCTTTGCTAAACTCAATATAATTTCGCTGTGTGGTTTTTTGTTTGCAGGAGCAAGGATGAGCACTTTTGATTCAGGATTGGATGTCCTTGGTGAGGCTCAAGAGTTTGTTAATGAGGCTAGCCCTAAAGGCGGCTTACCTGTTGATCTTCATTATTTAGAGTTACTTTCAGATCAATACCCTAATCGGGTTGATGCCTTTTCTGAGATTATTAATTTACAAGCAATCTTAAACTTACCTAAAGGCACAGAGCACTTTGTCAGTGATCTTCATGGTGAGTATGAGGCCTTTTGCCATATCTTAAATAGCTGTTCAGGTGTGATTCACGATAAGGTCGATGAGCTTTTTGATATGAGTAAAGCAGACAAGTCTTCTTTATGTGCTTTGGTCTATTACCCTCAAGAGGTGATGCGTCTGACTAAAGAAGAAGGCTTGCTTAATGATAATTGGTATAAAGATGCCCTTATTAAACTCATTAAGCTATGTAAGTACCTTTCTGCTAAATACACTCGTTCTAAGGTACGTAAAGCTATCAATAAGAACTACAGCTATATTATTGATGAGCTCTTGCACGCGCAAAATGACGAGACTGAGTCCCGTGCGATTTATCATGAGGCGATTTTAAATACCATTATTAGCACCAAGGCTGCCTCACACTTTGTGATTACCTTATGCGCCTTGTCTAAGCGCTTAGCTGTCGATCATTTACATGTAGTAGGTGACATTTACGATCGTGGCCCAAGTCCTGATCGTATTATGGATATGCTCATGAGCTATCACAGCATTGATATGCAATGGGGCAATCACGATATCTTGTGGATGGGTGCTGCTTTAGGCTCTGATGTTTGTATTGCCACAGTATTGCGCAATAACGTCAACTATTTTAACTACTCATTATTAGAAAGTGGCTACTCCATTTCTTTGCGCAAGCTCAATGAATTTGCCAATGCTACCTATAATTATCCTGTTAAAGAGCGCTCGAGTGGTGCAGCTTGTTATTTGGGAGCTAATTTTGGCAAGCCTACAGGTCATGGTGCACAAAGTGATCATGAGTATGAGCTCATGATGCAGGCGTTTGAGGATGAAAGTAGAGCCAAGATGGTCAAGGCTATTACTGTTATTGCCCTCAAACTACAAGGCCAGCTCATCAAGCGCAATAGTGACTTTATGATGGAAGATCGCCTGCTTTTAGATAAGATGGATTTAGAGCGCGGCATTGTGACTATTGAAGGTCAGGAGTATGAGCTTAATACTACTGATTTGCCTACTATTAACCCAAGAGATCCTTTTGCCTTGAGTCGCGAAGAAGCTTATTTAATGGAGTCGCTCAAGGAGTCTTTTTTAAAGTCAGCCAAATTACAAAAAGAAGTGGCGTTCTTATTCTCCCATGGTTCTATTTACAAACGCTTTAATGGCAACTTATTATTCCATGGCTGCATTCCTATGACTGAAGATGGTCAATTTAGACAGGTTAAGATTGCCGATAAGATCATGCAGGGTAAGGCCTTTTTAGACTATTGCGAACGCTTAGCTCGTCATGCTTACTCCTATCGCGATCAAAAGAGCTTAGACTTTATGTACTACTTATGGTGTGGCTTTAATAGCCCCCTTTCAGGTCGTATTATGAAGCCTTTTGAGCGCTACTTTATTGATGATAGAACTACCCATAAAGAGCCACGTGATCCTTATTACACTCACTATCACAATGAGGCTACCTGCCGCATGATTTTAGAGGAGTTCAATTTAGATCCTGATAAGGGTCATATTGTTAATGGTCATACTCCTATTAAAGTCAAAGACGGCGAAAGTCCAATTAGAGGAGGCGGTAAGCTTTTTGTTATCGATGGTGGCTTATGCTCTGCCTATCACAATACTACAGGTATTGCAGGCTATACCTTGATTTGCTCGTCACACAATATGGTGCTCAAAGCCCATCGCCCATTTGAAAGCTGTGAAAAGGCAGTACGAGAACATATTGATATCAAATCAGAGGCTACAGAAGTAGAGCATTATCATCCACGCAGGAGAGTAGAGGAGACAGATATTGGTGAGCGTATTAAGCGCTCTATCCATGAGCTAGAAGAGCTGTTGCAAGCTTATATGGACGGTATCATAGTCGAACGGCCAAGCAAGAAATAAGAGCTGCCAAGGGGCTGTCTTAAGAGATTAAGACAGCCTTTTTTAATGATGGAATAGCTTCACTATTGGCAGTGAAATGGAGAAAAATTTCATAATTTTGCGAAAAAGGTGCAATAAAAGCGCTTTCTCTACCTTTAGATATATTAGAAAAACTTATATAAGCATCCTTTGTGTGATGGGGGTCAAGCTGCGTTGATGGCAAATTAGCCATTAAGTGCTATTGTTCGCCATTTTTTTAGTATCTGTATTAGAAAAACTAATAAATAATGATATGCTCAGCTTATAACTAGGAAGAAGAGGGGATTTTTGCTCCAAAATGGAGCATTAGGAGAAGCTGAAACACTACCACATCAGTTACTATAAAATCCCATAAAAAAGGTACTTGTGCGTATAGTTAGAGATAACTAACCTAGCTATTTTATAGTGAGGCCCTTTTATGGTGCTTAAAATGACTTTTTCACCAAAATTTACAGTTTTTTTGCAGATTATTTTTGTGGACGAGCTGCTCTTAGGAGGGTAAATAATCACTAAATACTAGTATGTAAGTACTAAAAATTTACGATAAATATCGTATTTATTGACAATTGTAGTCCTTATTTATTTTAATAAATCGCATTTATTAAAGATATTATTTAAATAAAAAAATTTTGCTCCAAATTTTGCGCCGAGAATAGAGAAAACTGTAGTATCTATTGCCATAAATTGCTCCCCATTAAAGTCCCTATTTATCTACTTTTATGCCTCTTTGGTAGAGCATTATGTGCTTAATAGCTCTGTATATTGTCCTGAAGGGCTTGGTGATAACAAGAGATAAGTTAAGGTGATTGCTTTAAAGCAAAATAGGCATTCTTACGCCATTACAAGGCATTTTTTTCATAAAAAAAGCCCTTAAAGTGATTTTTAAAAATTTGTTAAGCAAAGCTTGTTTTAAAGGGGGTAAGCGTCAATAATAGCGCTGTTCGATTTAATTGAGTTTCAAAAAACGTATCAGGCTCGATACGGTTTTTAATAAGTTTCTGAATATTCTCACAGGAGATGTGTATGAGAGCAGAATGGCGTGGTTTTAAGGGCACTCACTGGGTTGACGAGATCGACGTTCGCGACTTCGTTCAAAACAACTTCACTCAGTACAACGGTGACGAGTCCTTCCTTGCTCCAGCTACCGAAAACACCGATAAGCTTTGGGGCCTTTTACAAGACCTTCAAAAGCAAGAGCGTGCCAAGGGTGGTGTTCTCGACATGGAGACCGAGATCGTCTCTGGCATCAATGCTTATGGTGCTGCTTACATTGGTGAGGGTACTAAGGACTTAGAAAAGGTTGTAGGTTTACAGACCGACAAGCCATTAAAGCGCGCTTTCATGCCATACGGTGGCATCAAGATGGCTCAAGAGGCTTGCACCACCTACGGTTACACCCCTAACGAGAAGTACGAGCAAATCTTCAACGAGTACCGCAAGACCCACAACCAAGGCGTTTTCGATGCTTACACCCCTGAGATGCGTGCTGCTCGTAAGAACAAGATCATCACTGGTTTACCAGATACCTATGGCCGTGGCCGTATCGTTGGCGACTACCGTCGTGTTGCCTTATACGGTATCGACTTCTTAATCGCTAAGAAGAAGGAAGACTTAGCCAACTGCGGTTGCGGCATCATGACTGATGACGTAATTCGTCTCCGTGAGGAAATCTCTGAGCAGGTTCGTGCTTTAAACGAGATCAAGAAGATGGCTGCCTCTTACGGCTACGACATCTCTGGTCCTGCTAAGAATGCTCGTGAGGCTTTCCAGTGGTTATACTTTGGCTACTTAGCTGCCATCAAGACCCAAAACGGCGCTGCTATGTCCGTAGGTCGTATCGCCACCTTCTTAGACATTTACATTGAGCGTGACTTAGAAGAAGGCACCTTAACTGAGTCTGAGGCTCAGGAGCTTGTTGACCATATCGTTATGAAGTTCCGTATGGTTAAGTTTGCTCGTATCCCATCTTACAACCAGTTATTCTCTGGCGATCCAGTATGGGCTACCTTAGAGATGGCAGGTATCGGCATGGACGGCCGTTCCATGGTTACTAAGAACGATTTCCGTTTCTTACACACCTTAGAGAACATGGGTCCAGCTCCAGAGCCTAACTTAACTGTTCTTTACTCCAAGAACTTACCAGAAGGCTTCCGTGACTACGCTGCTAAGATCTCTATCTTAACCTCCTCTGTTCAGTACGAGAACGATGACGTAATGCGTCCAATCTGGGGCGATGACTACTCCATCTGCTGCTGCGTATCTGCAACTGAGACTGGTAAGGAGATGCAGTTCTTCGGTGCTCGTGCTAACTTAGCTAAGTGTATGTTATACGCAATCAACGGTGGTGTTGATGAGAAGACCTTAGTTCAGGTTGGTCCTAAGTACCGTCCAATCACCTCCGAGTACTTAGACTTCGACGAGGTTATGGAGCGCTATGACGTGATGATGGATTGGCTCGCTGGCTTATATGTCAACGTGCTCAACTTAATCCACTACATGCACGACAAGTACTTCTACGAGGCTGCTGAGATGGCCTTAATCGATACCGACGTACGTCGTACCTTCGCAACTGGTATCGCTGGCTTCTCCCACGTTGTTGACTCCTTATGTGCTATCAAGTACGCCAAGGTTAAGACTGTTCGTAACGAGCAGGGTGTTGTAGTTGACTATGTAACTGAGGGTGATTTCCCACGTTACGGTAACGACGACGACCGCGCTGATGAGCTTGCTGTATGGTTATTAAAGACCTTCTTAAACAAGATCAAGAAGTTCCACACCTACCGTGACTCTGAGCCAACCACCTCTATCTTAACCATTACTTCTAACGTAGTTTATGGTAAGGCTACTGGTTCTTTACCTGATGGCCGTAAGGCTGGCGAGCCATTAAGCCCTGGTGCTAACCCATCTTATGGTGCTGAGCAGAGCGGCTTATTAGCCTCCTTAAACTCTGTTGCTAAGCTCCCATACGAGTACGCTTTAGACGGTATCTCCAACACCCAAACCATCTCCCCAGATGCTTTAGGTCATGACTTAGGCGAGCGTACCACCAAGTTAGTACAAGTAATGGACGGCTACTTCGAGCAGGGCGCTCACCACTTGAACGTTAACGTCTTCGGTACCGAGAAGTTAATCGACGCTATGGAGCACCCAGAGAAGCCTGAGTACGCTAACTTCACCATCCGCGTATCTGGCTATGCTGTGAAGTTCATCGATTTAACTCGTGAGCAGCAGTTAGACGTTATTTCCCGTACCTGCCACAAGAGCATGTAAGGAAAACTTCATTACCGCCCCAATGTTAAATTGAGGTTGTTATGAAAAAAGGGGCGGCCATGGTGCCGCCCTTTTTTATGGGTGAAACTTTCTTGCCATAAGGCTTATGTAGCTTTATGGCAAGCAGGTTTTCTCATGTGAGAAAGATATACAGCTTGCCCCACAACCCCTGATAACTTGCCTATAATTAAGTCTCTTAATTTTTTAATTTTGTGGAGAATATAATGGCCACCGCTCGCGTGCATTCTTTTGAGACCTTTGGTTCTGTTGATGGTCCTGGCATTCGCTTCGTTGTCTTTTTACAAGGCTGTAAGATGCGCTGCTTATACTGCCACAATCCTGATACTTGGAAGATTGAAGCAGGTGAGGAAAAGACTGTAGAGCAAATCATTAAGCAAGCTTTACGTTATCGTACCTATTGGGGTAAAGATGGCGGTGTTACCTGCTCTGGTGGCGAGCCTCTCTTACAGATCGATTTCTTAATCGACTTCTTCAAGGCTTTAAAGCAAGAGGGTATTCATACCACTATTGATACTTGTGGTGCTCCTTTTACTCGTGAAGAGCCATTTTTCAGCAAGTTCAATGAGCTCATGAAGTACACTGACTTAGTGATGCTCGATTTAAAGCATATCGACAATGATAAGCACATTGAGCTTACTCACTTGCCTAATACTAATATCTTAGATTGTGCACAATATTTAAGTGAGATTGGCAAGGATGTTTGGATTCGTCATGTTTTAGTTCCTGGCTATACCGATGATGACGATCAATTAACTCGTTTAAGCGCTTTTATTAAAACCTTAGATAATGTTAAGCGTGTTGAAGTGCTGCCATATCATGCTTTTGGTGCTTTTAAGTGGGATGAGCTAGGTATTCCTTATAAGTTAAAGGATACTCAAACTCCAACTCAAGAAAGTGAGGCCCATGCCAAGGAGATCTTAGGCGTGCAGTCTTTTGAAGAGTACTCTCAAAGCCTCAAGAACTAATCTTGCTAAAAAGCCCCCTAAAATTAGGGGGCTTTTTTATACCCCAAGGGGGGTGAGAACTAAATCCTTATGTGTCGTAATTGTCTTTGCTCATTGAAACCGCAGTTTCAAGCTTCATCCTGAAAATAAGCTCAGTTCATTTTAGAACAGGGCATTAAAGTTTTCGTACTCTACATGCATGTTAGAGGCAAGATCTAAAGTACAGCCTTTGATAATAGCGCCAGTAGAGGCGCAGTTAATAAATTCAATATGAGGGTTGTGTTCAATGATTTCCTCAAAGTGCAGGCGGAAGTTGGTAAATTGATGCAAGGCAGGGCGCTCATTGCCATCGTTACAAATTACCATGTCAGTCTTGACGATAGTGCTTTGCATAAAAGGTAAGGCTTCAGCACTAAAGCCAGTGTAGTAACTGTCTTGGTAAGATACGGTATCCATACCGAAAAGATAGACCCTTTGGGCTTGCATTTTGACTGCTAAAGAAGCCATCAAGCTAGAGACAGATAAGGTTACATCCAGATCGGTTATAGCTCCTTCTTGAACAGGTATCTTCATGCGGCGCATATCGCTAGTGTAAACGAGGCGTTTTTTGCCAGGAAAAACTGATAAGAAGAGCAAGTGGGTTTTAGGCGTATAGATTAAGGTCGTATTTTGATAAATTTGAGGATGGGTGAGACATTGGGCAGGCAAGATATTGTTTTTGCCTACTGTTTGGTAAATGCTTAGACCACTAACTACGACCATATCAGGGCAAATATGGTGGCTCTCTAAAAAAGGCAAAGCACTATCACAGGCAATTAAGGTTACGCCTTGATACTTAAGCTCCTTTAAGCGTGGCACACTTGCTTTGAGGCTAGGACCTGGCATGATGAGGGCAATTTCACTAGTAATGCTCAGATCGTGCATAGTAAGCTGTTGAGCTTTAAGACTATGAGGATAGTTATATTGGAGCACTAAGTTCATTAAATCATGTTGCTTTTTACGCATGAGCAAGAGCGAATAGTCTCGTTCCATAAGAAAAGTCAGGCGTTGCTTGAGGCGACTATTGCTGTGCGGAGCTACATTGAGTTCAGGGAGCAAAATGATGCGATTATCTAAAATAGGGGTATCATCATTGCCTAAATACAAGTGGACATTTTCTTTAGCTAAGCGCTTACCCATCTGAGGATCAAGGCTTAACATAATGGCACTGACCTCAGGGTTTAAAATGATGACATCGATCTCAAGCTTAGGATAGAGCTTGGTTAGGTACTCTACGACATGGCCAGCGGCCAGACCATAAATGGTGACCTGTAGGGGATCTTCGCGCTCAGGAGCAAAGGCATTATCTGAGGCATTGGTAATAATCAAGCCTTGGGAGATTTCAGGAAAGTCGCTAGTGTCTAAATGGGCAGGCTCTAAAGTAGTGCTAAGGGCCTCATCATTGAGCTTACTTTCTTCTTGTATATGGGTTCGCTCTTGCTGACGTTTTAGTTTGCGATTAGGTAGTAGCTTAAATTCAATATCATCAATAGCATGTTGGAAGTTCTTAATATGGTAGAGCTTGGCTATAGGTAGATGGGCACACAATTGTCGGCACTCTGCTTCGACATTGTGGCGGGAGTACATTTGAATCTTATTAATAGCTACCGAGTAGTTAAGGCCTTTAACTATTTCATATTGAAAGTTAGAGCTGGTATAAAGGCCCTTTGCTAGTTCATTTAGGACAGCATGATCTTGGTATGGCATTAACAACTCGAGATTTGCCTTAAAAACAGCAATCTCCTTAGCAGTTGATTTAACAGCCATAAACTCTCCTTTGATTAGACTAGATAATGCAGTTTAAGCTATCACAAGGAGCATGAAAAAGAAAGGCATCATCAGCTTATGTGCTCTTGAGATCAAAGATAGCTCCTCATTAAGGTGAATATAGTCTCTATAGGTATCTCTGTTAAGGCTAAAAGTGTGAGGCGCTACAGAGCTTGTAGGATCTTAAAAGTGTGTCGAGCTATTTTTTTGTTATAATGCCCAAGAGGCTGTAGCAAGCCATAGGTTTTAATTGATTGGGTGTCCGTATGTTAAAGTTTTGGCTTTACATCATTGTATTGATTGCTTTATGCATTTTAGGTTTAACTATTGGCTCTGCTAATGAGAGCATGGTTACTTTCGACTTCTTATTCGTCAAGGCTGATTTATCTTTAGCCATGGTTATGGTAGTAGGTATTGTCGTTGGTATCTTAATTGGTCTTTATATCTCCATGCTCTTCTCTGTCAAAATGTGGGCTCGTGCTCAAGGCGCTAAGAGCGAGGCCAAGAGAGTGAAAAAAGCCGCTCAAAAGGCTATTGAAGAGAGCTCCAAGGCTGTAGTACCTGTAGAGGCTCAATAATACTTAGTCGTTCTTGGACCCAAGACCGCTACCACCTGATTTGTGCGTGGTGGCGGTTTTTGTCTTAGAACTACGCACATTTACAATAGTGCGTTCATTCTGGACAATTTGAAGCTCGTAGTGATGTTTGAGTTACTCTTTTTACTGCTACCAATAGCTGCAGCATATGGCTACTATATGGGAAGAAATTCCTATCAGGATAAGCGCGCCAGTAAAAAGACCAAGCAGACCCAAACCTATTTGCGCGGCGTTGATTTCCTGCTTAATAATCAAAAAGAGCAGGCTATGGATGAGTTTATTGCCTATTTAGACTCAACCCATCCGACTTTTGAGTCATCTTTAGCTCTAGGTAATCTCTTTAGACAAAGAGGTGAGGTTGACAAAGCTATCTCTGTGCACAATGCTTTGGCTAATGATGAGAACTCTGAGCCTTATGAGAGCGAGCTAGCTCGTTTAGAGTTAGCGGGTGATTTTATGAGTGCAGGTCTTTTAGATCGTGCGGAAGTCATTTTGCTCGATTTAATTGAGATCCCTAGACAACGCAAGCGAGCTGCTGAGCTCTTAGTTAAGCTTTATGAACAAGAGCGCGACTATGTTAAAGCCATCGAAATTGGCTTAGATAATCAAGATGTACTTTCTAAAAGTCAGCTTAATAACTTAAGTCAATACTATTGCGAGCTGGCACAAAAAGCTTTATTAAACTCTAATTTCAAAGAAGCTACTAAGCTTATTGAACAATCCTTGGACATATCACCAAGCTCTATTAGAGCTCATATCCTTAATGCCGAACTTTTAATCAAAGAGCATAAAGCAGGCTTTGAAGAGAAGGTGGTCTTAACCATTAATAAGATGGCAGCTTTAGATAGCACTACAGGATTATTAGCTTTAGATCTCTTAGAGAGAACTTTTGACAATCACAGTGATCCTAGGTATCGTCAAGCACTTGAGTACTTAGCTCATAAGAGCAATAGTGCTTCAGTCATTGTTGCTTTATGTAAGCTCATAGAGCAAACCCAATCACGCAAGCAAGCTCAAGACTTATTATTTAACTATATTAAAGAGCGCCCTAATATCAAGCTCTTTTCTGCTTATATGGGCATGCGCTCTAAAGAGCAAGGCTCGTTAAGCGAGAGCGAAACTATTATGCAATTAAAATCGATAGTTGACGCCCAAATCGCTCTGCATGCTACTTACAGCTGCTCTAATTGTGGCTTTGAATCATCAATGATGTTCTGGCAATGCCCATCTTGCCGTCACTTTGATACTATTAGAGTTAAGCACTCAATTGATGGTGATTAAGAGGAAATATATATGTTCGATCCAAAGGTCATTGTGGCTCTTGATTATGACAATGATGCCGCTGCCCTCGATTTCGTCTCCCAGCTTGACCCTAGCACTTGTAATCTCAAGGTAGGAAAAGAGCTATTTACCATTGCAGGTCCTCAATTTGTCTCTAAGCTAGTAGATTTAAACTTCCGTGTCTTTTTAGACTTAAAGTTCCATGATATTCCTAATACTACTGCTCAAGCTATCAAGGCTGCTGCCAGCTTAGGCGTATGGATGGTCAATGTCCATGCCTCGGGCGGTCGTGTCATGATGGAGAAAGTACATGAGGAGTTAGAGAAGTTACCATCAAGCATCACCAAGCCTATTGTTATTGGTGTCACTGTTTTAACCTCTATGGATCAAACTCAGCTAAATGACATTGGTATTAATGTTTCACCTCAAGAGCAAGTATTGCGCTTAGCTCGCTTGGTCAAAGAGTCTGGCTTGCATGGTGTGGTCTCCTCTGCTCAAGAAGCTGCGCTCATTAAGCGTGAGTTAGGATCTGACTTTGTGACAGTTACACCAGGAATTCGCCCAGCAGGTGCTGCTTTAGGTGATCAAAAGCGCGTTATGACCCCAGTTGAAGCCGTTAAAGCAGGCTCTGACTATTTAGTAATTGGTCGACCTATTACCCGTGCAGAGGATCCTTGTGCGGTTCTCAAGTCCATTAATAGTGAGCTTTATCAAGTACTTGCAGAGCGTAACGGTATTAAATAATTGCTAAAAAGCCACCTTAATTTAAGGTGGCTTTCTTCTTCACGCTTTGAATTGATTAATCACTCAGCAAGAGTGCTATTAATTGGATTATTAAGGATCAAGGCTGTTTGCTTGCTATCAATACTCTCATTAAGCTTTAAAAGAGCTTCATTAGAGAAGAAAGATCCTTGTTCACATTCATCTTTAACTAAAAAGTCCTCGCGTTTTTTACCTGTAGCAGCAAGCAGCTGACGTAGTTTAATAGGTTCACGTCCTTGCCCTGACCACTCACATAAATTGCCTTCTAAATCATGGTAGCGGTATTTGACGCGGGCACAACGATAACGGCGCAAGCGACAGCTTAAAGTTTCAGTAAGTGCCTCTAAAACTTCTTGTGGTTCCAAGTTAGAGGATAAGGAGGCTAAGGATCCTGGTAGGGCATAGTGGGCGCACATTTGCTGGTGGCGCAGATTGCGTAAATTGAGCTCTTCTTCTTTGCTTTTCTCGCGTTTTAAGTGCTCTAATTGCTTGATGACGTCTTGCACATCTTGTGCATTAGCATCTTTAAACCACGAGCGCAAATTTCTAAGACTCTTTAAAGTGATGTACTTACTTTGTGTAGGTCGTGAGGCATGCATAAGTCTTGTTACCATAAATTAGGCTTAATCCCCACAAAAGGCGGTACAAGGATAGACAAAAACGGTTAAAAGCACAATTGTGAGGCCTTAGATGTTAGCGCTAATTATAGCGCTATTTGTGTCAGTGAGGAAAAGGCTTTATCACCAGTTTGTGTCGTAATCGCTTTCGTAAACGTGAGAGCGATCAATAAAGAGCGCTATTACTCTTTGCTAAAATCTTAGCTTGGTTTAGTGTTTAAGATGAGGTGGCGCAGTGAGAGTTATTGTAATGAGACATGGTGATGCTGTCTTTCAAGGAGGCGATCGTGTCTTAAGCCCTAGAGGTGAGCAAGAGGCTAAATTAACAGGTATGAAACTAGTCTCTCATATGCCGATCACTAAGATTATTAGCTCTCCTAAGCAACGTGCGATTCAGACTGCACAAATTGTACGTTCTTTGCTACGGGGTCGTAACATTCCAGAAGTTGAGTTGCTCCAAGAGCTCATTCCTACAGGTGATGCCCAAACAGTATATGACTATGTGGAAGCTATTAGTCAGGCCGATGACACTGTGCTCTTAGTCTCCCATATTCCACAAGTAATTAATTTAAGCTATACCTTTGGCTATCGTAATATGGAAGTTCCTATGTTCTATACAGCAGCAGCGATGGTATTAGCTAAAGAGCCTGGTCAAGAGCTTTATAGCTTTCAAGCTTTCTACCATCCTAATGGCGAATCTTTATAAGAGCCTTTCTATATACCAAGGCTTAGTAGAAAATAGGCCTTGGTATCAATACCAATCTTTGTTAAAGCTGATCTTTTAAGCATAATCCTTAAATCTGCAATATTGCTGACAACCACCCACGGGCAAGCCCGTGGAAGGTGTCAGTTTAGAATGCAGAGTTCATGATTAAACCAACAAAGTGAGTAGATCATGTTTTAACGGTGTCTTTCGTTAAATAAGAGTGCATATAGCAAATGTGCTTAATTACTGCAAGGTCATTTCCCATTAACTTTATAAGAGCCATTAAAAATGGAATATACAATTAA
>Reba_p2__coassemble_1062_pt1 | contig 16153 bp, 10 predicted proteins | sample Reba_p2__metabat2_low_PE_017 | metagenome-assembled genome bin Reba_p2 | reverse complement strand
CTCAAAGCAGCACTCTCAATGCTCACAACTCAGCCGCGCTCAACGACCTTGGCACTCAAAGCTCTAGTGCTACTACTGCCCAAGCTCCTACAGCGCTTTCTCAAAGCAGCACTCTCAATGCTCACAACTCAACCGCGCTCAATGACCTTGAAGCTCAAAGCTCTAGTGCTACTACTAAGGCAAATAAGCCTCACCTGCTTTTAAGCTCTCAAGGCTCTGTCAGTGCTGTTGATAGCGCAATACTAGATAAGGGTTCTATTTTAGAGAATTTAGCTAAGGATCAAGCTCCCACTAAGAAATTAGACTCTAACACTAAAGTAACTACTTGGCAGGAAAATCGAGCCTTAGAGTATTTACAACAAGCTTGTGCCATGCTGCGCACTCAAGAAAACGATGGTGCCCCTGCTCTTGATCGTAATGATCAGCTCAAAAATAGCGCTGCTAATGCTCAAGTACCAGCTGCCAAGAGAACAGAACCCAAAGAAGAGCCTATGGCCCTGATAGAAGAATCTGACGCTTTAGATAACTCTTTAGCTAGTAAGAGCGAAAACAACAGCAAGGAATCATTAGGGCAATTACTACAAAGATTAGGTTTTACTATCTAGGTTTGACGCCGCCTAGAGGCAGGGAAAAGTGCGTCAGCACAACATGCTATAAGCCTAGTGATCTGGGCACTGCTTATAGCCTGAATCGGGGGGCTTCTTTTCTTAGTGTGTCATCAGTCCCTGACTGTGTGTTGGCTTATTACCCCTCGACAGGGACTGATTTTTCAGGAAATAGCTATTATGCAAAATCTTAATCAAAATGCGCGCTTAGGGCGGGTCAATAAAAAACCATTACTTCTTACCTTATTAATTGCCTTATTGGTGCTCTTATTAGGCATGTATGTTTCTTATCAACGTACTGCCCCTGATAGTAAAAGCCCTCAGCAAAGTGCTGATGAACCCACGGGAGGTTTACAGCTGGGCAAAAATATGGTCGACCATTTAGAGTCTATGGCTCATTCTGTAATGCCAGAGAGTGCTCCGACTAAAGACGAGCACTATTTTCTCAATGATCTTGAGCACTATCAGCAACATTATGAAGCTCCTAAGAGCCTAGAAATAGCCCCTCATAATACTGCACTGCCTCCTAGTCCTCCTAGTGCTATCGAGCAAGCTGCTGCGATGCTTAAGAAGCAACGCGCTAGTGCCTTACTTCAGGCGCTACAAGCAAGCAGCTCCATTGACCATAAGAGCACTAATGCCCTAATTAAAGGGCAAGCTTCCTCAAATGCTCCTGAGAGCGTAACTTTTAGTGCCCAGGAACAACGCTCTTTAGATAATGCCTATCACAAACTTGCTGCCTTGCAAGGCAGTAACAATAAGCAAAGCGCCCCACCAAATGCTCATTACTTGAGCGCTTACCAACAACTGAGCAATAGCGATACTGTGTCAGCATCTCAGCTCCAAGCTCCTGCCTCTTCTTATGTCATTAACCAAGGTGCCGTAATTCCTTGTGTCCTACTGACAGGAATCAACTCAGATTTACCTGGTCTGGTGCAAGCTCAAGTAAGCGAGAATGTCTATGACAGTACTGTAGGGCAGAGCATCTTAATTCCTAAAGGCTCTAAGGTTATTGGCCAATATGCCAGTGCTCCTTTGATGGGACAAGAGCGCTTGATGCTTGCTTTTAACCGCCTGATCTATCCTGATGGTTCCAGCTTGAACTTAGAGGCTATGCCAGGGAGCAGCCATGATGGCTATGCGGGCTTTAATGCGCAAGTCGACAATCACTTCTGGTCGCTACTGTCTAATGCCGTGCTCTTGGGTGGGGTTAGCGCAGGTATTGCGCTAAGTGTAGATGATCGCAATGACGAAGGTGAGTTAACTTTAAACGGTGCGCTCTCCCAGAGCATGGGGCAAAGCTTAGGACGAGTCATGACTCAAATTATTGAGCGCAATCTCAATACCTCTCCTACCTTAAAAGTCCAGCCAGGCTTTGCCTTTAATGTCACTTTAGTCAAAGACTTGCACTTTAGTGCTCCTTACTCAGCTTAACTTACCTCTACAAACTTACCACTTCTTACGAAGAGAACAACATTTTCCCCAGATCAAACCAGGAGAGTGCTGCCTCCCCTGTCTCAAGATAGGGGTGGCGCACTTTTAAACTTATGAAGTTGATGATTGTGATGTACTACCAAATCTTATTTCCGATACGCACGCTGACTTTATTGCTTACCAAATGTAGTGTGCTAGTTCTTGCTCTTAGTTGTCAGAGCCCTTCTTATGCCGCCTTAGCCGTAATTGATAGTGCAGCGCTTTCTGAGAGCATTAGCCAAAGAATCATGACTATTGAAAGCTGGGCTCGCGATAACTTAAACCAAGTGCGCCAAATCCAAGAGCTGCTCTCAGGCAACAATATTTTAACTAACACTCAAAAGCTGATGGATCTCAACTATGCCATGGACTTTAAGGCAAGCTGGGAGCAAATTTCTGCCCTCCAAGAGCAATCACTGGCGCTATTATATGCCTCAAAGTCGGTATGGGAAGAATATGGCTCAGCTCAGCAATATTACGCAGCTTTTCACAAAGCTCAAGCCTGGAAAAACTGTATGCAATCTCACTCCTGCCACTTTGACCAAGTCTTAAACTCCTTAGATGAAAGCACCATTAGCCAATCTTTGCAGGCCTATCGTCAAGCAGAGGCCATGAATGACAAGCTCAACGCACAAGTAGCTCAGCTTAAAAATCTGGTCACAGAAAGTGAGCTTAATCATAGCCAAGCAGGCACCTTAGATGCTCTGTCTAAAATTAATGGAGTAGTAGCCTCCTCTATGGTTGACCTCAACAACCAAATGGCCCAATTAACTAAGCTTAAAAGTCATGAAATGGCAGCACACAGCAATGCTGCTTTAGCTCACAAAAGCTATTTAGAAGAAATCTTGCGCTATCAAAGCACTAAGAGCAAAGCCCTTCCTTCCCACCTTCCTAATCCTTAAGCCTTGGAGATCATCATTATGTTGTGCACGAGGCGCTCTTGTAGCGTACTTTTAGTCTTAGGGTATTCCCAGAGTGTCTGGGCGGCTGCTAATGATTTAAACATTGACTTGTCTGAGATCGTAGATATGTTTGTCTACTACATATTAGATCTCAGACCTATTATTAGCGAAATCACTAATAATCTGATTTTCTACTTAGGAATTTTCACCATTACCATCAAAGGCATTAGCTTGATTTATAAGCAAGGCACTCTTTTGCTCTTTGCCTTTGAAATGGTCAAGCTCATCATGCTCTTTGGCCTGACCTATTTTGCTTTACACAATTGCTATGAATTTACCAAAGATTTGGTCGACTCCTTTGTCATCATTATCGATAGCTATACCAATTTGCCGAGCTTAAACAATCTCTCCTTAGACGACTTCTTTAAACTGCTCAGTGCCTTTGCCCATAACTTTTTGCACAAGAACACTTTCTTATGCACGCTCTTTATGTTCGTTATGTATATGTGTATCGGCGTATTGTTAATTCAATATGCGCTTAGCTACTTAAGCTTGCTCTTAAACTTAGTCCTCGGCACTATCTGCATAGCCTGTATCTCTTTTCCGCCCTTGCGCTTTGTGGCCTATAACTTCATGCTACATCTCATCTCGGGCATAGTTCATTTTTGCTCTCTTTGTCTCATGTTGCGCATTATTGAGCTGGTAACCTCTACTTTGGTGATCAGGCTTAATGCTGCACTCTTAGTGGGCAATAATATTACAGTACAAAATATCGTTACTATTATCACCGTCATGGCTTTTTTATGCTTTGTCAGCTATAGCATTCCTAAAAGACTCGCCAATGTCTTTAATAATTTGCGCTAAGCTCCAATATAGTGCATCAAGCTTAAACGGCTTGTTTATCGCCTTTTATTCTCAAAAGCAAGAAAATTATTGTCAGCTTGTTTTTATTAGGTCTATACTTGCACTAGCAAAGCCCTCTAGGGCTTTAGTCGTCAGTCTTATCCTGTATACCGCTAAGCTTCCTTAACCAACACTCCCCCTTAACAACTAAGAAAAATGGATGCTACTAAGGCTTTTTGGCCCCAGGTATCTCCCATTTCAGGCAGTGCTTGAAGGTTGCTCTTTAGTTGGCAGCAAGATTTTCTACCCCCTAAGGTTAGCTCGTCCCTCCCTTACTCGCGTGAAAAGTATGGAGCTTGTTTCCGCTGTTTTAGCAGGGCTCATACTTAAGACTTTTTCTCTAGCACTTTCGGAAACAGGAGCTTCTTCCTATTATGAACTGGAAATTAGTATTAGCGATCATGACTTGCAATGTAGTCTTGATGTCGGCTAGCTATACCATGCTGATCCCTTTCTTGCCTCTATATTTAAAAAATGACCTTGGTGCCTCACCTGAGTCATTAAATATGTGGACAGGCGCTATCTTCGCTATTTCCTTTGCCGTGTGTGCAGTCATGGCTCCTATCTGGGGCAAAATGGCTGACTCTAAGGGCAAGAAGCTTATGCTTATTCGCTCAAGCTCTCTCATTGCTTTAACCTACTTTTTAGGAGCCTTAGTCCAAACTCCGTTTCAGCTATTTTTGGTACGCGTACTCCAAGGTTTTGCTGCAGGTCTATGGCCTGCTTCTTTAGCTTTAACCTCTGCTTATACCCCACCTAATAAAGTAGGCGTATGCATGGGTGTGATGCAAAGTGCCAATATTTGCGGCGGTATTTTAGGTCCCTTGTTTGGTGGTGTACTGGCTGAGAGTTTTGGTATTCGTACCTCATTTTTCATCTCCGCTAGTGCTTTGTGTGCTATTACTCTAGTTACTATCTTCTTTATTAAAGAGCCACCTAAGAGCCCTGAGCATCAAAACAAGCCTACTGTTTCCTATAAGGAGCTCTTAAAGCGCGAGGGCATTATGATTTTGCTCATTGCCACTGGTCTGACCAATATGGTGATCTTGCTCTTGCAGCCAATTTTAACCTTATACATTCATGAGCTTCGGGGCAGTGATGAGAACTTAATTTTAATCTCAGGTCTAGTGTTCTCCCTCTCAGGCTTTGCAGGTGCTATTGCCTCACCTATTTGGGGACGAAAAGGTCAAGCTATTGGCTTTTATAAGACCATGGTTACGGCTTTAACCGCAGCTGGCATTCTCATTGCCGCGCAATACATACCAAATTCACTCGTACCCTTTGCGATCTTGCAATTTTGCGTAGGTTTAGGCTTTTCAGGTATTTTCCCTTCAGCTAATGCTATGGTGATTAACTTAACCTCGCCTGTAGAGCGTGGCTCAGCTTTTGGTATGCTCTTTTCCTTCCAGCAAATTGGTGGTGCTATCGGTCCTTTAATTGGTGGTTTAATTGCCACCTATGTCAACTTAGCCTCCGTGTTCTTTGTCTCAGGTTGTACCTTACTAGGCATTGCCTTATTAGTGTACTTAAAAGCCCCTGAGGTCTTAAGAAAGCCACCTCAGCAACATGCTACCCCAGCTCATGAATTAATTGATGAGCTCAAGAAAGAGGCTGCCCAAGAGATAGCTCAAGAGCTCAATAAGGAAAAGAGCTCCTAATATGCAAAAAGCCCAGCATCACAAGATGTTGGGCTTTTATGTAATTAATTGACTTATTAGAGGCTCAAATTCAAGTGAACTTGGGATATCTACACTGTTAATTACTTCTGAGAATAGGTCAGCAGCAAGAATCTACTAAAGAGATTGACCAAAGAACGTCAATCAATCTTAGTCTAAATTAAGCCAATTTAATGCCTTATCAGTTAAAGCGGCAAACCATTCTGCTTCAGATTTAGCATTAAGCGCCTTATTTAAAGAAAACTTGCAAAGTCTCAAAACATTTTCAGCTGTTGGTCTGATATGAACCTTACTGGCACTTTCTACCATTGAGACAAACACATCTAAAGGAATAGGCAGTACGACTGATTCTCCCTGATAAGAGCTAAGCTTAATCTTATGCAAAGCATAGAAGTAGGTAATACATGACTCATTGATCTTTGGCGCAATGAAAAAGCAGAAAGCGGGCTTATGGTACTCTTGCTTGATCTTGGCTAAATGTCTTAATACAGACTCACCTTCTGCCTCATATTGTTTGTGCCCTGACTGAAGAGTCGCCTCTACAGTAAGCACAAAGCCCCCATAATCGCAAACAATATCGGCCTGATTGCCTCTGGCAGTAGCTAAGGGTTGCCCATTATCATCAAACTTTAAATTAGCAATAATATTACCGCCATTAAGAATATTTAGCGCTCGCCAAGTATTCCACTCAAGCATTAAAGGTGGATCAAATAGATTATTTGTTCTTGATGTCAGAAAAACACTCAAGAACATCTTGAGTATGCACTCCACTCTTTAGATCTGCTACTTGCTCTGCAATTAAGGCTTGTTGCCTCTTTTGAACTATATTAGAGAACTGCCGCTTAGCCTCTTTAATATTGCATGCCTTAAAGTTGCGATCTATTTGGGCAATTTTCTCTCTAAGATGCTCTAAATCATTTGTCAGTAGATTAGGCGTATTATTGTCGAACAAATATTGCTTATAGCTCTGCTCATCATCAACAAAGACTGGTGTTCTAGGCAGAGAATCTAAAATGAACATCACATCTTCATATTTACTTTCGTCAATACTTATAGAACGTCCTGACTGAGAAATATGAACAAGGCCTGTAGCCCTGAGATATCTAAAACAAGCATCAGCATAATCCTGCATATTGCTTGCTTTGGTTCTTACAAACTTATCTATACAATTATCTTGAGACTGCCTAGTTGTAGTCCTGCCGTGAGTAATCTCATCTTGATAGATATGGCATATTTCCTGATGCAAAGAATCTTTAACAAATGCCTTATAGCTAAGTTTAGTGAGCTTCTTGCGCTGACGAAACATCAAGATCTTACAGACTAGATGCTCAAACTTGTTAAAATTTGTCAACTGTAAGCCAAATATCATCAACTCATCCATAGTGAGCTTGCCCAATAAAAAGATCAGGCGCAATATCTCTAAGAACGGCTTAACACAAAAATCATAAGAAGCTACTCCCTCTTTCTGTTTAGGAAGTTGATGATATGGAGAAGGTAGCTGAAACTTTAAGAGCTGTTTAGTTAATGCTTCACTAGACTCGTCAGGATCTAAAAAATCTAATCCTGCAGGGGTCAGAGCTACCACAGGATTAAGATCAACTAGTCCTAAAGCTTTAGGGCCTCTATTAATACGATCGCGAGCACTTAAAGCCATATCCTTAGAAACAGTTGAACTACTGAAAAAATCAGATTTTAGCAACTGCTGCATGAAAGCTATTTGTGTTTCACTATTCCATTTGGTTCCTAAAAAATGCTCTTTTAGCACCTCAATCTCTGGTAGCATCTTATAAGGAGATCTCGGTGATGTGAAGAAGAACAGCGTTCTACTTTTTATGACAGCCATATTGCTCTTTCAAACCAATTAATAGTTAGCAATTACTAAGTGCTGAGTTTGTGATTTAAATCTATTGCGTATGTTAACGGCATAAGACTTAAAGTACTCATCTTTAATATATTTTTGATATATCTCGACTGTAAGAGGGGTCTTGCCTATTACCATAAGAGCTTTGCAGGTTAGATTTTTAAAGTCTTCTCCAAGGCGTCGATGCTCACTCTCCCCAAAGCCCTCAACATACTCCTCATTGCCATAATCGTTAAAGATGCAATCATAAGGAGGGTCTAAAAACATGAAATCCTTTGTTTGGGCTAAATCAAAGATTGCAGCATAATCTTGATTATGAATGCAAGCGCTCTGAAGCAAACTATGATGTGCTGTAGTGAGAAGTTGGGTATTAAAGTTCTTATATCTGCCAAAAGGCACATTGAACTCACCTTTAGCATTATAGCGAATCATACCTGAATAGGCGGTTTTGTTGATGAAGAAATATAATACTGCATCAAGATATGGAGAGAGCACTTTGTAGTTAAACATATCTCTAATGCTATAGTATAAGGCTTCATTCTCATTGACGACTCGTTGATCAGGAGTGCTTTTCTTAAGCTCTTCATATAGAGCCTGATTATGCTCATAGCGAGCGTGCAACTCTGTAAGCTGCTTAGATACTTCATTAAAATTACCCTGAATTTCGCTATAGAAGTTCATGAGCCGAGAGTTAATATCGTTGATAATAGCCTTCTTGGGCTCAAGGTGAAAATATAGAGCGCCGCCGCCAAAAAATGGCTCAATGTAATGATCGTACGAATGAGGCAAATACTGCTCAAACAAAGCTATTTCTTTTGTTTTGCCGCCACGATATTTAATTATAGGCTTCACTTCCACCATCTCCCTTAAGCAGAAATTCAATATTATTGATACTATTTTAATTTAATTATTTTACCTTAAAAATCATATCTTTCATATACAAACCCAGCACTTTGAGGCACTGGGTTTGTCAGATCTTATTAAGATCTCCAACTACATTGGGAGATATAGAGCAAGCTTAATGTAATGCCCAAATATTATTAATAAAGCGAAGCACTTAGCACAGGCAGGCGTAAATAGCCCTTAGGCGAGCTATCGTCCTTTTCAATATGGAAGCTCGTAGCAAAACGCTCACGCTTCCATTGATTGCGCTGGAAGAGATTAAAGAAGCGCTTAACAGAGCGGGAAATATCCTCTGCACTTAAGCCTAAATCGCTCGTTACTTCCTTATACTCATCATCACATCCTGCAATTAAAGCCTGCTCAATTTCCTCAGGCATCATTTCATCTTGGGCAAACATAGTGCGAATAGTATCCAGCAGTGGATATGGCATTAAGTCCTTTTCATCAGTTTGCTCACCACCAGGACGTAACTCAGCTGTTGGAGCTTGAGCTACGATATAGCTCATAGCTGGAACCTTAAAGCGTTGTTCAAAGCCATCAAGACCAATACCATCGTGCATAATAGCGCGATTGATCTTTAAAATAGTGCTCTTGCCAATACCTGCAATAGGACTTAAACCACCTGCAGTATCACCATCCATAGTGCAATAACCAACTGCTGCTTCAGATAGATTAGAGGTAGCAATTAATAAATAGCCCTTGTGGTTAGCTAATAACCAAATACCAGGTAAACGTGAGCGCGCTTGAATATTCTGCAGTGCAATATCATCGCTCTCCCAGCTTAGCTCATAGCCTAAAGCTTGACTGATCACGTCTTTATAGTCTTTTACGACACTAGCAATAGACCACTCATAGAAAGTAGCACCTAAGCACTCACTCATCTTTTGAGCAGCAACACGGGTGACCTGACCTGAGTAGTCAGAGCCTTGGTAAGCACAGACTAAGATCTGCGGCATGATGTACTTTTGTAACACCCCAATCATGCGCTCCATTAACAGAGCACTCGTGGCGCTAGAGTATGGGCCTAAGCCACCTAAACTAATAACTTCCTCTAAGAAAGCATCGTAGTCACACTTAATATTAAGTGCCTTGAGCTCTGCAACATAAGCTTGTGCGCCTAAATGACGGAGCGCATGTACTTGGCTTAAAGCTACGCAAGTGGCACATAAAGCAGAGTCCGCACCGCCTGACATAGACAGAGCAAAACCCTTGGAGTGGGTCTTTTTCATCCAGTCATAAATACCCAAGGAAATAGCCTTGAGCATTTCATCGTATTCACTTAAAGCAGGCTCGACTTGAGTTTTAATTCCTACTAATTCATAAGGTCTAAAGGAGAATAAGACATTACGGGCTACTACTTCATGGGAGTCAATAAATAAACACTGACCATCATAAATAGTAGCGCCGCCTTCGCAGCCTAAGTTATTAACTGCAATGAGAGGTAAATCATAAGTAGCCGCTAAGGCTAAAGCTTGTTGCTCATGCTCTTGAGGAGCACCTAACTCATAGCCATAAGCTTCAGGAGCTAAGATAAAGGCAAAGCTATCATGATACTGGGCAACGTACTCTTGGATCTCAGGAGAGACAAATAACTGTAAATCACCAAAGGCAATTAAGATCTTTTGCTCACCTACTTGAGCTATATAGCCATGAATCATATCAAAGCCAGGAAACTCATAAGCTTGATAGAAATAGCGCGCGGAGTAATCAAGACGGCTATGCTCCATCTGCAGCTTGCTTGGTGCAGTAAAAATAACCTCATCGCGGCTTAATAAGACATAAGCACTAGCTAATGGACCATGATCAAGACCATATGCTTGTGCCTGAGCTACCAACTCTTCATCATCAGCCCCAATAGCGGCATTAAAAGCCTCGCCATTGGCAAAGCACTGAGCAGTCATGATCTTAGGCATACCTAGACCTACGACAAAGTCTAAAGGTAATTTGCTTTGAAACTCTTTAACTTGCTGTTGTACCTTGGCAATAAAGGACTTAGCAAAGAAGAGATCATGGCACTCCATACCACTTACACATAGCTCGCTACAAAAAAGAGCATTCTTACCTTGCTCTAAGGCCTCGCCTACTGCCTTTAAAATGAGCTCTAAATTCTGCTTAACTCCAAAGGCTTGGGTATTTAAAGCTAAAGTAGCAACATTATCTAGTCTAAGCTCCATCAAATGCTCCTTGGTATAGTCTTCCTAATATATGGCCTGCCCCAAAAACGATCTTCTGGGCTAGAAAAAATTATAGTCTAAACGAGCACGAGCGTGCATAGTTAAGGCAAAACTTTACATCGCGCTCAAGTGGGCAACAACTCCATCCTAAAATGAGCTGAGCTTATTTTAAGATGGAGCTTGAAACTTCGGTTGCCATGAGCCAAGACAATTGCGACACAGCAGGATTTAGTTTTCAACCAACTGGGGGTATAAAATTTCGACCTTACTAGATATAGTAAACACGCTCATATTTGCCTTGATTTTTTAGTGATTGATGTCACAATATAGCCATCTTAGCTCTCATGCTTAAGCTATCAAATCACATAAGGGATTTATTATCCATAGATCGTCAATTGGAGAATTGTTTTGAATAAGTACGTAGTCTCTCAAGGACATTGCAATAAACTCGGCGCAACCATAGAAAATGGTGGTGTTAACTTTGCTATTTACTGTCCAGCTGCCTCAGTAATTGAGCTCTTATTATTCAAAGATATTGACGATGCTAATCCTACAGTAATCTCGCTATCTTCTCACTTATTCCGCTCCGTTTATTATTGGCATGTCTTTGTTGCAGGCATTGGTGCTGAACAAATTTACGCTTGGCGTGTGCGTGAGGCCGTACGCTCTTATAAGAGTGCGGTGAACCACGTAGAAATTGGCAAGGTTTTAATCGATCCTTATGGCAAGCGTGTTGTTTTTCCTAAAAACTATAAGCGCTTCCAAGGCTCCGATGAAGCGGAAAATGTTGCTACCTCTGCTCGCTCTGTAGTAGTTGATACCTCTAAGTACAATTGGGGCTTAGATTGCGCTCCAAATCATGCTTTAAATAAGACCGTTATTTACGAGATGCATGTTAAGGGCTTTACCGCTCATCCAAGCTCAGGTGTTGCTCCTGATATCCGTGGCTCCTATAAAGGCTTAATTGAGAAGATCCCTTATTTAGTCGACTTAGGCGTAACTGCAGTTGAGCTCTTACCTGTCTATCAATATGACAAGTATGATGCTCTCCCTGGTAAAGAAAACTACTGGGGCTATTGTCCTATGAGCTTCTTTGCAGTTCATGAATCTTACTCGTCAGACAAGTCCATTATGGGACCATTAGATGAGTTTAGAGACATGGTTAAAGCCTTGCACCGCAACGGCATTGAAGTCATCTTGGACGTAGTATATAACCATACCTCCGAAGGCGATGCCAACGGCCCATGCTATTGCTTTAAGGGCTATGACAAGCGCAGCTACTACATTATGAATGATCAAGGTGATTACTATAACTACTCTGGTTGTGGTAATACCTTAAATGCCAATAACCCTGTAGTGCGTGCTTTAATTCTCGACTCCTTGATCTTCTGGAAAGAGGAGATGCACGTTGATGGCTTCCGTTTTGACTTAGCCTCCATTTTAGCCCGTGATGCTAATGGCACTCCACTTAATAATGCTCCTGCGCTATTAGACATTGACCACAACTTCCGCTTAGCTGATGCCAAAATCATTGCCGAGCCTTGGGATGCAGGTGGACTCTATCAATTAGGTAATATCGCTGGCTCTAAGTGGCGTGAGTGGAATGGTCAATTCCGTGATGATGTCCGCTCCTTTATTCGTGGCGATGCTAATTCCATCAAGAAATTCGTCTTGCGCTTAATTGGCTCTCCTGATATTTACAATGAGCGTGAAATCGATCCGCAAAAGAGTATTAACTTTATTACCTGTCATGATGGTTTTACCTTAAATGACTTGGTGTCTTATTCTTATAAGCACAATATGGCCAATGGCGAAATGGGCCGTGATGGTAATAATGATAACTACTCTGCTAACTATGGCATCGAAGGTGAGACTGATGATGAACAGCTCCAAGAGCTGCGCTTACGCCAATGTAAGAATATGTTAGCCCTCACTATTCTCTCCATGGGTACGCCAATGATCTTAATGGGTGATGAAATCTTGCGCACCCAACATGGCAATAACAATGCTTATTGCCAAGACAATGAGCTCTCGTGGATGAATTGGGAGCTTAATGAGCGTCAACAACAAATGCTCTCCTTTACCCGTCAGCTCATTAAACGCCGTACTATTAGAACTCGTGCCTCTAATACCTCCCGTCGTCGCAATTACACTATGTTAGATGGCGTATTACGTAATACCAAGCTCCAATGGCATGGTGTCAAGCCTTTCCAACCAGACTGGTCAGATCACTCTCATACTATTGGCTTAATGGCTTATTGGGGTGTTTATAGCATTTATGCTTATATCTTTGTCAACGCTTATTGGGAAGACTTAGATGTTGAATTACCACCTCTGCCACGTAACTCCAAGCGTCAGTGGAGCTTACTAGTCGACACTTCTACTGAGCTGCCAGAGGACGTAGTCAATATCTTTACTATGCCACGCTATAACGCAGGTGATCATATCAAGGTTAAGAGCCGCTCTCTTATCATCTTAGTCTCTCCTGCTTTCTAAACGCTTAATTACAGCCAGGCCTAGTGCCTGGCTGTTTGCTCTTAAGCAGCTATTATGTGCTCCATAGTCTCTTCTCTCAAGAGTGCTTTGCTAGGTTTAGTGAGCCTACTCACATACAGACAAGCAAGCTCAGTGCTAAAATGATGCGTTTTGTTTGTACTGTTTCAGAGGACGAAAGACTCATGGATTTTAAGCCCGTACCACCTGATGGCAAGGTTTATGATTTGCGCAATGCCGCCAAACCAAAGACAGAAGAAGATTTGCAAAAAGAAAAGCAAGCTAAGAATGATAAAGTAAGACGTAATTTACGCATTGTCGCCTTAGTGATTGCCTGCTATTACTTTGCTTCTGCGGGCTATTCTTGGTACCAAGAATCAGCTCATGAGCAAAATGCTACTGTTGCTACCAATATCCAAAATCCATTAAAAGATCCTGTCGCTTTCCGTCAGACTTTTAATCAGCTGATTAATGAGCAAGACACTTCCTTGCCTACAGCTAATGCTAATGACACTCCTGAGGGCTTTGTGGCCGTCTTATCTACCTCTGTAGAAATGCAAGGTCACGCTAAGAGTAATTCTAAAGAGCTCTATAGCGTCCAAATCCAAACCCGCTATCCTGACGCTTTTCCTCCTGAGAGCTTAAAAGCCTTTAAGACCTTTATCTTAGCTAATGAGCGCCTTTTTGATCCTAATGCTCCTATGAGCATGGCTGATGAGGTATTAAACAACTTAGGTATTATCCCTGAGTTTGATGCTAATCAGGATAATAAGGTCTTTGAAGCAGCTACAGTGCAAACTCAAGGCTATCAATACCAGACCACCTTTACCTCAGGTCCTATTGATGAGCTCACTTTAGTGGTAACCCCACGAATCAATCTGGCCTCCTCTAAAGCAAGTGTAACTCCTACTGCAACTCAAGAACCATCGTCAGAGTCTACAAGCGCTGAAGATGTTCCTGCTCTTTAATTACAGAGTCCTTAATTTGCCTAAAGCCCTCAAGATGAGGGCTTTTTATTTTCCTTTTACGTGCACGTACACAAATTTCAAACTTACTCAACAAAACCACGCCTCTCTCACATATTACTAAGTATCAATTATGCTAGTATGAGACAGTTGTTCTTTTAGCATGTTAAAACGGTTGCGTTATGAAGTTAGGAATTTTAGCCGCAGGTGGTATTGCCGAGAAAATGGCTGATACCATCAACAATTTACATCATGAAGAAATTGAGCTGTATGCTATCGCCTCGCGCTCTTTAGAGCGTGCTCAAGCTTTTGCTCACAAATATCATGTCCCTGTAGCTTATGGCTCTTATGAGGAATTAGCCGCTGATCCTCAAGTTGATCTCATCTACATTGCCTCTCCTCACTCAGAGCATCATCATCATGCTCTCATGTGTCTTAAGCACCACAAGGCACTCTTGGTTGAAAAGGCCTTTACCGCCAATAAAAAGATGGCACAACAAGTCTTAGACTTTGCTCAAGAGCAAAAGACCTTAGTCACTGAAGCTATTTGGACACGCTATATGCCATCGCGCTCTATTATTGCTCAGGCTTTAGCTGAGGGTAAGATTGGCACCCCACACTCTATTACTGCCAATTTAGGCTACCCTATTGCGCACAAAGAGCGCATCTTTAACCCTGAGTTAGCAGGTGGCGCCCTCTTAGATTTAGGTGTTTATCCCATTAACTTTGCCATGATGTTCTTTGGGCATGAGCTTGCTGAAGTTACAGGCACCTGCGTCAAAAATGAACTCGGAGTAGACTTTATTGACAATATCACCTTGGTCTTTAAAGATGGCAAGATGGCCTGCCTCCATGCCAGCGCTTTTGGCCCTACTGATCGCAATGGCATTATCTATGGTGATCAGGGCTATATGGTCGTCACTAATATTAACAATCCTGAAAAGGTTGAGATCTTTAATGCCGATCATCAATTAGTTGAAGAGCTCCCTCTGCCTAAGCAAGTTAGTGGCTATGAGTACCAAGTAATTGACTGCTTAGCCGCCTTAAAAGCAGGTGCACTAGAATGCCCCGCTATGAGCCATCAAGAAACCTTAGAGGTGATGCAGGTTATGGATCATCTCAGAGCGCAATGGAATATTACCTACCCATTTGAATAGCAAGAATCCTACACCCCCTAGGTCGCTCTAAGCAGGGCGGCCTATTTCTCTCTATCTCTTGTACTCTTACCCACTTTACTCAAAAATAGCAGCTTAAATTACCAATTTAGGCTCTGCATTATGTCGTACTCTGAAATTATCCTGATTGCTCTATCCCTCTCTATCGATGCCTTGGTCTGCTCAGTGAGCACAGGCAAAAGCGCGTGCATGCACTCAAACTATCTTGCTAATTGATTCATTGTAGCTTTAACAATTAGGCGTAATTCTCCACCTATAATATTACATATAGACAGCCAATCTCGCCTTAAAACCTCTCCACGGCAAAGATATCCCACCATTAAGACATTAAGAGCCAAATTTAGTTCTCTTGGCAAAACCCATGCGTCTATCAATGTGAGATAGATGTGAGAAACACTTAGCAACTAAACAAACATTTGCTGCAACAGGCCCTTCTTAATCTCCTTAAGAGCCTCCAGCTGTCGCTTAACCGCTTCAATCTTCTCATCAAAAGTCCCAAAGAACTCCGCAATCTTGCGCTGCTCTTCTAGGCAAGGGACATCAACACAAATACTCTTTAATGCAGTTGAAGAAATTTCTTTAAATGTAGAGCCTGAAGAAAGGCGCAGCATTTCATTTTGAAATGACGCAGTGGCTATACAATAATACAAAAACTCATGATTAACATTGTCATTACAAACTAAAGACTGAAATCCTTGGTTTGTTGAAACTAATTGCTCTAAATTATTAATTGAACACAAGCCTAAACTAGCTCTAGTTGTCAACAATAAAGTATTTTTAGGCAGAATCTTAGCAGAGGAGTTCTGAACACCGAGTGAAGTAATACATTTTTGACTTCGGGTTAGATACTTAGAATTAATTTCAGAAGGCGTAAACCAAAGAACATCTCCATACCAATATTCAGGATTTTTTGTTGAAGGAGTACCACCTCCTATAACCTTAGCAATTTTTGCTATGGATGTTTGCGTCCACTCAGGGAACTCTGTACCGTCATCGGCCTTAAAGCGCAGCTGCTGGCTAAAG
>Reba_p2__coassemble_878_pt1 | contig 19312 bp, 8 predicted proteins | sample Reba_p2__metabat2_low_PE_017 | metagenome-assembled genome bin Reba_p2 | reverse complement strand
AATGTGATATTAATCACATATAGATATGATTGAAAGTTAAATTTGTAGACTTTTTTGGCAAAAATTTTTTTGAGGTCAAATTAAAGTCCGAGCCTGTTTCGCCTGAGCATAACTTTGTCTGTCTATATGCTAAAAACCATCATATTTTTTCAACCCAAAAAGGACTTTTTTCAGCTTACCTAGTCCCAAAACAGGGCAGCTGTGTTACCGCTGCCACAGCGCAAATATGCGCTTTGATGCGATATGTTGTATCTAGTAAGGTAAAGCTATCTCTAAAAACAATACTGTATTTCGATAGGCCTGATCCTAATAGAGCAGAAAGACATTAATCACTAGTTGTGAGCTCTTGTTTGATCTTGCCAGTAGGGAGGAGGTTAAGGTAGGAAGTAGGGTAAATTTTGCTTGTCTTATTAGACAATGAGCAGAGCAAAGCACACCTGATACGGAGGGTGATCTTAGGTAGCTGTGCCTTAAGAACAAGGCTCTTGATCTCATTGTTAATGAGTTGCAGAGCCTTGTAATAAGTAGTGTTTTACTAGCAAGATACTAGCCTAATAAGGAAAGAGCTAATTGTGGACGCGAGTTAGCTTGCATGAGCATAGAGGTAGCAGCTTGTTGAATAATAGATTGCTGGCTTAAAGCAGCACTTTCTTCAGCAAAGTCTGCATCACGGATACGGCTACGGGCATCGGCTTGGTTAGCAGCAACATTGGACTGGTTGCGAATTGAAGATTCCAGCCTGTTTTGAATGGCACCTAAGTCGGCACGCTGCTGATCTACTTGAGCAATCATGCCATCCATGAGAGAAATCACGGCAGCGGCGCCAGAGCGAGAATCAAGCTTAAGATCACCTTGGTCAAAAGCATCCTTAAATGGATCTTTAGCACCACCTGCTTGAGCGGCCTTATCAGCACGACTAAAAATGGCATCAAAGACGAAGTTGGCCACATCAAAGGTCACCTGATCACCCTTATTGGCACCTACTTGCAATGTCATCTGGCCAGTATCGCCATCTTTAATTTGGTTGGCACCTGCAGCCTTGGTGAGATAAAAGCCATTTTTTTGGACACCATTAAGCACACTCTTACCACCAAACTTGGTTTGCTGAGCAATACGAGTGATTTCAGCTTTTAAGGATTCAGCCTCCTTATCTAAGGATAAACGATCTTCTTTAGTATTGGTGCCGTTGGCAGCTTGCACGGCCAGGGTACGGATCTTTTGGAGCATGCCAGTCATTTCATCCATACCAGACTCGACAGTCTGAGCAAAGGCAATACCATCATTGGTATTACGATTACCTTGATTAAGACCATTAATTTGGGTGGTCAAACGATCTGCAATTTGTAAACCAGCAGCATCGTCCTTAGCAGAGTTGATACGCATGCCTGAGCTTAAACGAGCGTAAGTGCTAGTCAGACTGTTCTGTACATTATTGAGATATCTGCGGCCCTGTAATGAGCTGACATTGGTATTAACATAAATGGCCATAGCTCTGTCCTTTTTTAATTTGTTGGTAATGAAGGTCTGACACGGCTTACGAGCAAGAGAGTGAATTTCCTGCAACCTGCTACATTTAAAAGCGTACTTCACGCTATTTTCATAGTGTTTAGGCTAAAAAGTATGCTTCATATGGAAATTCTGATCCTAGTGCCATAAGGGCACATGAATTACTTGCTAAGACAAGCACTTGGTAAGTGATGTCATTCACCTAAGTCATAAATAATAACGACAGAAAAAGCTAAGATTTTGGCTTATATATCAACTTTCTTACAAGGGCGATTTTTATCAGATTCTATTGACCTGTATAGATATGTTTTTCTGTATCCAGTAGTTAGCTAAATAGATGCTACAGCTATTGATCAGCAATTATTTAGGTAATGACACGGGCAGCACAATGTACAAGGAAGGAGGGAAGTGGCGCTCGCTAAAGATTAAGCGAGCGCGCTAAGAAAGCTTAGCCTTTAGCTAAATTGATCAAAGTTTGATAGTTAGCAACAGCATGGTACTGAACTTTAGCAATATTGTCTTTAAAAAGTGCAGCAGCACATTTAATCTTGCTACTTTCAATAGGACGGAGCTCTAAAGTTGAAAGATCTCCTTTAGTCTCTGCCACAAAGTACATATGTTTGACCTCTCCTTCTTGGAAGACTACTGCCCAATCAGGGCTATAACGACCTAGAGGCGTAGGGATAGAAAAGCCCTTAGGCAGTTTGGCGTAGACCAAGACCTCTTGGTGCCGCTCTAATTCTTTAGCAAAATCAATCTCATTATCACTATCTAAAACTAAGAGATCAGTAATATGTTTGCTTTGCGGATTGAGCTTAGCATCTGCCTTATACTTGGTTTCCGTAAAGATCTCTGAAGAGTAGCAAGCATCTGCACTTGATAGTGGCTGATAAACAATATGATCGACAATCATATTAGCCTTTTGCTCTTTAATGATCTTGCTGACACGAGCAATGAATTGCTCAGGATTAAGAGCAAAGAGCTTAAACTTATCTGGGGCCATGTTCCGTAAGATACGGGCACTACTACGGCGGGTGATCTTAGCTTGTTTAGCAACATCACCTACTAAATCGTACTTAACAGAGGTAGCAGCAGTAAAAGTTGGGTTGACCTCACTACGAGAACTTAAATCACCAAATTCATTGCCTTCAGTTTGGACACCTGTTGTGATATTGACCATGAGAGCATCGATGCACAAGTTGTCATTGAGCGCTTTGATCGCATGAGCAATTAATTCATCACTATCATAAGACACTGTGTAGTAGTACTTATGATGAATACTCCGCCACAGTTTCTGGAACTGGGCCTTGTAGAAATTATCGTTGAGCTCATTGTTGAGCGCAGCTGCCTTGAGCTCATTAACAATCATAGAACTATAAGCACAATCGACGCTATAAGTTGAGCGGGCCATAGCATGCATAAAGTGCTCAAAAGGCTTAATCTTAGCTAGAGGAGCAACTAAGAGACCACGAGCATCTTCATCTTTGTACTTGTCAGTAATATAGCCTTGAGCATCGATATATTCATTGCTAATGAAGTAGCTGTAGATTAAGGAGGCGCTTTGCTCGTCAATCTTAACGATGCTATGATCTCCCTCCTCTAGCTTAATAGTCTTACCTTCAAACAGCTTGGCAGTAATAACTTTAGGGCGCTCACGTAAGAGCTGCTCGGTTTCTTTTTGTAATGCACCAACAAAACTTTCATAGCTTTCGTTGGCAATTACAGTTAAGGTGTTGACATCATAAATGCTCTCACCAAGCACCTGGCTATCCATACGCTCACCTTGATCATTGACGCACAGACGCATGCCACGACCAATTTCTTGGCGTTTATTAATTTCGGAGGATGAATGCCTTAAGGTGCAAATCTGAAAGACATTAGGATTATCCCAGCCCTCACGCAAAGCTGAGTGCGAGAAGATAAAGCGAGTAGGCTCAGCAAAGCTCAAAAGGCGCTCTTTATCTTTTAAGATCAGATCATAGGCGGCAATGTCATCAGATAAGCCCTCTTTATTAGCCTTAGAGTTGGCTAGATGATGATGCTTATCTATAGAGAAGTAGCCATTATGAATGGAACTGATATTATCTTTAGTGCGCAGTAGATATTGGTAATAAGAATCATGGCTCAGCTCTTCTGGAGGACGATGAGCATAGCGTGCTTCAATATCACTCAGGCGTTTGACTAGTAAGTCGTGATACTCCTCTTCAAACCATTGAGCAAACTTGCCAGCTTGTTCTTGTCCTTGCTCATCATAAATCTTGTAGTTGGCAACTTCGTCAATAAAGAACAAGCTCAAAGTCTTAATATGGCGCTTAAAGAGAGCTTCTTCCTTGTCTAAGTGTGAGCTAATAGTTTCACGAATTTGCAGACGTTGTAAGGTATCAGCATTATTATCACCTAAGATCTCTCCTTTATGCACTACAGTGCCATTAGATAAGGTAATGCTATTGTCCTGAGGCTTAATATCACTAAGATAGATATCCTGATACTCATTGAGCTCTGCTGAAGCAACAAAGAGGCTATCTCCTACATTAAGTACTTTGAGTTGGCGCTTAATATTACCTGCCGCGCTTTTTACCTCCAATTCAAGGCGTGCTTGCGGAGCTTTATTAGAAACAATGATGCTATCTAAATAAACATAGCAATTAGAGCCCATAAGATTCTTACTCTCTAAACCTTTGACACTAATGCGTTTGACCAATCTTTGTTCAAAAGCATCGATAGCATCTAATGAATAAATGCAATTGTGCTTGTTCTTATGGGTAGCAGAGTAGTTTAAGACTAATAGTGGATTAAATTGCTGTAGGGCTTTTTGCGTAGCTTTACCTGCTGCCTTTTGTGGCTCATCGATAATGACAATAGGATTGGTATTAGCAATAGCATCGATAGGACGATAAGAGTTAAATTCATCACAAGCAGTGAAAATTCGACGAGCGGCAACTTTGTTCTCATCCAAGCTATTAAAGGCTTGGGTATTAATGATCATGACCTCAATATGATCTGAGGCGGCAAATTGCTTAATATCAACCAAGCGCTTAGAGTCGTAGACAAAATAATGAGCTTTCTTTCCATATTGGTCAAAGAAGTGGCGCTCTAGCATCGCAAAGCTCTTGATAGCACCTTCACGAATTGCAATACTTGGTACAACTACAACAAATTTGCTCCAACCATAGCGCTTATTGAGCTCAAAAATGGTGTTGATGTATACATAGGTCTTGCCAGTACCTGTTTCCATCTCAATATCGAGTGCACATAAGCCCTGCCCTTTTTCTGTGATAAGTTTATCGGACATTGGAATAGAGCTGCGCTGTTGAATATCACGTATATTGTCTAGTAGTCGAGCCTTGTTGTCATAGCCCAGATTAAGAGGAGCATTACAGGTACCGATACTCTCAAATAAAGAGCTCTGAGCCTCTGCATTCTGAGCAGCGCTCTGCGTACGATAATTATCATTAAAAGGCTGACCTGAAAAGACATCAGCCGTATTATTAACAGCATCTTTTTGGTATTGCTGTTTTTTGAACTTAAATTCCATAAAGCACCTGTAGGACTAAAGCACTTTGCAAATGGTGTCAGAGCTATAGGCCTTAAAGACCTGATCAATATTGTCGGCTACCGAATCACTAAGGAGCGAAGCATCACGACAAAGGAAGTATACAGGATTAAGCTTTGAGATATAAGTGATAGTGTCGAGATCTAAATCTTGATCAAAGCAAGCTATTAAATAGCCATTAGCTACATTAAAGATTTGCTTATTATTAAATTCGCTCACTTCAATTGTTTCAGACAATAAGGCTCCTGTTTCAAGTATAGCCTGGAAGAGCAAATCCTCACTTGTGCGATCAGATTTGATGTTGTCCTCAAACAAGGAGGCTTGAGTATATTCTTGCGATTTGTAGAAGGTGTCTTCCATATTAGAGCTATCAAGCTTTAGCACTCTAAAGCCCGTATCTACCGTGCAAGTAAGCTCCCCCATCTCCTTTTTAATGGCTGCGCCTGCTCGACGAATGCGCTCTTTACCGATTTCACAGATATTCTTATAGCCAGCCTTAAAGGCCTCACTATCAACTGGCACCTCCTCAGGCAGCTGTACCATAATAAACTTGCGCTTGCCATTATCTGAGGCATTGAGTTTCATCACAGCATGAGCGGTGGTAGCCGAGCCAGAAAAGAAGTCAATGATTAAATCATCTTTATTTGAGTACAACTCTAAACATCTTTGTATTAGTGAAATTGGTTTTGGGTAGTTAAAGATTTTTATACCATCAAATATATCAGTAAGCTGTTGTGTTGCTTGTTGAGAGTGCCCAACATCCTCATATTTCCATATAGTCATAGGAGTAATACCGTTTTTGACCTCAGATAAAAAGCGTTTTATGGATGGGGTACTGTTTCCATTAATGCCAAACCAAATGCGATTGTCTTTAACCATATCGTTAAATTTACTTAAAGACACTCTCCAGCTATATCCTGATGGCGGCGTTACTTTACGTCCTGATGGTGTTATTATTGAATAAATATTAGATAACACAGCTGGACCTACTGAGAGATCACTTGACTTCCAATTTCCTCTAGGATCATTGTCTGGGTTGCTATATCTAGTATTTGCCTCCTCAGAACGTTTTAAACCATTACAGATACAACTATCTTTGTTCTTACCATAAACAAGAATATAGTCATGCGATGTTGAGAAGTGCTTTTTTAAATTAATCGGAGCGTAAGTTCTTTCCCAGATAACTTGAGCAATAAAATTGTTAGCTCCAAACAACTCAGAGCAGACCTTTTTAAGGTTATCTACTTCATTGTCATCAATTGAGATAAAGATCACTCCATCATCGCTAAGAAGCTCACGAGCCAATTTTAGGCGAGGATATATCATATTAAGCCAGTCAGTATGAAAGCGGCCATTTGACTCTTTATTGGCAACTAAGCGCTGGCCAGATTCATCTTTTTGCCCGCTGCGTAATTGGTATTCATTAGCATCTATAGCAAAGTCGTCTTCGTAGACAAAGTCATTGCCAGTGTTGTAGGGTGGATCAATGTAGATCATCTTGACCTTGCCTGCATAGGTATGACGCAGTACCTTGAGCACTTCTAAATTATCGCCTTCAATATAAAGGTTTTGTGTATGGTCAAAATCCTCACTCTCAGCGCGACAAGGTCGTAAGGTAGAAGTTGTAGGAGTATTAGCAAGATGTGAGGCCTTTAACTTGTCAGGCCAAGTAAATTGATAGCGCTCAGTTGTATTAGCAGCTACATTATCAGCAAGCTCAGCTTTGAGCTTGTCAAAGTCTACCGCACGCTTAATATTACCTGAGCTATCCTTAGTTTCAGTAATACAGCTAGGAAAGAACTTAGCAATGATTTCAATATTGCTGACAACACCATCATCAGAATGCATCTTAAGCCTATCCATGGAGCACCTCCCATGAGCTTAAGTGCTGAAATTTCCTTAAAATAGCTTTGAAAAAGCTATTGACGTTAGCGGTAAAGCGTGCTACCCCCCCCCATAGAGAAGGTGGCGCAACACCATAAAATTAAGCTTTGTGAAGAATACATCTAATTCCCTGATGTCAAATTAATATTTAAGGCCGCTTATATTGTATCTTATCTTTAAGACTAAGCGACCCTTGTTTTTCTTGATAAGTGAGCTTCAAAATGACATTTTGAGGGATGCTTTTATTAGAGTATTAACTAATACCAAACATACAGCAAACTCTTTAAAGCACTTTGCAAATGGTGTCAGGGCTATAGGCCTTAAAGACCTGATCAATATTGTCGGCTATTGCATCACTGGTAAGTGAGGCATCACGACAGATAAAGTACAGCGGCTTATGTTTAGCTATCTGAGTCAAAGAGTCGAGATCTAAATGCTTGTCAAAGCAAGCGAGTAAATATCCCTGAGCAACATTAAAGACCTGCAGCTTATTAAGCTGTAGTATCTCAATGTTTTCATATAATAAGGCACCAGTCTCCAGCATAGCCTGGAAGAGCAAATCCTCACTTGTGCGATCGGATTTGATGTTGTCCTCAAACAATGATGCTTGAGTGTATTCTTGCGATTTATAGAAGGTGTCTTCCATATTGGAGCTATCAAGCTTGAGCACTCTAAAACCAGTGTCTAAGTTGCCCATTAAAGAGCCATGTTCTTTGTTAAGAGCCTCTCCTACGCGGCGGATGCGCTCTTTGCCAATTTCACAGATGTTCTGATAGCCAGCAGCAAAGGCCTCGCTATCTACAGCTATCTTTTCTGGTAGCTGTACCATAATGAATTGGCGTTGCCCTTGATCTTCAGCATTGAGCTCCATTACTGCTTGAGCGGTAGTAGCAGATCCTGAAAAGAAGTCTAGGACAATACCTTCGCGACAGACAATTGATATAAGATGCTTAATAAGAGATACTGGCTTAGGATAGCTAAAAGGCTTAGTTCCAAAAATCTTTTTAAGATCATTACCGCCTGAGGCGGTGCGTCCATATTCATCAGCAATAAGCAAACTGCGCGGCTTTTGACCGTCTTGCATATAGAACTTGGTATAGACTTTGCCATTTTTAAACACGAGCTGCTGGTAGTCTTTTTTTACTTTAGCTTGGCTCCAGCGCCAGCAAGACTGCTTGCCTTGGATTACTCTTGGAGTATAGATAGTGCCATCAGGCCCCTTAATCTCAAAGATGAGGCTCTCACTAATTTGGATAGAAGACTTGTCTAGAGTGACTAAGCCATAGCGTCCTAGCTGATCTGCAAAAGGATAGGTTTTTTGGTCGATAGTACAGGTCTTATCTAAGAGCAAATTTAATTGTTCAATGTTCTTGGCTACTACCAAGATATACTCATGCTCTATCACTACATGACCTGAATCATTGCCCCCACCTTGCTTCTTCTTCCAAATTAGCTTGCTGACAATATTGTTCTCCCCAAAGATTTCGCCACACAGCAAAGCTAAGCGATCGACTTCATAATCATCAATAGAGATAAAGAGCACACCTTCCTCACTTAAGAGCTCACGAGCAAGCTTTAAGCGCGGATAGATCATATTAAGCCAGTCAGTATGAAAGCGGCCATTTGACTCTTTATTGGCAACTAAGCGCTGGCCAGATTCATCTTTTTGCCCGCTGCGTAATTGGTATTCATTAGCATCTATAGCAAAGTCGTCTTCGTAGACAAAGTCATTGCCTGTGTTGTAGGGAGGATCGATATAGATCATATTGACCTTGCCTGCATAAGTATGACGCAGCACCTTGAGCACTTCTAAATTATCACCCTCAATATAGAGGTTTTGGGTTTTATCAAAGTCCACACTTTCAGCACGATATGGTCGTAAGGTGGAGGTAGTAGGAGTATGTGCAAGATGTGAGGCCTTAAACTTGTCAGGCCAAGTAAATTGATAGCGCTCAGTTGTATTAGGGGCTACATTGTCTGCAAGCTCAGCTTTGAGCTTATCAAAGTCTACCGCACGCTTAATATTACCTGAGCTATCTTTAGTTTCAGTAATACAGTTCGGGAAGAATTTAGCAATGATTGCAATATTATTGACAATACCATCATCAGAGTGCATCTTAAGCTTATCCATGGCGCACCTCCCATGAGCTTAAGCGCTGAAAATGGCTTAAAATAGCTTTGAAAAAGCTATTGACGCTAGCGGCAAAACGTGCTACCCCCCCCCCAATGCAAGGTAATTTCCAGCTATCAAATTCAAACTAGATGCGATCATAGGTGCTCCTCAAACAACTAAGAAAATCTGACTAAAGGTATATATATTATATGCTACCTTAGGCCCTAGAAGTTGATTAATAGTCCAAAGCTTGCTGTAGAGTCTTCCCAAGAGCAATTGATGAGCGCTTGCAACACTGCTATTGATAATTTAGCAGTCCATGGATTCCCTACCAACATCTAAGATAATTTGCTAAGCCTTACCTGATCTAGAGCATCTTAGAAGGTACTGTATATACCCCCCCTATGGAGCTGACTTGATTAAGCTCTTCTTAATTAAAACGCAGCTAGAGGCTTAAGCGCTTTGAGTGCCATGTCTGTCAGCTTGTTTGCTCTAATCAATTTGATATAGACTAGTGATGGTATTGTTAACTTGTCCCAGAGAGCAACTTCCGTCAGTTTGAGAACGCGCGAGAGGCTTAGCTAGAGGATCTTTAGCTTATAGTTCAAAGGAGGGTGCTTGCTCCCCTGTCTCAAGACAGTGGAGTTCAGTGCTGGTAAAAATCATGTCAGAGATAAGATATCCTATAGGCATTCAGTCTTTTACTAGGCTTAGAGAGAGTGGCTATGTCTACGTTGATAAGACTGATATGGTATATAGTCTTACCCACTCTAGTAAAATTGCTTTTTTAAGTCGCCCACGGCGCTTTGGCAAAAGCTTATTGCTATCTACTATTCAAGCATACTTTGAAGGCAAAAAAGAGCTTTTCGCGGGCTTAAAAATTGAAAGCTTAGAAAAGGATTGGCTGCCATATAAGGTTTTCCGTCTGGATTTCAATGGTATTGATCGTAATATCCCTAATGCCTTACATGCTAAATTGAATGGCTACCTGTCTTGCTGGGAGGCAGAGTTTGGCATTAGCGAAATTCCTGATATTAATCCTGCATCACGCTTTGCTCAAATAATTAAGAGGGCTGCCGAACAAACAGGGCGTAATGTGGTGGTGTTGGTGGATGAGTATGATAAGCCCTTGCTCGATGAATTGGAGCTAGATAAGGAAAAGCTTAAGGCACATCGTGAAACTTTAAAGGCGTTCTACACCGTTTTTAAGCTATCTGACGAGTATCTGCAATTTGTTTTTTTGACAGGAGTGACCAAATTTTCTCAAGTTAGTGTTTTTAGCGGTTTTAATCAAGCTGATGACTTGAGTATGGTTCCTCAATATGATGCTATATGTGGTATTACTAATGAAGAGTTGGCTAAATATTTTACGCAGTCTTTAGCTGAGCTGGCACAAGCTTTAGGATGTAGCAAAGAGCAGGTGATTGGGCGCTTAAAAGAACAATATGATGGCTATCATTTTAGCCATAGTATGAGGGATGTTTATAATCCCTTTAGCCTCCTCAAAGCTTTTCAACATAATAATATCAATAATTACTGGGCCGACTCTGGATCACCATCTTACCTAATTCGTCTGCTGAATAAGTGTAATGAGAGTATCGACCAATTAGCAGGGCGATATTTTCCAAGTGAAAGCTTTATTACGGCTAATGCAAATAATGAATATCCGCTTCCTATGCTATATCAGAGTGGCTATCTGACCATTAAGGACTATGATAGCCGTCGTAATCGGTTTTTGTTGGATTTTCCAAATAATGAGGTGAAAAGCAGCTTATTATCAGGAGATATAAGCAGCTATCAATAAACTAAGGAAAAGAATATCTTTAATATAGCTCTTAATAGCACATTGGTTGCATTATAGATAAGACTATTAGGACAAACCTCATCTTCACAGCAAGGTTTGTCCCAAGCGCTACTTGCTCTTAGTCTATAATTTAGCTATCAGTAGTAGTAGAGCTTATGGTGCTAAGCTTAATAGCTCCGACGAGTTCTAGTGCCTGATTCGCCAGTGTAAGGGTTGACATTACCCTCAGTTGTCCAGTTGTTGTTAAAGTTATTGTCTGGAGCAGAGCGATAGTGTCCGCGTACTTGGGTGCCGTCAGAGCGGCTATAGCTATCTACCCAAACATCATTAGATCGAGCCCCAACACTGCTAGAAAACACCATTGCACCTAAAACAGCAACAGTCAAGGCTAAAATTTGCTTTCTCATTGCAACAAACTCCTTGCAAAGCGTTATTATATAAAACGACTACATTATACGCTTTTAGTCTTAAATAGGATTAATTTTTCTTGATCTTGTTTAGTGCTTGATATGTGAGCGCAATTGTCTAGTTGTGGGAGCAAGATTAGAGCGCACATGATCCTAAAGATAAGAACTCCTTAATTAAGATGAACCATATCAGCTAATTTTATGCTCTATTGCCAAGTAAGTCTCTTAAGGTGTGATAGTAGGTCAATATTTAGGGCGCAGTGCGCTGACCTTAGGTAATCCTATTATCTGGGCAACAACATTATTATTAACTGAGAGCTATATCACTGATTATTGGGCGTGATCTTGTAAGCGTTTAGGTGTATAAATTACTATTTGACATAGTCGCTGGCTTACTTAAGACTTGGTCTCTAAGTGTAAGTAAGTTGCAGTCTTTGGCATCTAAAGAAACTTTGGTATATCAGATATTACAGACAGCACAAGTGTAGGTAGGTAGGTAGGTGTTCTACTTGTTGCAGGATATGCTATTGGCTGGTAGCGACAAATCATTACTTTGGTCAAATTTGATTGGTTTTTTATATGGCTCTAAAAGAAGTCATTCCTTGTCCTATATGCGGACAAGAGAAGTACTATGAAGGTATCTGCTGGATCTGCAAGGCAGAACAAGAGCGTCAGGCAATAGTTAATATGACCGACGCTCAAGAGCAAGATGAGATTAATGATCTTCTGCAGCATCTTGAGCACAACAATGAGCTTGAAGACGAGTATGAAGAGCGCTTTTTTCGGCTCATCAACTATCGTGATATCAATACCGAGGCTTTTGCTCAAATTGCCTATGAAAAAGGCATTTACTTCCCGTGCCTCTTGTACAAAAATGCCTCTTTTGAGGTAGTATCACAGTTGTGCGAGCTCTTATGCCAAGATGATTTAGATTCTTTCGTTGCCAATCAGATCTTACTCTGCGTCTCAGTTGCTGCTGCTCAAGAGCAAGTACGTCCTCTAGTTTATGATTGCTTGGTTAAGCTGCATAAAGAGCCACGAGCCTGGCGCGCTAAATTGCATGCTAATCCTAATGAATATGCTGTTTACGGTGGGTGGTCTTATGACCAGGACTTCAATATTGTCACTACTCAATATCCTGTTTGCTATTCCATAGTTAAAGGCACCCCAGAGCAATATGAACACAGCCCAGTGAAAATTGTGCAAGCTAGTGAGGATGGTGAGCGCTGCCCTGTATGCAATGCCAAGCTTTTTGAGGTCATTAGAATTGACGGGCGCGATCCACGACTAGCCTTTTTAAACATTGATGGTGTGATTGCCATTAAATGCTGTTTATCTTGCTTCTATTACGAAGATGATTATTTCGTCTCTTATGATTTAGAAGGACATAGCAAATTATATAGAGAGTTCAAAGCTGATCCTGATGCTACTTGCTATATCGATGATAGCCAGTACGAGCAATACACTAAAAATACCTATATCTTGGGAGCTCAACCAACGCTGCCCCGCTACCATGCTGAATGGAACGATTGGGCTAGTATCGGTGGCTATGCCTATTGGATTCAGGATGTAGAAATTAAGCACTGTCCTAAGTGCGGCAAGCCTATGAAGTACTTAGCTCAGATCCCTTGGGATTTGGTGATCGACAATGCCGAAGGCTATGGCTATATAGAAATTTGCCCTGATTGTCAGATTGCAGCTGTAGTACATCAACAAACTTAATTAAGTCTCCTCTCCTAAGAGCGCCGCGCCAGAGGCGTATTAGAACAACAACTTGAGGCTCCTTTAGGGAGTCTCAAGCTGGTAGTTATCTATCATGGTAAATGGATAAGCAGTTCCCTAAAAATAGAATAATACTTTCTAGCCAAAGCCATCCTCGGATGGTGTACGCTTTGAAGCTAAACTTGTAGAGGGAACCCAACGGGCTTGCTCATGGGTGGTGTCAGATAAGTATTTAACGCCCAACTGTTTAGTTTCTGACCATTTGACCTGGCCGTCTTGTGGCTTAAGAGCATCTAGCTGAACATCACCTAAGCTGATCGCCCCACTGAGATCAGCTCCGTGATTTTGACCCAATAAGCCTGCGCTTAAAGCCGCTAAGGCACTCTTGGCTAATACTGCGTCCTTGTCAAAGACTGCAACATTTAAGGTAGAGCCCGCCTCAGACTGAAGAGCACCTGCAGCAGCAAAAGCATCGCTATTGACCATAAAACTAGTGATCTTGCCTGAATCTGTATCCTTTTGGACGCCTAAAGCCTTTTTAACGCCCGCTCCTTTTAAAGTCAGGTTAGCACCTGGCTTTAAAACAATGGCATCACCAGAGGTGATCTCTATACCATACTTGTCAAAGGCATCATTCTGAGACGCGTCATAGGTGCCACTAATGCTCATATCTCCTGCAATGGTGACAGTGCTGCCCGTGCCCACCTTGATATTAACTGCGTCTAAGGTACCAGTTTGCTTAACAGTAGCTGCACCACCATTAGTAAGCTCTAAGCTCTTAGCTTTTAAGGGAGCAGCAATGGTTTTACCTTGCTCATCAACCACATTCGCATCATTGCTTACAGCTAAAGCTGTACTGGCACCACTGATAACTAATTTATTGTCAAGTTGCCAATGGCCCGCTACAACATTTGCTACACCACCATCTTTAAGAGCGAAGGCTGCCACATCAATAGTTAAAGGATTATTATCTATAGCTCTTATGGTACTTGGCTCTACTGGAGCATCAAGCTTGAGCACAGTATTAGCTCCTGAAACAGCTACGCCTGTAGTAAAGTTGGATTTTAATCCTTGACTAATGACATAGGTACCTGTCTTTAATACAGCTTCATGCTCCTTAGGGGCATCTTCTAAGGTGAGCTTTAAGGTTCCTGCTTTTAAGTTTAAAGGTAGAAGTCTGAACTAAGGTTAAGCCATTATCCTTATCAACCTTTTGAAGCTCTAAGGTATCTTCTACTGCTAAGGTGCCGCTTAATACAAGTTCAGACTTTGGATCACTACCTGTTGCTGTGGTTACTAAAGCTGCTGTAGCTGCTGTATCAGCAATGGTTAAGCTGCTTGTAGCCTCTAAGGTAGAATCCTGAGCTACACTAAAGACCGCACTGCTTGAGGAAGGATCTAAGATAGGGCCTAAATCAGAGCCCTGCGCCTTAAAGAGACCGCCCTTTGGGACATCAATAGCTACCTTAGGGTCAGCAGTATTACCACCTTGGTACTTTAAGTGTACTTTAAGTTAGCTTGGCTTAGGTCAAGCAAGGTATGAGCACCCGAGACGGTGAGCTTGCCATTTTCCTGAGAGCGAGCTAATACATAGTTGCCACTGCAGGCTCTTAAAGAAGAGGCCTCATCATGGGTGCTATTTTGAATTAAGAGCTTACTTGCAGCACCTGCAACAATGGTGATATTGCCAGTGCTGGTGAACTTACCGCCATCTACAGTTTAAGGGCTGAGCGCTAGCGCTATAACTATCACCCTCTAAAGATACTGAGCCTGGGAACTTACATTTTGCGCAGTGGTTCCGTCAAGGTTCCTGTAAGATAATAGTGTCCTTTAAGGCAAAGGTGCCACTAGCAACTACATTAAGGTTCTTAGTAGTAATAGACTTAGCGCCTAAAGAGGACTTACCAGCAAAGTGCTTGTAGGTAGGGAAAAACAAGCAGATTTAAGGCTTATCTCATCATCAAGCATCCCTATTAAGGTGCTTAGTAGGTCGTGAAGTTTTAAACTTAAGACAGCTTAGAGACCTTGGTATTAGCCAATAAATCAATTAATCAATTAAACGTACGTAATTTAATTGCCCTTGCTATTGAATGCTGAAGCTTGAGCAGCTAAGACGCCTAATCTTATCTTGGTTAAGCGGCAGCCTAATCCTAGCTAGGATTAGGCCAGATGTGCCAATACCTTAAAGTGCGAGAATAGTACAAAGTACACCTCTACCTTGAGACGACTTTTACTTTAGTCCTAATTAGTCCCTAGAAGCTGCTGCTATAAATCTAAGGGCAAAAACTACAGGGCTTGCTCGTAAGAGGTGTCAGATACCAGGGGGTTGACATATATACAGTGCTACTTAAAGATAGGCTGATGAATATAGGTGGCCTTTGGCACCTTGAGCACTTGAGCAGCTGATGTTTGGTTTGCAATCAATAGGTGAAAGCTATAAGTAAGCACTATTGAGGTAATGAGACATATCTCAGCCGCAGCTTAAAGGAAAGATGGTCTAGGTAGTATTTAGCTAGTATTGCATTAGCAGACTTAATGAGCAATAAACCAGTAGGACAAAAGAGAGCAATACCTATCGTACTGCTTAAATGGTAGGCTGAGGCTGGTGATATTGTACATGCTTATGTTTGGTTAAATGGTAGGGGGCAACAAGCAAGTAATTAAGAATAGAGTGAGACAAACTTGTACCGTGCTAATTTAAAGGTAGTATTAAGTAAGTAAGTAGGTAGCTTGTAGCTTCTTATATATAGCTAGTAGTTAATGGACAGGTGCAATAAGCAATACTAAAGGAAGACCGACATATTCAGATGCTGCTTAAAAGGTAGGCCGATGTCATGAGCCTTTATTAGTAATTTTGCCAGAATAAGTTTGCCCGACGGAGCAAGTAACAGGAATACCTTTAGTGTCCCTAGCAAGTAGCGCCCGCTCCTATAAGTGCGTACTTAGTATTAAACAAGACTTAGAGATTTGGTAGTTAGTCATGAGATGGATGGCGAGAGATAATGAGGGGGATCAACGAGTAAGGAGAGATTAAAAGAGGTAAGCGCAATAAGCTAGATCGAGGGAGTGAGACAGACAGATATAGAGTTAATTAAGGATAGATTGCAGGATGGATGTAGGTAGCCTTGAGCTTATTAGTGCTTGCTGGTAGTAGTAAGAGAGAATAGCTCCCCAAGTACGACTAAGGGCGACATATATACAGGTGCATCTTAAAAGGTAAGACGATGTCATAAACCTTTATTAGTAATTTTGCCAGAATAAGTTTGCCCGACGGAGCAATTAACTGGAATACCTTTAGTGTCCCCTAGCAAGTAGCGCCCGCTCCTATAAGTGCGTGCCTAGTATTAAGATTAAGATCTGGCCCTTGACTGTCAAATAAATAGATAAATAAATAAGCAAGCTACTATGTTGGGTGGGATCAAAGCTGGTCTCAATAAAGAGTGCAAAGTTGTAAAGGATTGCCCCAACTGGGCAAGTAGAGAGGGAAAGAGACAAACACATACCATAGTGCTTAAACTACTCCTTGCAAATCTTACGCTTATGGAGGGAGTTTGTTGGGGTGATTACTGAGGAAGCTTGGCGCTTTTTAGAGTTTGTTGGTAGTGAAGGGGCAGTCGTAATAAGCAAGCAAGTAAGTAAGTAAGTAAGACTAAGGGATAAATACATATAGTGCTAATTAATGGTAGGACTATTTTGGGCTCCGTGAGCCTCTTAGTACTTACTAGTAATCAAAAGGCAAGCGCAATAAGTAAGACTGATGGAACATGCTAATAATCTGGTACCACAAGCAAGTATTTATTGAGACCAACAATTACAGTGCTACTTAAAGGAAAACCAAAGTAGGTATCATGGGGCTTATTATGAGCTGCTAATAGTACATGAGTATGAGCAAGCGCAACTGAGGCTTTAGATATGCCAAGTTTAGACGCTGCTATTTTTACTAGCAAGTTTGCAAAGCATCCGAAAACATTTAGTGTCCCCTAGCAAGTAGCGCCCGCTTCCATAAGTGCTTGCTTAGTATTAAGTAAGTAAGTAAGTGCTGGCCCTTGACTGTCAAATAAATAAATAAATAAATAAATAAGCAAGCCACTATGTTGGGTTGGGTCAAAGCTGGTCTCAATAAAGATTACAAAGGAGTAAAGGATTGCCCCAACTGGGCAAGTAGAGAGGGAAAGAGACAAACACATACCATGCTGCTTAAAAGGTAGGCTGATGGTTGCTAGGGTATTTAGCTGCTTATGCTTTGTTAGTAGGAATAGGCAGGAGCAAGCGGGAGCAAGGAGAAAGGCTATAGAAAGAAAGAAAGGTGAGAGCCATAAGCACATAAGCCTAAGCAAGACTTAGGGAGTAAGACCGATAGCGCTCATAAAAGTTGGGCTGAGGTATGTAGGATGTAGGTAGTGAGATTGTGTGTTCCTGTGGCTGCTGATGTTTGGCTAGCTATGAAATAGGCAAGCGCAATAAGTAAAACTGAGGAAAAAATTTTAAATTTTAATTGGCAGGTACCACAAGCAAGGATATAGGGGGACAAAGATATACAGCACTCCTTTCCTTAAAGGGCATGCTGATGTTGCTCGACTTGGGCTGCTTGTAATTTGCAAGCAGTGAACTAGGCTAGCACTACCAATAAGTTAAGTAAGACTGAGAGACAAACACGTACCTTGCCCCTTAAAGATAGAAACATAGTAGCAAGAACTACTGGTCTTGCTTGTAGGAGGTGTCATAGTAAGTGTCATTAGTGAAGGTGGTAGGAGCAATAGGAAAGCAAAACTGAGAGAAGAAGAAGACATATATCGACAGCGGTTTACTTAAAGGAAAGAAGGCGTAGGTATCATTTTGCTTCTTAGTATTTGCTAGCCTTGAATGGAGTGCGCTACAAGCAAGTATTTAGTGAGACGCTGCTTAAAAGGTAGGATGATGTTGGTGATATCCTTTGGCTTCTTATGTGGTGCTATTAGCCAGATAGGTGCTGCTACAAGCAAACAACAAAGACTAAGGAAGATAAAAACATACCATGCTGCTTAAAAGGTAGGATGAGGACTGTAGTTTAGGTAGCATTTGGTTGCTTGTGCCTTGATAGTAGTGCAATAGCGGGCGCAAAGAGCAAAGACTTAGTGATACAAACTCGTACATGGCTAAGTAAAGGTAGGACTATATATGTATCCTTTAGCTTTATTAGGTTTGGTTAGAAACATAGTGGCAAGAACTACTGGTCTTGCCTGTAGGATGTGTCATAGTAAGTGTCATTAGTGAAGGTGGTAGGAGCAATAGGAAAGCAAAACTAAGAGAAGAAGATATATATCGCCAGCGACTTAATTAAAGGAAAACTTAAAGGAAAGAAGGCATAGGTAGCATTTAGTTGCTTATGTTTGGCTAGTATTGAATTAGCCAGCCTACTTTTAGCCTGTTTAATGAGCAATAAGAGAGTAGGACGAAAGAGAGAGAAAAACATATAGTACTGCTTAAATAGTAGGCTGCTGCTGGTGGTATTTTAACTGTTTATGTTTGGTTAAATGGGCGGGCGCAATAAGGCAAGTAATTAAGGATAGAGATAGAGTGAGACCAATTTGTACAAAAGCTAATCAAAGGTAGTGTCACCAGTATCCCCAGCCTAAAGGCGAGGGCTTGCCCTTACTGATGTACTAGCCTTAATGACGTAAGTAGCTTGTAGCTTCTTATGTTTAGCTAGTAGTGAATGGGCAGGTGCAATAAACAAAGACTAAGTGATACAAAATCGTACAGCGCTATTTAAGGGGGAGTATGTAATTATCCTTTAACTATTGATATTTGGTTTGTCATGAATGGAAGAGCGTAATAAGCAAAACTGAGAGCAATAGGTTAATAGAATAGTGCCATAAGCAAGGAGGATGGGTGGCCAACAGAGCTATTTAAGGTTAAGGGAAGGAATATTTAGGGAGCCTTTAGTCTCTTATTAGCAGCTAATAGAGCATGAGTATGAGCAATCGCAGATTAAGAATTAAGCGCTCTTAGCGTTTAAGATAGATATATAGACAGACAGAAAAATAGGTAGTGCGGGGCTGTATTAAGGGATCAATGAGAGGTCTCTTTAAGAATATCTTGTACGTGCTTGCCAGCGTTTATTAAGGTTTTGCTTAAGACAATTAGCTGCTCTCTTGCAAGAGCGGGTGTTGGCTAAGGCTATTACTATTATCTGCTATCTTAATCAAGTGCTGCTTAGCTTAGCTAAGCGCAGCAAAAGATGAGCGGGAGTAAGCTCCTACTATTGCATATCGCTTAAGAGCTATGAGTATCTTAAATCATGCACGAACTGACAATGATATATATATATATATATATAAGGC
>Reba_p2__coassemble_816_pt1 | contig 20461 bp, 12 predicted proteins | sample Reba_p2__metabat2_low_PE_017 | metagenome-assembled genome bin Reba_p2 | reverse complement strand
CCTCCATGTTAATGCAAGCTAACTCCCGTCCACAGTTAGCTCTTTCCATGTTAGGTTAATGCTTTAACTAGCTTTTTGCTGAAGCTTTATTGCTTAAAAAGCCCTCTACGCCACTATGGCATGGAGGGCTTTTATTATGCAAGTAATTGACTTGGAGAGGCTAAAATCTTCTTTGACTACCTTTCACCCATCAATTGGTGTCTGTAATGCCAACTAAGTTGTAAAAAATCAGCTTTCATGGCTATTTTCTTATTTCTTTTCATGCGGCACCGCAAATTGCATTACTTCAGCGGCTTTGTGAATTGCCTGAATAAAGAAAGTACGCACTGGAGTTTTAGAGAAGTATGCTTGTAACTGCTCTACTGTATTTTCTTTAAGCGGACTTAAGAGCAAGAAGTCAATATAACAGCCTAGCTCACCTACAGTCTGCCCCGTATAGATAATGTCAGTATCTAAATTCTGGAATATTGTCTGCAAGTCATGCTGCATATTAGAGATCACACTGTCCCAGTTAGGATCGCTCGCACTAAGAAAGCTATGAGGATAGCACAGATGACAAGGCATAATGCCATCTACTGCAAACTCATGAAAGTAGTAATAATGCCCCATATCCAAACGATCAAGATTACAGTTGCTATGCGCCTCTTTAATGAGCTTATGTAATACTGAATGACCAAAGATTCCATCAAAATAGCAGGCAAACTTGTACGATGTTAAAGAATGGACGTCGGTATAAAGCTGATCTGGTAACTGAAGCTTGTAATGCTTGGTTTTGATACTTAATAAATCAGCCAAATCGATCTCTTCTTTGAGCGAGCCTAAAGAGCACATAGTCTCTTTAAGCTTAGATAAAGGCTTAAGTTGCTCACCATAACTTTGAGCCTCTGTTTTAGAGAGGATCTCAATATGATTGATATAGCGCATAGCATAGTTCTCACCTAATACTATAGCTAAGAGCATATCCATACTAGAGCGCACTACCGCCAAATCTTCTTTATTTAACAGATCAAACTTAGGACTATAGAGCTTCACCACATAGCGCGAATTGTATTGTCCCGTCTCTAACAGCTCTTTATTAACCAGATCCTCTAACGCAAATACAATGTCATCTACTTTATAGCTCTGCTCTTTATAAGAAAAAGCAGTATGAGCACGATAGGGTAGCCCTTTATAAAAGATCCAATGATCTTTAAACTTTTTAGGCATTTTATTGACTAGATAGTTTACTTTGACATAGGCTGCTGCATCATAGCCAAAGCCGATAAACACTAGACATTTATCAATGCTCTTTTCATAAGCCATCATAACCTTGACTCCATCAATAGCGGTGCGCAACAAGTCAGTCATAGCAGTAAAGAGCTCATAACCCTTATCTTTAGGTTTGATAAATAGTTGGCGTAAATAAGGTTCTTGCTTATCAAAAGCAATCCAAAAAGCCACTACACGATCTCTAAAACCATGCAAAAATCTACACTCAGAAAGGCGATATCTGGTACATACCCCACTAATTTGTCCTGCTGTTAACAAAGCCTCAGCAATACGCTCTTTTTCTTTAGAGGTGAGACGCTCTTTATCAATGGCATTATAGGCAATACGTACCTTCTCACTATAATCTACGGCCAGATGGGGCAAATCTAAAGCAGCAAAGATCTTATTGTACAAGGACAGATAATGGATATTAGTCTTGGCAGCTACAGGATGCTTACTTAAGATCTCCTCCGCCTTATATAAAGGCAATTTATCTTGATAGCTTTCAGGAGCTCTTTTGGGTTTATAAAGAGCAAAATAAGCCTTAGCTAAGAATAAGTCAGTTTTGGCATTGCGATTTTTCAGCTGCTCTAATGAGTCAATGACTTGCTGATATTGACCTTCAGCAAACCACTTTAAATACTGTGCAGCAAGTGCCATAAGCAATCTTCTCCTTAATTACTAGAGACCTCTAAGATTGAGAGATAGAAGTCCCCTACTTTTGTAGGGTTGTAGCAAGATCCATATTCTTAAGATCCTACATCAACATCCAAGATTATTCCTGTTTCGTTTTTCCAGTAGCAATAGTCAACTGGATCGCAAAAGGCTATCTGCTCTTAACCTTGCCTTTTTATCTCTTAACAAGTTGCTTGCTTTAGCAGGAGAACACGGCATCAATGGCTGAGCGCGCATATTAAATACCAATACTTTCAAAAAAATTCTCCTTAGCTAATACTCACCATTTCAAATTCCTGAACTATCAGGTTAGTTTTCATCTTAAGCCAAGATTTAATATAGGTCTCTTATCTGCAACAGAGGTTTTTAGCTCTGTAGAGCTGTTTAATCACAGACTCCAGAGCAAGAGAGCAGATTGAACATCCTTTAGTACCTACACATTATAGTTAAACGTAGTTCTTAATAAGAAAAAGAAGAATAAGACGCACTAAAGCTAGTAACTTATACTGTTATAAGCACCTGCCTTTAAGCAGGAATGATAGTGTAGTTGACAAGCTTGTATATAGGTCAATATTAGCATAGGTGTAGCTATTATGTATGTCAGCCTTATCCCACGTTTCCAAACTTTCAGCTAAGTTAGCTTTGCTATAGTGGATGGATGAAAAATTTTGTTAGCTCAGAGTATGAGCCTTTTTTGTATGATGTATAGCAGATTTACTTAATTTTAAGGAGTTTAGTTCATATGGGATTGTTTGACTTTTTAGGCAAGAAGAATAATGTGGAGCGTACTAGCTATCGCTATCAATATACTCCAGAGCAAGAGGCTCTTGTCGAGCAATTTATTGAGCACAACTTTGGTCCTATTGAGTCTCGCATTAACTCTTTAGGTGGCACTGATTTAAAGTTAGAGCTGTGTCTTATTGCCCCTAATGAGCACAATCCATCTTATTTATTGGTAACCAAAGGTCTGGGTGCCTATATCATGGCCATGAACGACGCAGATAGCCCAGGTCGTTTAGAGTTAATCCTCGACTCAGGAGAGCCTTGGCAGGTGTCAGGACGTGACAGCTGGGCTGTTGATTTAATTAGCGCGCTCGCCTCCAAGATAGTACAAGAGGGTTTAACCTTAAATCCAGGAAAGCTTTCTTTATCAGAGCTAGGACTAGCCTTTGACAATTGTGCCTCATCCTTTATGGTGCAAAACGCTCAAGATTATGAAGCCTATCAAAACTTCTCCTCCCAGGTAGCTTTGAACTCCTTTGAGCAAGTGACCTTCTTACTCTTGGCCGATATGGATGATAATGAGGATCCTGAGTGTGCACTAGAGCAAGATGATGATGATGATGATGATCTTTTAGATAATGTGCAACATTTAATAGACTTAGCCCCTAAGTTCGACCGTAGCCCTAGTGATGCCTATCACCGCACTAGTGCTTTCTTACTATGGGCTCAAGAGCGCCAGCTCCTTACCCTAGACAGTAATATACAGCTGAACAATGATTATGTTGCAGCTCATATCGATGAGCTTAAAGTAAATGAGATCTTTACAATAGAAGGTCAGGACTTTGTTGACAGCTACTATCAATTAGATGAACGCGTAGGAGCTAACTATATTGATGATATCATTAGCCTTGTATGGGATAACTTAGGACAATTGCCTCCACAAATGCAAGATCCTGATGACAGCTGCTTATTCTTAGAGCTCGATAATGAGACCTTAGCCGATCTCTTTAGTATCTTAGACGAGCGCTGGGATGCCTTTAGCGGTCATCACCTTTACGATAATGCTGATGATGAAGAGCTCTATGAAGTAGTCAAAGGCTTTTTACCTGATGAGACGCTATACTTTGCTCGTACCAATGATGACTACAATATCAATGCAACCTTTGCCTATGGTCATGAGCTGAATTTATACCAAAACTTTAGCGCTGGCGAATGTCCTTTAGTAATTGAGTTGAACTATAACTATGTCAAGGGACTGCTCTCTTACTTATCTCCTAACCATGCCTCATCAGATAGCTTTGCTTATAGTGAGGCTGAAATGAAAGATAATGTTGCTCAAGCCTTAGAGGAAGTGAAGTCTTATTTAGGCACTGCTCCTGAAATTTTACAACGTCTTATGGCTAACAATATTGAAGATCTCCAAGCTCAAGGAATGAGCCTCCAGGACATTAGTGGTAATGGCGAGCAGTTTGCTGATGACTCTAACATTGAACCTGAAGGACAAAGCTATGAGTTTAATGCTTACTGGCGTATGAATCAGATGGTCGATCCTCAAAGCCATGAAACACAAGAGGTCACCTCTCCTGTAGCCGTAACTTTCTTACCTGTAGCACGTCCTTATCAGACTTTAGCCTATGTCCCATTTGTACCTACTGACTGTGGTATGACATTAGCAGAGATCATGGCTATTGCTGCTTACTTTGAGGAGCGCTATCAAGCCTATGTTGGCTTAGTATCAGTTGACACTATTGAATTTGTTGTAGCTAAGAACTTATCTGAAACTGAAGCCTTTGCCGCAGCACAAGACTTATATGCTTTCTGCCCAACTATCTTTGAGAGCATGCCATTAACTAATCCAACCTTATCCAGCTTAGCTGCCTTCTTAATGCACTCTCCTGTCTGGACTTGTAACTTTGATCCTCAAGAGGATCAAGAAGATGTTACTGACGAACAAGAGTCATTTAGCTTTTAAAACTCAATTTCGTTAACCATCCTAAACAATCCCTGTTAAGGTATATCCTTAGCAGGGATTGTTCTTTTGTCGCAAAAAAATTTTTTATCGTATAAGATATAGTTGGCACTTTATGCCTCAGTTGGATATGGAAGAGAATTTTGTTATGGCTAATACCAAAACCAATAATACGGATGTAACTTACTCCTATAGCCCTAAACAAAGAGCCTTAGTAGAGAGTCATATTGAAAAATACTTTGGCCCCATTAGCTTTGTCCTATCTCAAGTAAAATATCAAGATATTCTGCTCGACATTGCTGTTATTGAGCCAGATAGCGAACGCAATTTCTATGTTCTAGTGACCCTAGGTTTAGGCTCATATCAAATGCATAATCAAAATGCTGCGAGCAACAAGCTCGATCGCTGCGAGCTGATGATAATGCTAGATCCTTCTTGGGTAATACCAAGCAATGATGAGGATTGGTATTGGCCTATTCGTTTATTAAAAGAAATGGCCCATGAAGTCATTGAGCAAGATCACTTTTTAGACTGGGGCTATTGCTATTCCCAACATGTACCTTTTGCGCCTGGCACACAACTTAGCTATGCTATGCTATGCGGTCTTAATAAGTTCTTTGAATCTAAGTCTCAGGCTCTGCGCTATGAGTTTGAACAAGATAGTGATAGTCTTGAGGTAGCTTTTTACCTAGTACTACCTATGTATCAAAACGAATATCGTGAGCTTGTAAGGCTAATGGATCAAGATGATCCTGAACCTTTACCTCAATTTGTTGAAGAAGAGATCTTAAACAAGTTTATTTCGCAAATGCGCTATATCAAGCCTTATGTTAACAACAATCGTGATAGTGGTGCCGATAACCATACTGAATACCGCTCCATGATTTTTGAAGACATGCGCTGGCACAGCTTTTCCATTGACCAAAAAAAGCTTGCTGTAGAGCCACTTGCCGCCCTCAATCATATTGCTTTCCTATTACGCTATATGATTGAAAATGACATGATGTCACCGTTCTTATCGCGGACTAATCCTGAAGTTTTAGAGTATATTCACAACCCTAAGAGTGCCCCAAAAGAATTTGATTTACGTAAGTTTATTGAAGATGAGCTCGCAGGAGTACTTGATCGTCGTCTCTTTAATCAAAGAGGCTTGCTCTTTTTAAACTACTATTTCAACGATAATGACTGCTCTCCTAAATATAGTGCTGACATTGACTCTTATGCCCTACGCTATTTTGGTGTTGAGCGTTATTACAGCAAAGAATTTGATACTGAAGGCTATCTCTTTGTTCCTTATAATGAAAAGAACTATCAGAATATAAAGGCTGTTATTGATGCCCGTCGTCAGAGTTTTGAAGATCAAGATTGTATGCCTATTGATAACTATGAAGAGCTCAAAGAGCTTTTTAAAAGTTATTTAGACTGTCAATGCTATTGCTTCCCTAGTTTAAAAAATGATACTCCTATTCAAGCTAGGATGAGTTATGACTATCGCACTGGTGTTTATAAAGGCTATATCCCTGTAATCATTGAAGTTAATGACTCTCTTATTCATGATGCTAATGATTTCTTAACAGAGATGAGCCATCATGAGCTGGTAAATAGCTTTAAAACCTTTACAAAGCCGTATCATCATATTGATATCGCTTTTGTTAATAAATTTGGTATTGCTGATGAAAATTGGCAGTTTGATATTGATTACCTAGCTTTAGTCCGTAAGTACTTTATGCACTATGTACCTTCAGTTACAGATGCTAAAAATCACATTGCTGAGACTTGGCAAGAGCATGTCAATTTATTCTGCAATAATAAATCTTATCTTAAGCTATTTAATAACATACAAAAGTTATTAGAAGACGATCTCATAGAGTCTGACATAGAAAAAAAGCAGCTGTTAGAAAAGATTAGAGACAATAACCAGGCACAACTGGAAAAGGACAAAGTCCCACGCTCTAAATGGCCAAGCAATAGCGATAACTATTGGCAACAAGTAGGCTTATTAAAGAATTATGATGCTTATCAACTCGCCCATATTGGTTTAGGTCCTTTAGATAAGGTTGAAGATCTCCAGCTTTCTAGCTACTGGGATGAGGAATTTAAGCGCACTACTCCACTGATAATAGCCCGCATTCCTGTCACAGATCCTAGGAAGATCTTGCCTTATTTAAGCTCATTGTATTCTTATAATGAAAAGCTCTTACCTTTTGATCTTTGTGATTATGCAGCCTATTTGTATGAGACCTACAACGCTATTCCTGCAGTCATTGCTAGTAATGGTATTGAGTTTTTGCTGTTAAAGCCTTTAGATAGCATTAAAGCTATTAGCTTAGCCTATGAGATCTTGCTCTTTGGTAACTATATTTACGAAGAGATGCTAACAGAAAAGTACTACCCTATGATGATCCGCTTCTTAAGCTCTATACTCATTAAGGGTGAAAAATCTTTCTTCTTACTTCTTAACCTTATGGATTACGAAGAAGAAGATGATGATGATGATGACTACTTTGACTAAGGAATTATCTGTGACCAATCATATTGACCTAGCGCAACAAACTTTGCTCTCCTATTTAAAAGAGCATCAAAGCCCTTCTTTGCTTCTTACTGAGCTTAAATTACATCAGGCTTATGTATGCAATGCCCGTGCTTTTTACCTCTTTGAACTGCACTATGCTAATGCCAATGGTCCACAAATGGCTATTGTAAGCGTAGATGCTCTTAATAAGGCTCAAGTCATGAGCAATTTAGGCATGTTAAACACCAATATTGCTCAAATTGTTATTAAGAGCTTTATCAAGAATAATCCTTTAGAGGCTAATGCTCCTGAGCTAAAGATTGAATCACCAGAGCTCTTTACTAAGCTTGAGGATACCTTTAGCGCAGAGGATCAATACAATATTGCAGAGTTCATGTCCTCTCACTCTGTAACTGCCTTTGTCTTCTTTAAAGAGCCTAACTTAAACTTAGAGCAAGTAGTAGCAACCTATCACAAGCTCTGGGGCGTAGAGGTCTCAACCTTGCCACAATTTAATATGCAGCAAGGACAAAATGAAGGCTTTATTACCTACCACGATACCAATATTTACCTCACCAAAATTGAAGAGAGCATGCCTGATGAGCTATTAAAAGGCGCCGCATCTTTATCTAGTGACTGGCCTAATGCTTATGAGATGGCTAAACAAGGTAGCAATATCTTCCAAATTACTTTGGATAATCAAAGCTTGAGAGCTCACAAGGCTACTGAGTTAGTACGTTGGTTATGTGCCTTGATGGTAGCTAATAGTGATAAAGTTACTGCTCTAATGTATAACTTCTACCTCTTTAACCCTCAAAGCTATCTAAACAATGCTCACGAACTTCAAGAGCATCCAGATAAAGCACCTTTGGCTAACTTGCTCTATTTTACTTGTGCCCCTGCTGAGAATAATGCTTTACAAATCACCACTGTAGGCATGGAGAATTTAGAGCGCTTAGAGATGGCTTATTTACGTCAACAAGACGATAGTCTCTCTCCTCAAGAGGCTATTTTGGTCTTGAAACTGTTAGGTGAGCATTTGTTAAAGAACAATGAGTATCTCCAAGATAACACCACCTTCTCTTTAAACGCCGATCTCAACATGCAATGTAACTTACGCCAAAATGAGCAGCAACATAAATACTGCCTCATTACTCGCAAGAGCTAAACTTTCCCATCAAAATCCCCAGCAACAGGCTATTATCGTTAAATAGCCTGTTGCATTGTCATTATATTGATCAAAAAATTAGCGCTTTGTGATCTGCGCTGTCAATAGATAGCAAGCTGAGCGCTGTACAAATTATGATCTTTAGATCACCCCTAAAAAACTTAAGCTTATCGAAAAGCGAAAAACATTTCTCACTGTAATCCAAAAGGAGTGCGCTTCCTCCCCTGTCTAAAGACCTGGGTTTCCGCGCCACTAATATTATGAGCTTCACTTGCCGAACTATCCTTTAGATTAACAGCAAACAACAGTTAGCTTTAGCAAATCTGTGATCCATAATAAGAAGAGCTCATTTAAGTTATAGCTTTTAGAGCCGTTCTTGTTAGTATAGATTTATAGCGTCTGTAGTTCTCTCGGTTAGTTGTTGTTGCCGCGCTCTTTCGGCTAAGGATTGTAGTTATGTATGTTCCTCAGGATCACATTAATCGTGCCCAAGATCTGCTTTTAAAAACATATCAGAGTCAGCAAGTTGAGTATCTTACTTTTTGCCAAGGATATTTATGCTTAGGACGTTTAAGCTATGTCTTTAAAGTCAAATTTAGCACTGAAGAGCATGAGCACTTTGCCCTAGTTACAGGTTTTAAGAGTTTTGCCCCTAACGAGCATGCCAAAATTTATGCTGATGTGGGCGTTTATGATGAGCTCTCAGTGAAGACCTTTATTAAATACTTAGGACGCCGCCTCAAAACAATCAATGCCGAACAACTTGCCTCTGAGCTAAATAGTATTGACCCTAAATGGCACTTTAGCTTTTATCAACTTGATTATCCTAAGATTGATCCTTATGCCACTTCCTTTTTTGAAAAGTGCATGCGTGCAGTCAATCCTGCTAATTCTTTAGTAGGATTTATCTTATTAGAGCACAGTGTCTTAAGCGCTGAGTTGGTAGTAAACGCTATGAAAGACACTTGGGGCCTTGATTTTAAAGCTCAAGATAGTGCCCAGGTCAATCTAGGCGAGCATAGTGTCACTATTGATTTTAATGACATTTGCGCCACTATTACCCTCTCTGATGAACCTTTAGATCAAGAGCTTACCACTCATGCAGCCAATTTAAACTATATGTGGCCTGAAGGAGAAAGCATTGTAGCTAAACACCAAGCTCTCTTGTGCATTACTATGAGCTCCTCGCGTAACAAAAAACGTGAGTTTGCTACTCCTTTTGTCATGCTCATGGCAGCTCTTTCTACCTTGCCTGAATGCCTAGGTGTCCTCTATCGCGCCTTTATGTTTGAGCCTCAGTTTTATCGAACCCAAGCACTATTAATTCACGATGATCACATCCCTGTGTCAAATTTAGTGTGGAAGCACTTAGAGCAAGGTATAGGAGAAAGTGTCAATGCCTATACTGTAGGTCTGGGAGCCTTTGGCAAGTATGAACTAGAGTTTCACAATAGTACTATGGATGTCCGCGAACTCTTAAGTCTTATGGACGTGCTCTCCTTACACATTATTGAACAAGACCTCACTATTCCCGATGGCCAGATCTATCCTCTCACCGACAATAGTGATATTAGCTTTGAGCTCAGCCCTGATAAGTTTGGGGAACGCTTGACCTATAAATTAGAAATTATTCCGCATGAGCATAATTTTTGTTAATCTATGGTCTGATTTGTTTAGCAAGCTAGCTTCTAAAGGAGGAGACTCACATGGAAATTGATAATGAGTTTGAGCAATCTATGTTGCTCATTGAGCGTAAAGAGCCTAAAGATCGTAGTGTAGAAGATGACTGCATGCTAGCTACTTATTACTTTATGCTTTCACAAGGTCAAGATCGCCAACGCTTGGAGCAAGCTTTAGAGATCTTTTTACGCCATGCAGTCACCCTCTATGAGTCTCCTATTTGGAATTACCATGTAGGCATGTGCTATTACTATTTGCGCCAACCCGAGGCTGCTTTACGCTTTTTAGATAAACTCAAAAATGATGCTGAGTTTGGCGATACTGCTCAACAATACTTACAAAGCTGCCTCAAGCAATTAGAGTTGCCTGACTTTACCCACAACTTTACCCAACGCTCTCAAGAGTGCTATGCCCAGCTCTTAAAGGCTCAATTAACTTTAATTAAAGAAATTAAAGCAGGTATTACTAAAGAAGTTAAAGATAAAGTCCAAGAGCTCTTACACTATGCTTTTGCCCGCGTCTCCTTTAGCTTATCTTGTCCTGGCAATGAGCCTATTATTACTCTTGAGCCTATGGGTAATGTTGCACGCGCCTTGCAAATGCAATACTTTATTGACCACGCTCCTCATGAGCTTACTAGTTTGCTCAAGATCAGATTAGGTCTACCTTACGATCCTAACTTTACGCTCGACTTTGGTAAGACCAAATTAAGCGCTCATAATGTCCAATGCTATATCAGCAAACGCAATGATGACTATCATATTTATTTACACTGCGCCCAGCTCAAAAATCTACTAAAAGAAGATTTCTATTTCGCTTACAAGATGCTTCTTGATCTCTCCAATAGCGCATTAGGCGAACTCAGTGCCTTAAGTCAAAGAATCACCTTTGACATGCTATTTGAGCTAAAAGCTCCAGACAACGTAATAGCAGGTCCTATTGAGTTAGGCGCATTGCGTGAACAACTCAGCTCTTTAGGAGTTAATTTAACCTCTAGTCTTGAGCAAAGCTATCGTGACTATGAGCAAGCTAAGAGTGAAGGCTGCACCTTGGTTCCTGATAGAAGCGACATTTTCAAAGGCCATAGCCGCTGCTTCCAACTTATCAACGAATTTAAGGGCCATGACTACCGTCTGGTTGATGAACTCCATCAAAATGGTGTCTTAGCAGGCTATCTAGCATTTGAGAGTGAGCAGATCTTCTCCGTCAATTCCCCAATTAACTTTGAGGACTTCTTAAATGCTATTACTAAGACCTTAAATGAGCATGAAAGTGTCGTAGTAGGTCAAGCCACAGGCTCACGCTATTATTATATTGACTTTCTCTCTTGGGACTTAAGCGCTACCTTAGAGCACATTGTGCCACTGTTTGGCCACTATCATGTGCCTTTACACTTTGGTACTTTCCGCTCTATAGTGCCACCTATTACGCTTAACTGTCAGAGCGCTCAATAAGTGAGCTTTAATTGAGACAAGATATAATCAGACTCTAAATCATCTTCATCCGACAACAAGCACTCTGTTTTTAAAGATTCCTGATACCCATAAGGTACAGGATCGATATAGCGATTAGCTGCTATAGGCTGCAGCAGTTGTGCTTGTTGTTGCGCATTAATAATAGATCTTTCCCTTAAGGCTTGCGCTAGCAAATGACGCATTAAGTGAAAAGTTACAATGTGTGATCCTAATAAAACTACAGGGGCATTATGGCGTAAATGCTCAGGCAGCATCAAATAGACCTCAGTAGGCAAGTTATCTTGCAATGTCCCACCAGCACGCGAGGCAAAATCGAAGCTACAACTATCCATCTGGCTTTGTGCAGCGCAAAAAGAGCTTACTAAATTAGTATCAGTAAACTGAAAGTTTGTCAGATCTGAAATATAAAGATCACGGATTTTATAGTTTATGGAAAAATGATACATGCCACATTTCTTGAGAGGGATCAGAGCTTAATGAGGCTAGTTTAAAGCGCCCAAAGCTTTTGTCAACTCTAGATTAAAATGAGGATAAACAGGCAGGGTGTGTAAAGAGAATGGATAAGCACAAGGATTTTGCCCGCAGCTAGATGATTTGTTTGTCAAAAATCAAGCTGGCATCTAAGGTAGTGTAGTACTCTAAAGACTTGCGGCAAAGGTTAATGCCATCGATATTGAAAGAGTAGTAAACCCATTTACCTTCGCGACGACCTTTAACAATGTTGGCATCACATAAGATCTTCATATGATGAGACAAAGTAGGCTGCGAGATCTCTAACTCTTTTAATAAGTCACAACCACAAATCTCACCCTTTTTTAAGGCTCTTAAGATTTTAAGGCGATTAGGATCACTAATAGCCTTGAAGACAAAGGCCTTACGTTCTATTTCGTTCACAATTTACCTCACATACTTTTAATGTAGTAGAACATACTGCTTAATTATAGCTTACTATCGTCTATTAATGGGGGCACTATAAGTGATCATATTGTCCTCTAACTATGATAGCGCTCACAATTTGAGGAAATTAATAGATATACTGACATATTGTCAGTTTTTGTGCTATCTTTACTGGCGATTTAACAAAGGCGCTTGGCTCTAGCTATAAATTGCGCTTTGTTGATATGACATGAACTTAAAAAGCCGATAGTAGGTGAATATAGTCCTGTATTTGCGTTTTATTGCTTTAAGTGCAGCTACAGTTTTATCATTAAGTGCCGTTAATGCTTATATAACCTTCGGTTAATACCGTTTTGTCTTAGATACCCTTTAGTAGCCTAAACTAAAGGGAAACAACACATCTAAATTAGGCATAGGCTTAAGCTCCATTATTTAAATGGAGCTTAAATTTATTGTTATCCTCAAAAATCCTCGTAGCACAACACATACAAGGATTATTGCTCTTTAGTTCTTAACTACCTAATAGGAGTTGTTACCTATTGAGGTTATGAGCAAGTCTAGGTTATAGGTGAGGTTGAGTATGTTCTCATGGTTTTATAATTTAAGCAGTAAGGTTAAGCTGTTTTTCTTATCTACAACACTTATTAGCATGACCTTGGTGGTTTCCATCACCTCTTATTGGGCGACTTACCAAAGTGTGAATGCTGCCAATCATATCTCAGTCATTTTAAACCGCTCTGCAGTGCGTGTTTACAATTTACAAAATAGCTTACAGACTATTGATAATAAGACTTTAGAGTTTTTAGCCAAAGATCATAGTAATGATGGAAGCTTTAGATCTTTCCATAATGAGACTGAGAATTTAATTCGCGCGGTGATCTCCTCTGCTGACATTATGAATCCTCAGCGTATTGGCGATCTTCAGTCTAAGCCAGACTATATCGCTATTATTGAGGACTTAAAGCGCTCTGCTACTTCCTTAATGGCTCCTTATCGTGAAAATAGCCGTTTAATTGAAAAAGACCAAAAGGCAGGCTTACAGCACTATTTAACTGTCTTACGTCCTAAGATCAATGAGGTTATTAACAAATGCGATAAGGCTGTTAACATTCAAGACAAGTATGTTACCTACCTCTCCAAGGTAGGCTCTGATATGCGCTTAGCCTATATATGCTTAGCCTTAGCTATTATTGCTACTATTACAGGCGTTGCTCTTTCTTGGATTATCTGCTCTTACATTAATAAGTGCATTAAGCGTCAAGGTAAATTCATTGACGAAATGTGCCGTGGCAACTTTGACTACGAAATTGCTGCCTATTATAGAGACGACTTTGGCTCAATTATCGATAAGATCCGTATCTTACGCGATAACATGAATAAGGCTTTATTAGATGTCAAAGCCAACTCTCAATTAACTGAAAAGACCTTACGTGATGTTATTACCATGTCACGCAACATTGCTGAAAAGGTTAATGACTGTGAGAACAAGTCCATCACTGTTTCTGCAGCATCTGAGGAAATGCTCTCTACTACTCGTGACATTGCTAAAAACTGTGAGGATGCCTCCAACGAGTCTACATCTACTAAGCAAATTATTGATGATGGTGTTAGCCGCATTCAACAGACTATTGAAGCTATCCGCAAACAAAGCAAGGAAGTACATTCTAATTCCTTAGCTGTTGAAAAGGTGGCTAAGCGCTCTTTAGACATTAACTCCATTGTTAATACTATTGAAGAGATTGCCTCTCAAACTAACCTCTTAGCATTAAATGCTGCTATTGAGGCAGCTCGTGCTGGTGAGGCTGGTCGTGGCTTTGCTGTAGTAGCAGATGAAGTTCGTGCTCTTGCAAGCCGTACTTCTGAGTCTACTAAGGAAATTGCAGGCATGGTTGCAGATATCCAAAAGGATGCAGCCACTGCTGCTGAATCCATTAATGCCTCCGTACAAACTATGGAAGCTACCTCTCAAGATACTGCTGTAGTTGAGAGCACCATGCACAATATGTTAGAGCATGTTGATCAAGTTAATTTACAAATTACCCAAATTGCTTCGGCTGCTGAAGAGCAGACTGCTGCTACTAACGAAATCTCTATGCACATTCATGACATCTCCACTTTAGCTCAAGATGCCAATAATGAGACTCAAAACACTCAAGAGATTATCGATCAGACAGTATCTGCTTTACACTCCTTGTTAGATAGTATTGCTTACTTCAAGGTCAAGCCTTCTACTAAATAACATACTCACCACTGGTCTGTCTTGACAGACCAAAATATTACCAAAGCCCTGATAAGCCCTAACAAAGCTTGTCAGGGCTTTTTTGCTTTACAATTAAAGCCTCATTTCAATATAAACTGGACTTTTATTTATGACCCTTGTTCAGCTACGTTATTTAATTGCTGTAGCCAATCACACTTCTTTGCAAAAAGCGGCTGCTGCTTTATATATCTCTCAACCGAGCCTTTCTAAAGCTATTTCCTCGTTAGAAGAGGAGATGGGCATTGTGATCTTTAAGCGCCGTTCAACAGGCGTGCATCTTACTGACGATGGCTATCGCTTCTTATCTTATGCTAAGCAAGTTGTAGAGCAAGCTGACTTGCTCTTAGCTCAGTATGTCAAAGGACCTAAGATCCGCCGTGTATTATCTGTATCTTCACATCACTATGCTTTTGTAGTCAATGCCTTTGTCCGCTTGCTTAATGAGTATAATCAAGATGAATATGAGTTCTCTCTGCGTGAATCACGTACTTTTGACATTATTGAAGACGTAGTGCTTGGTCGCTCAGAGCTGGGCATTATCTATCTGTCCAACTACAATCGTGAAGTGATTAAAAACTTGCTCAAGAGCAAAGATTTAGGCTATAAGGGACTCTTTATTGCCAAGCCTCATGTCTTTGTCTGCCGACATCATCCTTTAGCACAACAAAAGACGGTAACGTTAGACGATCTTGTGAACTACCCTCGTTTAACCTACGACCAAGGTACTAATAACTCTTTTTACTTTTCTGAAGAGTTGCACTCTACTGAGCATGCCCCTAAAAACATAGTAGTAACTGATCGTGCCACTTTGTTTAACTTATTAATTGGTCTTAAAGGCTATACCATTGCCTCAGGCATCTTAAGTAGCGATCTTAATGGTGATCAAATTGTTTCCGTACCTTTAGTCTCTCAAGAGAGCATGGAGCTCATTTCTGTTTATCGCAAAGGGCAAAAGCTAAGCCCCTTAGCCAGTCGCTATTTAGATATTCTCCAAGACTATGTACGCGACTACATTAACCCCGAAGCAATTATTTTATAGAAAAAAACGCACTTTTATAGTGCAATAGCTTACATTACGAGCCCTTATTGACTAGGTAAATGGCTTATTTACAGGCTTTATTTAAGCTATAGCTTTTAGTTATAGCAATGCATAAAAAATTAGTATTAGACTATCACTCAAAATCCTCGTAATCTTTAAGCCACGCAAGGTTACTTGCTTTTAATAGCCTTAACTAAATGCTCTTAACAGGCAATTTTAACTTGATGACCTAACTTACTTAATAGCCGTAAGTAAATTTAGGATAGCCTCATTAAGGATAGATTGTCTGAATAAGTGGCTCATTATTACTGGACTTATATATAAGCGCTGAAGCGCTTTAGGCCAAGCTTAGGTAACGTTTATTAAATAAAGCTTGGACTATTAAATTAAGGAGATTTATCCATGGCCTTTACCATCCCACAAAATGCCCCATTCCGCGCTGATGTTGTAGGCTCTTTCTTACGTCCTGATGTACTTAAGAATGCCCGTAACTTACACCGCCAAGGTTTGCTTGATGACGCAGCTTTAAAGAAGGTAGAAGACGATTGCATCGCTGATCTCATTGCCAAACAAATCAAGCATGGCTTACGCGTAATTACCGATGGCGAGTTTCGTCGCAGCTGGTGGCACCTTGACTTTATGTGGGGATTACAAGGTGTTGCAAAGGCCGAGCGTGAAAAAGGCTACAGCTTTGTTGGTATCGACACCCGTCCTGAGACTGCTATTGTCACAGGCAAGATCTCTGGTGAAAATCATCCATTTGTTGAGCACTTCAAGTTTGTTAAGCAATTTGATAACAAAGGCTATGGCTTAGTTGCACGCCAAACCATCCCAGCTCCAGCTCAAACTCTCGCTACTTTCTTAAATGTACGTAACTCTGAGTTTGCTACCTCTTGGCAAGAGTTCTACGACAATGTAGATGATCTTATTGAAGACTTAGGAGCTGCTTATCGTCAAGTTATCAAAGATCTCTATGCCGCAGGCTGCCGCTCTATCCAAATTGACGATTGCACCTGGCCAGTACTTTGTGACCAAAAACTAGTAAGTGAACGTAACTTAGATGTCGATAAGTTAGCTCAGCTATACTTAAAGGCAAACAATGCTGCCTTACGTGACAAGCCAGAGGACTTGGTCATTTGTACCCATATCTGCCGTGGAAACTACCGCTCCCACTTCTTCTCCTCAGGCTCTTACGATCGCGTCGCTAATGTAGTCTTTGCCCATGAGAATGTTGATGCTTTCTATCTTGAGTACGATGATGAGCGCGCTGGTACCTTTGAAGCATTGAAGCTCATCCCTAAGGATAAGAAAGTAGTATTAGGTATTGTAACCTCCAAGGTTGCTGATCTTGAGGATCCAAAGCGCTTAGAAAAGCGTATCTACGAGGCTGCTGAGTACTTCCCTCTTGATAACTTATGCGTATCCCCACAGTGTGGCTTTGCCTCAACAGAAGAGGGCAACAGTCTAACTGAACAAGAGCAATGGGATAAGATCGACTTAGTCGTAAGCTTTGCTCAAAAGATTTGGGGCTAAAAAAGAGCTAAGAGAGCACAGTCTCTTAACTTTTGAGACCTAGAGCTATCTCCTCCAGCAATTTGGTAGTTTCTAGATCGTCCCTGATATTGCGATAAACGTTACGTTAGCCTAAGCATGCACAATGCTTGGGCTTTTTCTTCTATTGTTTCTTATGCATCGATGGGGTAGAATACGCAAAATTTTACAGAGGATTAATCTCATGGTTAACAACTTCCCTATTTTAGTTGATCGTATTAAAAAAGATGGTAAGAGCCTCGAAGGTGGTATTTTAAAAGTTGATAACTTCATCAACCACCAATTAGATCCTCAATTATTAGTAGACATGTGCCATGAGTTTAACCGTCGTTTTGATGCAAACTCTTATAATAAGATCTTAACTGTAGAGGCTAGTGGTATTGCCCCTGCTGTGATCTTAGGCTATATCACCAAAAAGCCAGTAGTATTTGCCAAAAAGAAGAAGCCATCTACCATGGATAATATGTTAGTAACCGAGGTCTTCTCCTTTACTAAGAACACTACCTACCAGATCTGTGTATCAGGTGAGTTTCTTAATGCTGATGATAAAGTACTCTTTATCGACGACTTCTTAGCCAATGGTAAGGCTGCCACAGGTATCTTAGATCTAGTTAAGCAAGCTCACGCTCAATGTGTAGGTATGGGCTTTTTAATTGAAAAAGCTTTCCAAAATGGTGGTCAGCTCTTACGCAATCAGGGCATTCATGTTGAGTCTTTAGCCACTATTTCCTCTTTAGATAATTGCACTATTACTATTGCTCAGTAGCAACGTTAAATAGTATCAAAACCTTAAAGAAAAGCCCCTTTTGGGGCTTTTTTATTAATTACTTTGCAAAAATTGCAGAGCAGTTGTGCAAAATTAAGGCTGCACTAGGCTACAATAGAGCACTAACAGCTAATAACTGTATTAGGCGGCCATTAGTGCCGTAAGGCACAATATAATCATAGGGACTACTTAGGATTACGCCTGAGTTGTTTTGCCATGACCAGAGACGAAAACATTAGAAAAGTCATCTTCAGTAAAGATATGCCTAATGGTGAGGTGTATTTCTTTGAAGAGTCATTTGAGCGCGATGGGCAATCTCATAATGAACGCTCTTTAGGTAAGAAACTCATAGGTACAAGCTCTAAACACAGCCCTAATATTATTGCCGCATGTAATTACCAAGGGTTAGCTAAGGGAGAACTATTAAAGCTCGTACCTGCTGATAATGAGCAAGGTTTTGCTCTAGTGGGAATGAGTCAAAATAGCCCCTCTTATCCTAGCTCTCGTCCTGATTTTTTTAATGAGGATGAGATCTATGATGATGATGAAATCTCCGATGACGGTGATTTTAACCACAATGTAATTTATCGCAGTAATCGCCATTACTCCCCGCTAGGAGCTGATACCAGGGGTGGAGCCCACTTTTATCGCCCACAGCGCGATATGTCTTTACAAGGAAATTGTCTGATGGAAGGTGCAAAGCACAATAACAACCAAGCATTAGCCTCCCAGGCTTTTGCGAAGAAAAATAGTAGCCTGCCAAGCAAGGCCGCTTTTAAAGACTTCTATACGCCCAAAGACAGCACTAATGCCTCTTTTGTCTCGGCACGTCAGATCAATACTAATCCTACTAAGTTTAAGACCATTCCTGCATCTGCCTATGGCACCTTTAGTGACAATACTAATATAGTACTAGGGGCTAATCATAGTATTAAGGCGCCAATAGCTGCTTGTGCCCACAATCCTGCAGTTAAGAGAGCCCCTGTGATCAGCTCTGAGCAAAATGCTCAAGCTGAGCGAGCTTTCCAAGAGAGTATGAACAACTCTGCGCTCTCACATCTTCAGTTGCCTCGCCCTACTGCTCATTTAGAGCAGCGTCATGACTATATTCCAACTCCTAGCGCTCAAGAGTTTGCTGATTACCATGCACCTTATCATCAGGCTTTTTCACATAATAATTCTGTAAGCCATTATTCTTATGGTGCAGAATATGCCGATCAAGAGCGTGAGGTGGTCTATAACACCCATAAATATGAACAAGCCTTACGTCTGGAGCAACGAGCAGCTAATGAAGATAACTTTACTCGCGTCTCTAATGTAGATGCTCATTTTTCTAAGGTTCCTTCTACTCCAAGTGACCAGCAATGGTGGCGCGATGTTTCCTATACTCGTCGTTCCGCTAAAAAAGCCTTTGATTTTGATACCTTTAAGCAAACCAAAAGAGGTAGCTTTATTGGTACTCCCGAGGAATTCTTGCCTCAAGCTTTTGAAGAGTCTCCTAAGGTTAAGCCTAATACCACCTCTAACTATCAAGTATCTCAACTTGATAGTTCTGATGCTACTTTTATCTCCTCTAGCACCCTCAAAGATGAAGTTATAGTTACTCCAGTAGCTCCTATTGCCCCTGTAGAAGAGAACAAAGTTGAAGTTAAGCGTACTCCAATTTTGGTGTTAACAGGTAATAGTGATGACACTCCTAAAGAGGGCGTTACTAAGATCACTACTAGTGATGTCAGCGAGCTTCCTGTCAAAGAGCGCACTAACTTTGCTGACTTCAAAACTGCTAGCGACTTAAAAGACGAGCGTATTCTTAGTGCAACATCTAAGCAAGAGACCGCAACTGCAGATGATAGTGCAGCTTTAGAGCAGGATACTACTGACAACAAAGCTGAACTTAAGGGGCAAAGCCCAGATGAGCCAACGATCAATAATGAGGTTACTACCAAGATTTTAAGCTCTGATAGTAATAACTTTAGTGACTTCACTACTGCTAATGGCACTCAATCTCAGGTCTTCTACCGTGTACCAGTACTAAGCCAAAAGCAACTCCAAGCACAGCGAGCTCAAGAGCAAGCCGAGAAAGAGCGCTTAGCAGCTGAGCGTCTCGCTAAGGAAAAAGCCGAGCAAGAGCGCCTTGAAGCTGAGCGTTTAGCTAAGGAAAAGGCTGAGCAAGAGCGTCGTGAAGCTGAGCGTTTAGCTAAGGAAAAGGCTGAGCAAGAACGCCGTGAAGCCGAGCGTCTGGCTAAAGAAAAAGCTGAGCAAGAACGCCGTGAGGCTGAACGTTTGGCCAAAGAAAAAGCTGAGCGCCTCGCTAAGGAAAAAGCCGAGCAAGAGCGTAGTGAGGCTGAGCGCCTAGCAAAGGAAAAGGCTGAGCAAGAACGCCGTGAAGCTGAGCGTCTGGCTAAGGAAAAGGCTGAGCAGGAGCGTCGTGAAGCTGAGCGTCTGGCTAAGGAAAAGGCTGAGCAGGAGCGTCGTGATGCTGAGCGCCTCGCTAAGGA
>Reba_p2__coassemble_814_pt1 | contig 20487 bp, 18 predicted proteins | sample Reba_p2__metabat2_low_PE_017 | metagenome-assembled genome bin Reba_p2 | reverse complement strand
CTCAATACCTCCTATTACTTCAATCTTATGGTTATGGCGCTCATCATGGATGAGGTCAAAACGAGATCCTGCAGCTCCTGTCTTAGCATCATAAGCACCAAAGACTACCTGAAAGAGGCGGGCGTGAATTAAAGCCATAGCACACATACAACAAGGCTCTAAGGTCACATACATAGTACAGCCTATTAAGCGATAGTTATTGATGTTCTTACCTGCCTCACGTAAAGCCATGATCTCAGCATGAGCCGAAGGGTCATTATCCGTAATAGTACGGTTATAGCCTTGTCCTATGACCTTACCAAAAGCATCGACAATTACTGCACCTACGGGCACTTCACCAATTTCACGAGCCTTAAGAGCTAATTCTAAAGCCATATGCATGTACTTGCTATGTCTCTTACGCTCTTGGTCACTTAATACCAGCTCACTCTCTGCCTTTACCTTTAGATCTTGATCTTGTGGGCAGTTACAAGCGGACTTTGGTACTGCTTGAGTATTAATATTAAGAGCTCTGTCCTGTGAAGATGAAGAGCGTTCTAAGGAGCGGGCGTTATTATTACTTGAGCTCTTAAGCTTAAACTTATTTTGAACTTGAGAAGTGCTAGAGCACTTATTGCTTTGCTCCTGTATAACTGATATTTGCTTAGTCTTCTTAGAAGGTAATAGATTATCCGCTAGCTCAAGATCAGATGCTTGCTCTATATGTATGGTAATACCCGATACTGAGGCATTTAAAGTAGCAATGGTACGTGCATAGTATGGAAAGTATCTTACAAAGCTAGGAGCAAAGGTGATAGCATTTTCTAAGGAGCTTTGATCAACAAAGCCCACTTTCAACCTCTTAACAGGAGTGCCCCTACTAGATTTAGGAATACGAGAGGTGTCGATCTTACTATGGTCTAGCACTAGAAAGATATTACAACCTAAGAGCTCCTTGCTCTTTTTATCATAAACCTTAGAACTATTAACGCTTACTCCAGGTAAGCTCAAGATTTGCTCGTAATATTGTTCCATACCTAATGTCTCTTAGTGCTTTCAAAGTGCTTATCTTATCCTATTTTAAATGCTTTAGTAGTACTACTACTTGTCATGAAACTGACTTATAGAGCTTCTATCAAGAAGCGCACTCATGGCTCAAGTTTAATAAGCACGAAAAAAGGCGAGCCCTTGCGAGTTCGCCTCTAATATCAAAAGAGAGAATGCTATGAATTATTGACCTAATAAGCTTAAAGCGATATTTGGACGCTGATTAGCCTGAGCTAAGATAGCTTGTGAGGACTGCTGAATGATATTGTTTTGGGTTAAAGCAGCAGTTTCAGCGGCAAAGTCGGTATCACGAATACGGCTACGGGCATCAGCCTCATTTTCAGATACATTAGCCTGATTACGAATGGCTGATTCCATACGATTTTGAATGGCACCTAGCTCAGCGCGCTTTGAGTCAACAGCTTGGATGAACTTATCGATATTGCCCAAGGTCGCATTAGCAGTATCTACAGAGGAAATACTCCAACGGCCAGAGCCACCTGTCGACTTGACTAAACCTGTAGGGTTAGCTGCATTAGCATCTTTAAACGCCAGATTAGGATCCACTTGAGCTGCAATACCAGACATATCAAAAGCTTTACACCAGTTTAAGCTAATGGTATCGCCCTTATTGGCACCTACTTGGAATACCATGACACCATTAGCTGGAATTAAGCTATTAGGGTTCTTACCTGGAGCAGCACCTGTTTTATCTTCCTTGCCCATTAAGATAGTAGCGCCTGCAAAGGTGGTTTGCTTGGCAATACGAGAAATTTCAGCAGAAAGCTGGGTAACCTCTTGCTGCAAAGCATCACGATCTTCTTTAGTATTAGTGCCGTTAGCTGATTGGACGGCGAGCACACGGATGCGTTGAAGCATGTTGGTGGTTTCGTCAAGAGCACCTTCAATGGTCTGAGCTAAGGCGATACCATCATTAGTGTTGCGGTTGCCTTGATTGAGGCCATTAATTTGAGAGGTTAAGCGATCGGAAATCTGTAAGCCTGCGGCATCGTCTTTGGAAGAGTTAATACGAAGGCCTGAGGCTAAGCGCTGGTAGTTAACGTTTAAGCTGTTAGTAGCGTTGGTTAATTTGCGTTGCGCATTAATCGAGCTGACATTAGTTTGTACATAAAGAGCCATAGAAACATCTCTCTTTGCAGTGCTTATGGCTCAAATAAGTTGAGCTTAAGCTGTATTAATAATTAGCATGTACCTTAGCTATTGCAGGGCTTGTGCCAATCTTCACAAAGATAATGATAAATATGTACGCAAGGCTTAATTATGCCTCTCTTGCACCATGGTACTCATGGCTGTATCTACGGCAAAGTACGGCAATATTTGTCTTAATCTTGACAGTTCCTAAAACAAAAAGAGGCGCCTAGCGCCTCTTAAAATAATGTTGGAGATTGAATCTAAAAATCGACTTAACTACAAATTACTACTAACCAAGTAAGAATAGTCAGACACAGCATCACAAAGACAGCTGCCGATCCAATATCCTTAGCTCGACCTGAGAGCTCATGATATTCATCGCCAATGCGATCAACTACTGCTTCAATAGCAGAATTTAAAAGCTCTACGGTAAAGGTAAGCCATGGCATGATAACTAGTACTAGCCACTCGAGAGCACTATCAGCCACCCCAAAAGCTATTAAGGTTAAGATAATGCCTATTACCAATTCTTGGCGTAAAGCAGCTTCGTTCTGCAAGCCAGATTTAAAGCCCTTCATGGAGTACTTGGCAGCATTAATAATACGGGTAATGCCTGTAGCACCAGTTTTGGCCATAACTATCTGTCTCCTCTAATTCTAAAACGGCCTGATTATAGCACTATTCTTTAACAACTCGTTTTTTAGCATTGCTCTTACGCTTGCTCTTAGAAGCATGCTCTGTCTTACCTTGCTCAGGCTCAACTGGTGCTTGGTTGTGACCTTGTTGTTGATAATTAGCGCTCTCAAGGTCTAGTAAATTATTGTCCAAGACCAACAAATATTCCTGAGCAGCCTCTGGCTCTGGAGTATTGGTAATGGTCTCTACTAAAGCACTAGATTCTTTAGCAACTTCAGCTTTAAGCTCACCATGTTCTTCACTTGGCTGCTCCTTAGGGCTCTTATCAGCAGTAGCGCTTGGAGTATCATTGATACTCTCTACAACCTCGTCTTGAGCTTGAGCACTCTTATCCTGTACTGGCATCTCTTGCTTAGAGTTCTCACCTGCTGCAGTTTTAGCTGCTTTGGCTTTAGCCTTCTTCTTGTTCTTAGGCTTCTTATTACCAAGCTCACTTTCTACTTCATTAGCTTTGTGGGCTAAGATTTCGCGATCGGTTAAGAAGTCGAGCAATGCTAGCTCTAATAAGGACATAGCCTTATCAATGAGACTCTTAGTAATAATTAAAGGTGGTGCAAAACGAATGACATCATGACCCGCTAATAGTACCAAGAGGCCATTTTTGGTGCAGAACTTTTGCAATAAAGCGGCATAATCACTATAAGGAGCAGCAAGCTGAGCACCTACTAACAAGCCTCTGCCTCTAATGTCAGTAAATACTTGGAACTTATTATTAAGCGTTTGTAATTGCTTACGTAAATAAGCACCATTTTCTCTAACCTTAGCTAAGAACTCTTCATCACGAATGATATCTACCACCTTGCTGCCTACTGCACAGGCTAAAGCATTACCACCAAAGGTTGAGCCATGGGTACCTGGCTTGAAATGCTCAGCAATATGGTCATAAGTTAAGATAGCGCCAATAGGAATGCCTGCAGCTAAGCCCTTAGCAGAGGTTAAGATATCAGGCTTAACACCAAATTGCTCATAACCATAGAAAGTACCTAAGCGACCAACACCAGTTTGCACCTCATCAAAGATCAATAAGGCGTTGAACTTGGTGCACAACTCACGTACTTGAGCTAAAAACTCACTATCAATTTCTAAGATACCGCCTTCGCCTTGTACTACCTCTACAATGACAGCACAAGTCTTATCGCTAATAGTCTGAGCAAAGGTCTCAATATCATTAAAAGGCACATGAGTAATGCCCTCAGGTATTGGGCCAAAGCCTTGAGAGTATTTAGCTTGACCACCGACACTTACAGAAAAGAAAGTACGGCCGTGGAAGCTCTGGTTAAAGGAGATGATCTCGCACTTTTGAGCACCATACTTGTCATAAGCAACGCGACGGGCTAGCTTTAAAGCAGCCTCATTAGCCTCAGCACCTGAGTTGACGAAAAAGACCTTATCATAGCCTGTAAGGGCAGTAAGCTTTTTAGCCAAAGTCAAAGTCTTGTCGTTAACAAAGATATTGCTAACATGAATTAAGCGCTGAGCTTGCTTCTTAATAGCCTTTACTACCACTGGATGATTATGACCTAGGCAGTTAACAGCAATACCTGCGGTCATATCAAGGTATTCATTGTCCTCATTGTCATAAACTAAACAGCCCTTACCCTTAGTAAGAACCATCTCTTGAGGGACATAACAAGGCATCATGACCTCATCAAAGGTCTTTCTACTTACTTTCATATTGTGCGCCCCTAGCGCGAGCTTTTTTAATCAATGTTATCTATGATAGATGCGAGCTTGCACTATCTTAGGTGCAAGATATTAATTACAGATTAAATATAGATTAAGTTCTATTTCAGGTTGACTTCATAAGCCACTTCATCACAACGATCAAACTTAGGACAATGCTCACAGTCTTTTCTAATCTTTTCAGGCAAAGCCTCAATTGTGGTCTTACTAAAACCAACCTTGGCAAAAAACTCAGGATTACGCGTCAGCACAAAGACCTTTTTGATCTCAAACTGCCACGCACGATGCACCAAGAACTCTACAATAGCCCTACCTTGACCTTGTCTTTGGATAGCTGGATTGACGCCCAAGGAGCGAATTTCTGCCAGTCCTGTGTCATAAACATAAAGACAAGCACAGCCTAAAACTTCGCTATCTTTGACACATACGGCAAAGGTCAAGATATTGCGGGTAATGTCCTCACGCGAGCGTGGTAAATTCTCACCTTGTTGAGCCCAATAATTAACCATATTGCACAAAGAATCCAAGTCTGACAGACGGGCTTGTCTGACGACGAAAGTATCTTTATCCAAAACCTCTTGAACCTCTTGTAGAGCGGCTGCTACCTTGCTCAACTCGCCATGAGTCAGACAATTTTTCTTCTGTAAAGTCAGTGCTCTTTGGTAGAGATCATCAAGGCTCATACCATGGAAGTGGTCTAAATTAACGAAAGGGATAGCCTCTAAATCATTAGCTTTAATCGGGGATGTCATAGTAAAAATCCTAACAGGAGGGATAAGAGCGGCCCTAGTTAGATCATAGGGCCATGCTGTAATTAGGCACTAAGGCTAGTACCAATGCATCGCAAAGAAGAGAGATGAGCACGAGCTTGCTCATCGTAAATGGAAGCAATAAAGACCAAGGCGCCACTGCCTTTAGCAACCTCAAGAGCGCTTTTAACTTTGACCGCCATACCGTCGCTAATAGTGCCATTAGCTAATAGCTGCTGACAAAGAGCTTCATCAATGTGCTCAATTACCTTACCTTGGGAATCTAAGACACCTGGCACATCAGAAAAGAAGACTAAGGGAGCTTTAAAGGCTAAAGCTAAGCAGGCAGCTACTTCATCAGCATTGATGTTATAGAGCTCACCTTGCTCACTAAGACCAATAGAGCAAATAATAGGAGTAATGCCTTTATTAAGGAGCTCTAAGAGCAAGGAATTATCTTTAGGCAGAACGGAAGCTACTTGTCCATACTCTTGAGGATAAGGCTTGAGATGACATAAGTTAAAGTCAGTGCACAATAAGCCTACAGCTTGTAAGGAGCTTTTTAAAGCTAATCCTTGTAAGAGCTTATTGCAAGATCCCGCTAAAGTGCCTGCAATATAAGGCATTTGCTCTTGAGGGGAGACTCTAATACCGTCTTTTTTCTCGCTGGTAAAGTTTAAGGCTTGAAGGAGACTATCAACCTCTACTCCTCCACCATGGACAATAATAGCTGCTTGTTGTTGGGAATGTAATTGAGTGAATAAAGAGAGCAAGGCTTGGTGATCGCTTAAGGCCTTGCCTGATAACTTAATAATTAACATAAAGGTGATACCTTGGTTTGATAGGACGAAGCTTTGGCCTGTTGTCTTAGGCCTGATATAAAAACGCTCACGCTCTAGCAAACAGCTCTCTAGCAGCTAGGAAAACTAGCTTGTTTCTGCCTGCTAGAGCAAGGATCGGCTGCGGGGTAAACCAAAGTGAATATTCATCGCTTCTACTGCCTGACTGGCAGCTCCTTTTAACACATTGTCAATGGCACTGGAAATTACTATATAAGGGCCCTGCTCTACTCGAGAGCTCTCTTCTAGCTGATAGCTCAGATCGCAAAATGGCGTGTACTGAACATCTTGGAGCTTCACCGTATCATTCTTAACTCTCACCAGAGTATTAAACTCATGAGAGCTATTTTGATTGCATTTAAGATAGGCATGCTCATAAGCTAATGCTACCTGCTCCTTAGTAGTACCTATCTTTAAACGAGCGGTAATGGTAGCTAAGATACCGCGCTTAAAATTGCCTAAATGAGGATTGAAAATGACCTTGGTACCTACTTGCTCTTCAATCTCAATTAAATGACGATGATTAAAGAGACCATAGGCATTTAAGCTGACCTCACAAAAGCTATTGCTCAACTTAGCTTTACGTCCTGCCCCTGAAACTCCTGAAACAGCATTAATGACAGGCGGCATAGAGCAATCTAACAGCTTAGCTGCCATTAAAGGCTTTAAAGCCAATTCACTAGCAGTTGGATAGCAACCTGGCATGCTAATTAAGCGCGCTGTTTGCAAATGTTCAAACTTAACCCAGTCAACCAAGCCATAAACACGCTCTTTTAAAAGCTCTTGTTGTGCTGAGCCTAACTCAAAGCCGTAATATTGACTAAAAAGCTGCGGATCGCTAATTCTAAAGGCACCAGAGAGATCAATAACCGCAATGCCATTTTCTAAAAATACAGGAGCAAGATCATGACTTACCTTATGATCAGTGGCCATAAAGATCACATCAGCATCTTCAGAGGTTAATAAAGCCGCTGCGGCATAAGATAAAGGCTCTAAGGTTAAAGAGCACAAGCCATAAAGCTTACCTGACACTAAAGATATCGCCTTATGAGCATCTGCGCTTTGCTCTGAAACATAAAGATGAGTCAGCATCACATTGGGATGACAGCTTAGCAGACGCACTAGCTCACATCCTGCATAGCCGCTAGCTCCTACTATGGCAACTTTAATCATTAACACCTCAGGGGGTTGAAAGAGCGCGTCACGCGCTTTAATAATTGTCCAGCGCACATGCGCTATTGCATTTAAACTCTTGTAAGGCAAAACATTAATCTAAAACTCAAACTACTCTTGCCTACTCTGAGCGCTCACTTTAAGAGCCAGCTTCTCTTGAGAACAACTAATAAGGCAGATACGCTAATTACTTACTCAAGATGTAGCCAGCACCTTAGCTGTGACTGTATTTTTAGCATACCGAAAAAAATTTCCCGCTCTCAAAATTCGCACTAAAAAGGAACGCAAATTGGCAATTAATTGGTTTTTGCACCATAGTCCCGCGCTATTCTCCTAAAAATAGTGCAATTTAAGGGCACGCACACAATCACATCATGACTATGATGCTTATGCTCTAGAGCAAGCACTTTAATAAAGGTGAGCATACGATCTATTAAGGTGAAGATAGAGCGCTAAAAGGGCGCAACTGTGGCGCTTTTTGGCTCAGCAATTAGGGCACGCTATACCTTGACTATAATGAGCCTTTCTTTAGTATCAGGAGTTGTTTTTATGGACAGTGCCCAATATCTCGCGCAGTTGGTTGGTATTGATACTACCTCTAGTGAAAAGCTGGAGCGCGATCGCTCTAATCACCAGCTAATAGCTCTTATGGAGCAGCACTTTAGTGCCTGTGGTTTTAAAACCACTACTTATGAAATAGCTCCAGGCAAGTTTAATTTATTAGCGCTTAGCCCTAACGCACATGGTCCTGATTTAGGCTTGCTCTTATGTGGACATAGTGATTGCGTGCCTTTTGTAGCTGCTAATTGGAGTAGTGATCCTTTGCTCTTGCGCGAGCAAGCAGGTAAGCTCTATGGGCGGGGTACTTGTGATATGAAGGGCTTTTTAGCTTGTATGATGGAGCTAGCTGCTCAGATTAAAGAAAGTAAGTGTTATCCCAAAGTCTCTTTTTTAGTGACCTGCGATGAAGAGACCTCTATGCAAGGAGCTATTGCTCTGCCTCAACTATTTGCCCACGACTTTCCTCATCAGCATTTTAGTCTCATTATTATTGGCGAGCCGACCTCAATGCAAGCTGTAGTAGCTCATAAAGGTTATATGGCCCGTGAGCTTACCTTTAAAGGCGTGAGTGCTCACTCCTCCCATCCTGATTTGGGCTTAAATGCTATTTACTCTAGTAATATTGCTCTCACTAAGCTCCAAGAGCTAGAGCGTAAATTAAGACCAGACTTTTACGATGATGGTTTTGCCGTGCCCTTCCCTACGCTCAATATTGGCTATATTACAGGCGGTCATAGCCTCAACTCTATTTGCGATGAAGTAAAACTAGGCTTTGATCTGCGCCCTACTCCTAATATGAGTCCTGCCTTAGCCTTACAACTAATTAATGAGTGCTATGAGAGCATAGTAGCTGCCTGCCAAGACTTGCATGCTCAGAAGAAACATAATTGTGCTCTTCAAGCTAAATTAGCTTCTAAGAGCTTATGTACGATGAATGAGCCTTTTGCTGACATTCCTGCCTTTGTCAATCATGATGAGCACTCTTACCAGCTGCTGAATAAGCATTTGGGATCACAAATGAGTCCCCTACAAGTTAACTATTGTACTGAGGCCTCATTTTTACAAGAGCTTGGCCCAACTGTAGTTTTAGGACCTGGCTCTATTGATCAAGCCCATGGCATTGATGAGTATATTGAAAGAGCGCAATTAGAACTTTGTATGCGCTTCTTGCGCTCTTTGTGTACCGACTTTTAGATCCACAAAGGGCCCATATCCTCATCTCGAATAGGCAAGTTCCAATGGTCTTCATAGGTCACATGGACTAAATATAAGCCCTCAGCTTGGGCAGTAGGACCTGCAATGTCACGATTGCGGGCTTCAAAGACCATCTTAAGCCACTCTTTATCTTTGGTCTTATTGCCGACTAATAATAAAGAGCCTACGATATTGCGCACCATATGATGCAAGAAGGCATTAGCCTGAATATCAAAGATAATATAGCGCCCCCGACGCATTACATTAATAAAGTGCACATTGCGCATAGCGTGAGGATTTTCATCTTGGGCAGATTTAAAAGAGGAAAAGTCATTTTCGCCCAAGAGAATTTGCGCAGCATCATGCATGGCTGCCACATCATAGTCACCACGATATAAGGACACACCTTGCTGTAAGATACCTGGACGATAATCAGTATTTTGCAAGATGTAGCGATAGCGACGCGCACGAGCACTAAAGCGTGCATGGAAGTCATCAGGAACAATCTTGGCCCAAGTAATAGCAATATCTTTTGGTAAGTTGGTATTGGTACCTAAGATCCAAGCACGCTCTGAGCGCTCTTTGGTGGTATCAAAGTGAATAACTTGACCAGTAGCACTAACACCTGCATCAGTACGACCTGCGCACTTTAACTCAATAGGCTCAGCAGCAATCTGTGATAGAGCCTTTTCTAATTCATTTTGAATAGCAGGAGCATGCCATTGACGCTGAAAGCCTGCATAATTCCAACCTGCGTATTCCACACCTAAAGCCACGCGCATAATAGCTTCCCTCTTACCAAGATCTAAAAGTGTCCCTAGTCTAATGGAGGAGCCCTCACAACTCAATAGCCTTATTGTAGCGACCACTATAAAAACTATTTATTGTTATATTTTTATTAGCAGCGCTGATACTCTTAATTGAGTATTCTCTCCTTGTCCCAAACTCATAGCTTGTTTAATAGAGCGCACCTTAATAAAAGGCCCCCTAATTAAGGAGGCCTAAAGAATGCTATTTTTGCTGCTTGTCGTTAAAATAAATGCCACTACCTAAACGCTGATAGCCCTTAATTAGGCGATTACTTAAATTGCCTTTAATAGTAGAAACTACATATACAGGACGATGTTTAACCTCTTCACTCACACGTCCTAAGTACTCACCTAAGATGCCTATAGAGATCAACTGAATACTACCTAAAAAGAGCACGACACACATTAATGAGGCATAGCCTGGGACATTAACGCCCCTAATCATGGTACTAATTAAGATATAGACCATGTAAATTAAACCTAAAGCGCCAACACCTGCACCAATATAAGACCAGACGCGCAATGGTAAGGAAGAAAAAGAAACAATGCCATCTAAAGCAAAGTTCCACAGCTTCCAATAATTCCATTTAGTAGTACCAGCACTGCGCTCAGGACGCACATAATCCACCTCACGAGAGCTAAAACCTGGCCAAGCATACAAGCCCTTCATAAAGCGATTGCTCTCATTTAAAGCGCGTACTGTTTGAATAACTTTGGCATCAATTAAGCGGAAGTCACCGACATTTTCAGGGATCTTGACACGCCCTGAGAGCTTATTAAAGACATAGTAAAAGCCGCCTGAAGATAAGCGCTTAGTCTCAGAGTCACTAGATCTATCAATACGCTTACCATAGACAGTATCAACGCCCTCTTCACGCCAGATCTTAATGAAGTCTAACACCAGCTCAGGAGGATCTTGTAAGTCCACATCAATAGGCACCAAAGCATCTGCATCGCACAAGTCAATGGCGGCAGTCATCGCAGCTTCTTTACCAAAGTTACGGGAAAGCTTAATTAAGGCAATACGCTCATCGCTTTGCATTAACTCTTCGATAATAGCAACAGACTTATCTTTAGAGCCGTCATCAACAAAAACGATCTCAATATGCTCTAAGACACTCTCAAGCTTACTCTCGACTGTTGAGACAAAAGTAGCAATCGTTTCTTCTTCATTATAGACAGGAACGATCAGGGCCACCTTATAATCAGCATCTTCTCTTGCCATACCTCACCTCTATAAACTCTAATTGTCCAGATGCTCTTTAGTCTAGAACGTCAAAATTAGCAATACCATAGGCACAGAAGCTTAATCACAACTAGAAAACAAGATACATATTAATAATATCAATACACACTGCATTATTAGACGCCGCACGAACATAGCAACCAAAAAAGCTGCAATACCCACCCCTATCTGAAACAGAGCCACAAAAAATCCTAGTACTAGCCTAGCAATAGCTGCGATCACAGATATCACTAAACTGCCTATCAATACGAACAATATTGCCTGTACAGCAAAGATCAATAAGATGCCAATAATACCCATAAGATCTGCTCCTTGAACTAAATAATATAGCCCCCTTTGCTCTAGAACTTAAGGGGGGATTTAACTAGCTTACCGAGCAGATCTAGCACTAAGAATAGCTCTTATTTCACAAAGCTATTGGTATATAAAAGAGAGATCAAAGAGAGCTAATCGTCTGTTAAGAACTCATGACGTGAGGATGGATTGTGCTTAAAGTGTCCACTTAAAGCTGTAGTAGTGGTAGATGATGTTGGATCTTGTACGCCACGAGCTTTGACACAATAGTGAGTCGCAGTGATAGTTACCGCTACATTCTCAGTTTCTAGTAATGTCTTAAGGGCAATTAAGATCTGTTGGGTTAAGCGCTCTTGAACCTGTGGACGTTGGGCAAAAAAGCGCACAATGCGGTTAATCTTAGATAGGCCAATGATCTTAGTGCTAGGCATATAGGCTACCTTAGCCATGCCATCAATGACCATAAAGTGATGCTCACAAGTGGAGGTAAAAGAGATATCTTTAACCTTAATCATCTCATCTACTTGCATCTTGTTTTCAATGACAGTGATATCAGGGAAGTTGCGATAATCAAGACCTGAAAAAAGCTCATCGACAAACATCTTGCCTACACGCTGCGGAGTCTTATAAAGGCTATCATCACTTAAATCTAAGCCTAAGGTCTCCATCATAGTCTTCATGCAAGCACTAATGCGCTCCCGCTTTTGCTCATCGCTCAAGCCATTGTCATGAACAGGAGTTTCTAAGCCACATTCAATAAGGGCATTTTTTACCAGTAAAGCTTGCTTGCTTAATTGCTCATCGTACATGCTTGGCCTCTTTTAAATAACAACAAGATAGGCCTTTTATTATACCCCAAGCTGTGATAAAGCGCTCTTTTTAGACAAATCCTCCCTTCTAAAGCCTAATTTGCCCCTAGTACAACTCTCTGTAGTCAGATACCATAGACTATAGTTGGTATTGGGAGATGTCAGCTCCCCTAAAAAACTTAAGCTTATCGAAAAGCGAAAAACATTTCTAACTGTAATCAAAAAGGAGCACGCTTCCTCCCCTGTCTAAAGACAAGGTTTTTTGCGCTACTAATATTAGGAGTATCTGAGCTCTTGGCTAGAAGCTGATGGCTGCATAGTCTCAGGACAAATCTCCCTCAACAACTTACCTATAAGCTATTGTCAGAGTGAAGAGCCTGATAATGAGTTTGATAGTATCTGGCGCTTGCTCTCAGGGCAAGAGAGTGATGCTTATATGGAAGATCCCCAATATGCAGCTATCTTCAAGCTCAACCCTATCGCTAATTATGATCCTGCCATCTTAGAAATCTTAGATGCACCTTATGGCAGCGCATTTTTTAAAGATAAGGAAAGCCACTTTATCGTCGATGAAGCTTGAGCAAGCTGCTGATGTGAAAAAAAGCCTGCATTTTTTAATGCAGGCTCTTGGTATTAATCCTCATCCTCGTCGCTAGGCTCGATAGCATAGGTTGGGACGCTCTTTTCATAGCTAAAGTGAGTAGCAAAGTGCTTGAGCTTAAACTTGCTAGCTAAATGATCACCTAAGAGATTGATCGCCTCTTGCTCTGAAGCATGGTGACCTACAACAAAGACCAAGGTACCAGTCTCTACTGCCATATGGTAAGTTTGCTCATTAGCATCACCTGTAATTAAGGCTTGGAATGCAGGCTCTTTATTATCATCAAGCAAAGAAGATCCTGAGCCTGAACAAATAGCTAGATCATCAATGAGCATATCCTCAGTGATATTGCCCAGCAAAGTAACCTTAGTGTCTAAGCGATGGCATAATAAAGCGGCAATTTCTTTGACAGTTAAAGGCTCAGCAAGCTTGGCACGAACACCAATAGAGTTCTTATCACCAGGGACAATATAGTCCACTACATCGCCACCAATAATATGAGCTAAAAAGGCATTGTTACCTAGCTCTTTATGGGCATCCATTGGCAAGTGATAAGCAATTAAATTGAGCTTGCCCTCCACTAAAGCCTTGACGCGCAAGAAGTAATTACCTACTAAGCGAGGATCAGCACCTTTCCAAAATAAACCATGGTGCACAATTAAAGTATCAGCCCCAGCTTCCACAGCAGCATCAATAGCCTCTAAAGAGGCAGTGCAGGCAGTAGCAATTTTTTTGACCTCTTGAGGACCTGCTACTTGCAAACCATTGTAGGAGGCATCCTTATAATCATGGGCTTCTAAGAGCTCATCTAAATAAGCAATTAACTCTGAAACTTGCATTATTATTACTCCCTAGCTTTAGATAGGCACAATGGCTGATTTGGTTCCAAAGAGCTTATTGATCTTCTCAACCAAAGGCAGCAAATCTTTTTTATTATTAGAGCGACCGCCATAAACACGATAGAGCTCACGACCATCACTTACTTTAACTGCATATACTGAAATACCTGCTCCTTGCAATTGCTTGACCACATTAAGGGCATTGGACTTATGAGAGAACACGCCCACCTGCACGACAAAGCGCTCTGATGGTTTGGTGCCAGCAATAACATTCTTATCTGCACTAACTGCCTTAGGCGGATCTTTTTTTGCAACTAAGACCTCAGGCTCTTTAGGTGCTTTTTTCGCAGTTAAAATCTCGCTTTTAACAGGCTCTGGTGCCTTAGGAGCACTAGTTAAGATCTCTACCTCAGGAGGAGGGGCAGGTCGCGAGAAATCTAACATCTCCACACCATTATCAGTATGGGCAACATTAGGAATAGTAGGACTACTTTGAACTTTAGCACTTTCAAAAGCATCAGGAGCACGATTGTTATTATTAGAAGCAGCTAAAGCAAGCTCATCATTATTACCATGAATGTTTAATGCCTGCTCAAAATTGGCATTAGATTGATAAGTAAGCTTACCTTCTTCATTTAAGACTGCGCCATTTTGGTTAATGACTACAGCCTCAGGGGTACTTTTAACAATCACGTCTTTGGACAAAATGACTGGCAAAAAGATCAAGATAGAAGAAGCCACAATGGCAAAGCCTACCAAGCGATTGCGCAAATTATTACTTATAGCCATAGAGGTTGCTCCTTTAAAGTGCCCTTTTAGTGCTCTAGCGCCTCACTAGCCTGAGCAACAGTGACAAAAGATCCCAGTACTACAATAGTATCGTCACAAAAACTATCTTTTTTAGCCTGCTCTAAAGCATGAGCTACACTATCGCAAGGGCAGATCTTAACCTTAGTAGTATCTACATGATCTTGTAAATATTTAACTAAGCGCTCTTGGCTCTCACCACGCTCTGTAGGCAAAGAAGCAAGATAGAATCCATCAAAACTATCTTTTAAGGTCTCTAAAACACCTTCAATATCCTTGTCCTTGAGCATGCCAATAACTGCCAGACGCTTGCCCTTAGTACCCACAAAGGTATTGATGCTATTTTTTAAATGCACCGCAGCAGGAACATTATGAGCTACATCAAGGTAAATGCTTGGATGGGTAGCCATTAACTCCATACGACCAGGCAAAGCTACTGTTGCTACTGCAGCTTCAATAGCGCTTAAGTTTTCGTAATTATTCTTAAAGCCTAAAGCATCAGTAAGCTTGAAAATAACGTTTAAAGCTAGACCAACACAGCTTACAGGAACCTTTGGATAAGGGAAGTAGAGCGCAAAGCTAACCGCCTTATCTTGGTAACAAATTTCATGGCTTTGGGCATAGGATTTATCAGCGCCTACATCTTGCTTAGCTACCACATCAACCTTAAAGGCAAAGTCCTCTAAATAGACCTTGGCATCATTAGTCTTGGCAACAGTTAAAATCTCTAAGCGGGCATCATCGTCAATATTCTTGCCTACTACTACCTCGCCATATGGTTTGATAATACCAGCCTTTTCATGAGCAATAGCCGTAGAAGTATCACCTAAAATCTTAACGTGATCCTTACCGATAGAAGTAATTACAGCAATATCGTTATAGAAGATATTAACGGCATCTAAGCGGCCCCCTAAGCCTACCTCTAAGACTAAGAGCTCGCAACGCTCATACATAAAGGCACGTACAGCAGCTAAGGTAGTAATTTCAAAGTAAGTAAGCTCAATAACTTCATCTTTAAGTGGTCTGTTATTGGCCATAAGACGTGGTGCACCTAGTTCTTGAGCACGGGTAGCTTGATTGATCTCTGCAATAGCCATCAAACGCTCATTGCTAGAAAGAGAGCTATCATCCTCAAAATCATCATCGGTAAATTGGGCAAACTTTTCTTCTTGAGGATCGATTAAAGGATCAATATGACAATCAGGGAATTGAGCAGCAATCACCTCAGCAAAGCACTTACTTAAGTTGTCATTAGAGATGTTAGCGCCATTGATCTTGATACGCTCATTAAAGGAGCGCAAATGAGGAGAAGTAAATAAACCTACATTAACGTCTAAATTACTCATTGCCTGAGCAATAAGTGCGCAAGTTGAGCCTTTACCATTAGTACCTGCGGCAGTCACAATATAGGTGCCGTTATTGACTAAATCCTCAAATAAATGCAAGCGAAAAGCCACTTCGCGCACCCGCTCTAAACCTAAAGACATATGCTCAGGATTAATGGTATTTAAGTATTGCTCCCACTGAGCGATATTCCAATTAAGTCCCTGGCTCTTAGCTTCATTAAGAGCTTGTCTTAAAGCTGCCTCATCACGAGTAACAGCCTCGCCGCCAATAGTTTCTGTTGTAATCATAATTCACTTGGACGCTCGAGCGCCGCTCTCCTTGCTACTTAAATAAAATCACTACTATTATAGTAATAAGATCCTAGGCTGTGTCTAGCTTTAGTTGAGAATTTGTGCGCTATCTACAAATACAAAGAGAGCTACAGACTTTGGCTGTAGCTCTCTTGGCATTAAAGCTTGTAATTAAGTATTACTTGCTTTCTTTGGCATCCTTGTCGGCTGCTTTAGCGCTGGTATGACACTTACGCTCTGGAGCAGGAGCTGCCTCTTCACTTGCTTCAGCTTCTACATTATCTACAGGACTCTTGGTGCTCTTGGCTTTGGTAGCACCCTTATCAGCAACCTCTTGCTCCTTGTGATAGGTATCGCCTTCTAAAGAGTAGCTTAACATTTTAGCGATTAACTCTGCGACCTCATCACGCATCTTGTGACGAGGCACAATCATGTCAATAGCGCCCTTTTCTAATAAGAACTCAGCTCTTTGGAAGCCCTCTGGGAGCTTTTCGCGAACTGTCTGCTCAATAACACGTGGGCCAGCAAAGCCAATTAAGGCATTAGGCTCAGCAATATTGACATCACCTAACATAGCTAAAGAAGCAGAAACACCACCCATGGTTGGATCTGACATCACACTAATGAAAGGTAACTTAGCTTCTGCCATCTTTGCTAATACAGCAGAGGTCTTAGCCATTTGCATTAAAGAGAGTAATGACTCTTGCATACGAGCACCACCAGAGGTGGAGAAGCATACTAAAGCACGACCTTCTTTAATACACTCTTGAGCAGCTAAGCAAAAGCGGGCACCTACTACTGAACCCATAGAGCCAGCCATAAAGCTAAACTCAAAAGCACAAGCAATAACAGGAATACCCTTTAAAGTACCCTTTTGTACTACTAAAGCGTCCTTTTCACCAGTGCTCTTTTGGGCAGAGGTATAACGATCCTTATAACGCTTTAAGTCCTTGAAACGCAAAACATCATGCGGCTCGAGATCAGCACCTAACTCTTGACGATTATCAGCATCTAAGAAAGTGTCTAAGCGGGTACGAGCCTTTAGACGCATATGATGGCCACACTTTGGGCACACATTGAGATTGCGATCTAACTCTGAGCGATAGAGCACCTGTTCACAAGCTTCACACTTAGTCCAAACGCCCTCTGGAATCTCATGCTTGCTACTGTCGCTCTTGGTAAACTTTTTAGCAATTTCATCAATCCAGCTCATAAATATGCACCCTCAGTTAAAAACCAAGTCTCAGGTCAAAAACAAATAACAACAGCTCAGTAGTGAAAAAGCACTAGCCTCCTTAATAATTAGGAGGTCTAGGCTAGCTTTGAGGTAGACGACAATAATGGCCAGACTAAACTTAGTACTACACTGATACTAGCCACAATTTTGTTGGTTTAGTGGGCCACCCCTACCTGCAAACAAATACTGAGTTAATTTCTCTAGTGAGACTGACAAATGTTGCCTAGCAAAATCAGGCAACATCCGCTAATTATAATACAGATAGCACCTTTTTTGCACCTGACGCTATCAAAGCTGCTAAAGATGCCTGCAGCCAATAGTGCTCTTACCTCTTCCTAGATACGATAGCACTCTTAATTATTTATCAAAAATTAGCGATTCATCCCCTGTCTCGCCTCAGCGTAGGCGGGGGTATTCTCGCTAATTTTTGATAAAAACGGCCTCCTAAATATTGCATAAGCACAATTTAAGCACAAGCACGTGCATTTAGATGTGCTTGAACATATTTATCTTAGATGCACTTATATATAGCATTTATTTAAAAGGCTAGGGGCATTATGCACACTAATATAGTGTGCTAGCTGTGCACTAATTTTGTGAGGTTAAATCTGCAAAGTTGTATTCATATCTGCGATAGTACAGATACATAGATAATGCACCTATAGCAGCTAAGAGCGCGCCTGAGAACATGATATAGGACATACTGATGCTAAGAGATAAAGGAATACCTCCAACATAAGCGCCGAGAGCATTACCCAAGTTAAAAGCTGCTTGAATCATGGAAGCTCCTAAAAGCATGCCTCCTGGAGCTGTACGCAAGATGGACACTTGTTCAGGAGCACCAACGGCAAAGAGCATGCCTGCAATTAAGCACACTAATACCAAGCAAGCTAATAGCTGCTCACCAAAAGCTCCTAATGCTACCAAGGCTAATACTGCAACTACTTGCCAGACAAAGGCTACCTTGCCAGGAGTGAAGCGATCGCACAAACGACCTGAAACTAAATTAGCTATTACCATGCACATGCCCATAGCTGCCATCACTGCTGAGACATAGCCTAAAGGTACAGTAGAAAAGTCAGTCAGCACAGGACTAATATAAGAGAGCATTGCAAAGATGCCTGCATTACCAAACATGGTTGCACTTAAGACTAGCCAAGGAGCAGGATGACGTAAGAAAACAAATTGACCTTTAAAACCTGTATCTTCAATTTTGCCTACATCTTTGACAAATAAGAGCGCACTGACAAAAACTATTACGCCCCAAGCAGCTACTATATAGAAGATGATGCGCCAAGAGATGCTGTGAGCTAAGGCGGTGCCTAGAGGCACACCAAAGATATTAGCCACTGTCATACCTGCGATCATAATAGCAATAGCACTAGTGCCTTTGCCTCGTGCTGCCAAACGCTGAGCAATAATTGAGCCTACGCCAAAGTAAGCACCATGAGGTAAGCCTGCAATAAAGCGAGCTCCTAGCATAGTCTCAAAGCTGGGAGCTATCGCTGTAAGGGCATTGCCTATGATGTGAACAACAATGAAAATGAGCAAGATAGTCTTAAGCTTAATCTTACGCATTAAGATAATAGCAAAGACACCAATAGCTACACCCAAAGCATAGCTAGAAACACCATAGCCGCTGTGATCTATAGAGACTTGAAAGTCTTGAGCCCAATAAGGCAGCAAGCCCATCGCAACAAACTCTGCAATACCTAAACCTAAAGTGCCAAAGGCCAAAGCGATTAAACCGCGCATTTGTAAATAATTGTCCTGACATTTTCTTAACAAAGAGCTCAAAGCCTCGCAGTATGCAAGGCCTGATAAAACTTAATTAGCAGTAAGATCCTTAAAGTGCATTTCATGCTTTCTAAAATAGACCCATAAGGCCCAGGCCCCAATGGCTGCCAAAATCGCTCCAAAGATGGTCACAAAGCTCATGTGCATATGGTAATCAAAAGGAATGCCACCGACATAAGCACCAATAGCATTACCCAAGTTAAATGCTGCTTGCACCATAGAGGCGCCTAAGAGCAAACCACCTGGAGCTACTCGCAAGATTGATACTTGTTCAGGTGAGGAGATGGCAAAGAGCATACCTGCTGCAATACAGGCGAGGATAATGCAAGCAACAGTATTTTGTCCCCATAAAGCTATACCTAAGAGTACAAAGATAGTGAGGAACTGACAGACAAAGGCGACCTTTCCTGGAGTAAAGCGATCGCAAAGACGTCCTGAGACTAAGTTGGCCACCACCATAGACACACCCATAGCAGCCATTACTGCAGATACATATTGCAAAGGCAAACCAGCATAATCTGTTAACAGCGGGCTAATATAAGAATGCATACAGAAGATACCAGCATTACCGAACATGGTAGCCGCTAACACTAGCCAAGGAGCAGGATGACGCAAAAAGACAAATTGCCCCTTAAAACCTGTATCTTCGATTTTGCCGACATCACGGATCCATAAAATGGCACTGACTAAGACGATAATGCCCCAAGCAATCACTAGATAGAAAATAGTACGCCACGACATACTATGAGCCAAAGCAGTACCTAAAGGCACACCAAAGATATTAGAAACAGTCATACCCGCAACCATGATCGATACTGCACTAGTTCCTTTACCTTTAGTCGCCAAACGCTGCGCAATAATTGAGCCTACGCCAAAGTAAGCACCATGAGGTAAGCCTGCAACAAAGCGAGCTCCTAGCATAGTCTCAAAGCTGGGAGCAAAGGCGGTCAGAACATTGCCTAAAATGTGTACTAAAATAAGCAATATTAAAATAGTCTTGAGCTTAAGGGTTCGCAGCACAATAATACAGAAAGCACCTATAGCTACACCTAAAGCATAAGCTGAGATTGCATGACCACTTTGTGCAATCGAAACATTAAAATCACTAGCCCAATAAGGCAGCAAGCCCATAGCAACATATTCAGCAATGCCTAAGCCTAAAGTACCAAAGGCTAAAGCAATCAAACCACGTATTAACATTTAAGGAGCAATCCCTCTTCTCTGACAAAGCAAATAAAACCCTAAATTGTAGCAAATATCTATCATTGATCTACTTTCAAACCCAGGGCCGACGCATCTTAATTTTATTGAGCAGTATTGTAAAATAGTTTTGTCAGG
>Reba_p2__coassemble_804_pt1 | contig 20663 bp, 32 predicted proteins | sample Reba_p2__metabat2_low_PE_017 | metagenome-assembled genome bin Reba_p2 | reverse complement strand
TGTAAATAGCCCCCTGAATTATGTGATCTCGATCATTTCAGGTTTTTGCCGTATTTATAGATCTATTTGCGTTATTTGTATTGATAATATGAGGGAAAAAGCCACTATCTACAAATAAGCTCTTATGCTCTTGCTGATCATAGTAGCTCTCATCAATACGCCATTCCCAGCCATGACTTTTTGCTACTTGAACATTTAAAGCAATTACTGCTAAGTAAAAAATTAAGAACTTATTGCCATAAGCACGGGTCTTTTCTACAAAGTGATAGGAGAGACAGGCTAGGACAATGATGATAGATAAAGCAGCTATTGGGTTGAGTAATAGTGTCAGTGATAAGATAACTAGTACTGGCCAATGGTAGATATACAAAGAATAAGAGATATTGCCTAAATATTGAAAAATAGGGTTGTCGAGTAAGATATTCTTACAATGAACCCATAAAACTAAAGCACTACCAATGACTGCTAAGGCTGGTGTAGCAAAATCCCAGATGGGCTTTTCTTCAGCAATAAATACAGAGCAGATTACTGCTATTAGTCCTACTATTTGTAAGACCTTTTTAAGCACCTGAGATTTGATGGTACAAGGGTATAAATAGACTACACCTCCTAACAGTAACTCCCAAGCTCTGACATGCAACATATAGTAGGATTTGGTGTTCATGGGAGCAAGCAAGGTGTATAAAGCTGCAATGATAGTGATTGCTAGTACAAAGTTTTTAGTTTTATTTAAGCCAAAGAAGCGCTTAAATAGAACTAGCAATATAGGGTAAATAAGGTAGAACTGCCACTCAACAGCTAGGGACCAAGTGTGTAGCAGGACTTTCTCTAATGATGACTCAGCAAAGTATCCCTCATCTCTACTATAAAGAAAGTTGCTAGAGAATGTTAGAGCATACCGAATTTCTTTAGCAAAAGAGGCTAATCTATGAGGTTCAAAGAGTTGTACAGCTATTAATAAGAACACTACTACAGCTACTAAGAGTGCAGGGCAGATACGTTTAGCTCGTGCTTTCCAAAAGTTCCATATGGCAGGGAAAGTCTTAGTATCAGACTGTAGCACCTTATTAAAGATGATGGAGGTCATCAAAAAGCCAGAGATAACAAAGAAGATGTCAACACCTAAGAATCCTGCTTTAAGATTCTCATGCAAAATATTGAGAAAGTAAGACGATTTTAAACTAGGATCAAAGGAGACAAAGGTTCCTAGGTGAAAAGCAATTACTAGCAAGACAGCAACTGCGCGTAGTCCAGCAATGTCTTTTCTAAATTCTTTAGTTGATGACATGATTGGCTCTGTTAAGGTCTGTAAAATTTAAGTATGATTGATGTGTCAGCCATATTGATAGCTATAGCTATAGCTATGATAGCTTAGTTAAGTATTCACTATCTTGCTATTTTTAATCGGGGCTACAGTTTTACATACTAAGCTAAGTATTTTTATTAAGAAACTAATGATTGTTTATTTATTAACGTGAGATCTGGCTACAATAGCAACCTAAGATTCTTTAGTGAGCTAATGTGAAGGGAAAAAGATGTCTTTGATCATGCCAGATGATTTTGGCAATACTCCTAAAAAAGAGCTTAAGATCCCTAAGGGTATGGATAAGCTCCTTATGCAGGTTTGCTGCGCTCCTTGTTGTGGCGCAGTATTGGAGTGCTTTAAATACCATAATATCAGTCCAACTTTATTCTTCTACAACCCTAATATTCATCCAAGGGATGAGTATGAAAAGCGTCGTGATGAGCTTATAGATTTGGCTAAATTATTAGGCTTTGATTACATCATTCCAGAGTATGATCCAAAGCCTTGGTTTGCAAAGGTTAAAGGATTAGAGCATGAACCTGAGCGTGGTGCTCGTTGTTCAGTATGTTTTGGTGATCGTATGTTAGCTACGGCTCTGTATGCTAAGGAGCATGGCTTCTCACACTTTACTACTACTTTAGCTACTTCTCGCTGGAAGAATAAAAAGCAGGTGGATGCAGCTGGCTTTGCCGCCTCAGAGGCTACAGGAGTTCCTTATTGGAGTGAGGACTGGCGTAAAGAAGGCTTAGTGACAAGACGCTATCAGTTAGTCAAAGCATTTAACTTCTATAACCAACTTTATTGTGGCTGTATTTTCTCTCGTGATAATGGTGCCTATCAGAAAGATGCGCCTCATACTATCAAGAGCATTGCGTTTCCTGTAGATAATAAGCAGGAGCACAATTTAAGCTCAGAGACATTGTTGAACTCTGCTGCCGTTGAAGAGCAAGATGTGGCTTTTGATCTAAAAGAAGATCTATGTTGTCGCTGCTAATTCAGATAAAAAAGGGAAGATTAATTAAAGCTTCCCTTTTTTAGTAGTAATAGTTGTAATTAGTTTAGCTTAGGCACCATATTGCTCACGATAGGCAATCATATCAGGAAGGTGAGCGCTTAATTGGGCATCATCTTTGATATAGGTTACTAAGTCATCAAAAGATACGATTGAGACAATCTCAATACCTAAAGTACGCTTGGCTTCATCAATGGCACTTTCTTGGCCTTGGCCCTTTTCCTTACGGTTTAAAGCAATTAATGCAGCCTTAAAGTTAGCACCATTAGCCTTGATGATAGCATCAGACTCTCTAATGGCAGTACCTGCAGTAATAACATCATCAATTAACATGATGTCACCTTTTAAAGGAGCACCAACTAAGTTGCCACCTTCGCCATGATCTTTAGCCTCTTTACGGTTAAAGCACCAAGGAGTATTGATATGATGCTCGGCGCTTAATGCCATAGCGGTAGCACAAGCTAAAGGAATACCCTTGTAAGCTGGGCCAAATAAAACATCAAAGCTGATTTTGCTATCAACTAAGGCATGAGCATAGCAAGAGCCTAAGGTGTAGAGATCCTCACCAGTACAAAAGCCACCAGCATTAAAGAAGTAAGGGCTTTGACGACCTGACTTTAAAGTGAAGCTACCAAACTTTAGCACGCCGCGTGCTAGAGCTAATTCAATAAATCTACGCTGGTATTCTTGCATAGCTTATCTCCAAAGAATAAATAGTTAAGGCCCCATTATGATTATGGAGCCAAATAAAGCAGTCTTAATTAAGCTCTACGCCAAGTAGTGCCTTTAGGGCCGTCCTCTAAGACTACACCCATAGCAGTTAACTTGTTTCGAGCCTCATCAGCGGCGGCAAAGTCCTTGCGAGCACGAGCTTGCTTACGATCTTCAATTAAAGATTCGATTAAAGCAACATCTTCATCGATACCATCAGTCTTGCCTTGTAAGTACTCAACAGGATCTTGATAGAGTAAGCCCAATACAGAGCCTAACTCTACTAGACGACCTGCCAGACCTTCTGCCTCTGAGTCTTGAGCTAAGTTTACAGCTTTGGCTAGCTCAAATAGTACAGAGATAGCACCAGGGGTGTTAAAGTCATCGTCCATGAAGGTCTTAAAGCGCTCTACATACTCATCACCACCTTTAGCTGGACCTACTTTAACATCACGTAAGGCTGTATAGAGTCTAGAGAGCGAAGCCTTAGCATTATCAAGATTCTCTTGAGAGTAGTTTAAGGCACTGCGATATTGAGCTGAGAGCAAGAAGAAACGAATAGTCTCAGCATCATATTGCTTGAGTACATCACGGATGGTGAAGAAGTTGCCCAAAGACTTGGACATCTTCTCGTCATTGATCATAACCATACCAGAGTGCATCCAGTAGTTTACGTATTTGCTGTCATGAGCGCAGCAGCTTTGAGCAATTTCATTTTCATGGTGAGGGAAGATTAAGTCAGAACCACCACCATGGATGTCAAAGTGATCACCTAAGAGTTTAGAGTTCATAGCAGAACATTCAATGTGCCAACCAGGGCGGCCTTTGCCCCAAGGAGAGTCCCACTCAGGCTCACCTGGCTTTGCCATTTTCCAAAGCACAAAGTCAAAAGGATTACGCTTAGCTTGTTGTACTTCAACACGAGCGCCTGCCTCAAGCTCTTCAAGCTTTTGACCAGAAAGACGACCGTAGTTCTTAAATTTATCAATGGCAAACATGACGTCGCCATTGTCTGCAACATAGGCAAAGCCCTTGTCAATGAGCTTTTGAACTAGAGCAATAATCTCAGGGATATTCTCTGTAGCACGAGGTTCAATATCAGGACGAGCGATGTTTAGCTTATCAAAGTCCTGATACATCTCAGCAATGAAGTGCTCTGCCAACTCTTTGGCATCAATGCCCTTTTCATTGGCACGCTTGATAATTTTGTCGTCAATATCAGTGATATTACGTACATAATTAACTTTGTAGCCACGATAGCGTAAGTAGCGAACAATCATGTCAAAGCTAACGAAGGTGCGGGCGTGACCAATATGGCAGAGGTCGTAAACAGTGACTCCGCAGACATACATACCAATTTCATTAGGCTTAATTGGTACGAAGTTTTCCTTTTGTCGCGTCAGGGTATTGTGAATCTGTAGCATTTTAATCTCACAAAACTAGCTATTGTGCTAAAGTTAGATAGAATTAAGTAGTCCTGTTAATTTTAACAAGCAAGGGTTAGAAATGGTAATTATTAAAACAAATCTTGGTGAGATTGTTATTGAGCTCAACACCGAAAAGGCTCCAGTAACCTGTGAGAACTTTTTAAAGTACGTTAAGAACGGCCACTATGTTGGTACTATCTTCCATCGTGTTATTCCTAACTTCATGATTCAAGGTGGTGGTTTGACTGCTGACATGACTCAAAAGGAAACTTTAGAGCCAATCAAGAACGAGGCAGACAATGGTTTAACTAATGATAAGTTCACCATTGCTATGGCACGTACCTCTGATCCTCACAGCGCTACTAGCCAGTTCTTTATCAACACTGTTGATAATACCTTCTTGAACTATAAGAACAAGTATGATTGGGGATACTGCGTGTTTGGTAAGGTAGTTAAGGGTGAAGATGTGGTCTTAAAGATTGAGTCGGTTAAGACTGATAATGTTAACTTCTTCCCTCACCGTGATGTTCCTGTTGATCCAATTGTGATTGAATCTGTTGAGGAAGTAGATTCTATCTAAAGAATCTAGGTTGTCTCAGCTTATTTATTTAAAATAATAGGGCCTAGAGTACAAGCGTAAGCTTGGCACTTTAGGTCCTTTTTATTTCATAACTATTGAGGTTGCCTATGAGCGCATATGTCATTGCTGATTTGCATTTAAGTACTAGCACTCCTGAGCTCTTATCTGGATTTGCTGCTTTTGTTAATAACTTGCAGCCAGGTGATGAGCTTTATATTTTAGGTGACCTATTTAATTTCTTTGTGGGGCTAGATAAATATAATAATGCCCAGAAGTTAGTTTCATCTGTTCTCAAAGAAGCTGCGTTGCGTTCCATTACAGCTTATTTCATTAAGGGTAATAGAGACTTCTTAATGAATGCTGCAGAAGCTAAAAGTTTAGGATTTACTCTTCTAGATGATATTGCTTTAGTTAAGATTGCTAATAAAAGTATATTGTTAAGCCATGGTGACTTGTTTTGCACTAATGATGAGGAGTATAAGCGTTACTATCGTTTGGTCAACAATAAAATTTTGCAAAGACTCTTTAAACTTTTGCCTATGTGTTTGCGTCGTAAAATAGCAACTCGTATTCGTCAGCAAAGCAAAGAGTCTCACTTTCACAGACGTGATCCTCTTATATATGGAGTAGTGCCTAATAGTGTGGCTTCTAAGGCTCAAGAGTTGTTAGCTAATAAAGCACAACAAGACCCTCAAAACTGGCAAGGTTTTACTAAAGTAGACTATGTGGTTCATGGCCATATTCATGAGTTCAAAGCCTTTCATAATGAAAGTGCAATGGTAGATACTCGTTATGTACTCGGTGCTTGGGGAAACAAGTTTAGCTATTGGGCTATAGACCAAGATGGTAATGTCTCTTTTAGCGAGCAAGATCTAATATTTTTAGCTTGAATTAAGAGAGAATATTGGAACTTGGTGCACTCTTTTATAAAGAGCATTAATTTATTGCTTGCGGAATCTTGTCTTAATTAAAGACTATATTATCTAGCAAGCATAATATTGATTGATTATTATTGCTTATTATTGGCAGATGATTTTAAGTGCTTTCTTGCATTAATTTGTCAACTAGCGAAACAAGATATCCTTGCTTTGCTTTAGTGTGTGCTAAGATAGCGAACAGCGTAATTATTTAGGAGTAGATATATGAGCGACAAAATTGTACATCTCACTGATGATACTTTTGAGTCTGAGGTATTAAAGTCTGATAAGCCAGTATTATTAGACTTCTGGGCTCCATGGTGTGGCCCTTGCCGTATGGTTGGCCCTATCTTAGATGAGCTTGCCAATGAGCAGGATGACGTTAAGATTTGCAAGATCAATATTGATGAGCATCAACAGGCTGCTACTCAATGGCAGGTTATGAGCATCCCAACCTTATTAGTCTTCAATGAGGGCAAGATGGTTGGTCAGCGCGTTGGTGCTATCTCCAAGGCTGATCTTAAGGACTTCATTGCTGCCTCCTTAAAGAAGTAATATCTGTCCTGATTCTCATAAATAAAAAAGAGCGCTTAGGCGCTCTTTTTTGTTGGCTATTGATCTACAGTACTTAAGGCATATTGGTATGTCTTATAGATATTGTATCTTTCTTTTAAAAGATTTCTTTTTACTGAATGTAGAAACTTAGGAATAATACGATAGAAAGGCTTTCTTTCTAATAAAGAGAAATCATTAAGTCTATCTCTTGCGTGAGAAATATGTCCTTTTTCAATAAACTCTGCTATAAGTGCTTTCCTTTCTGTACAAGGTAGCTTTTTGCAGAATGTTCCATATGCAGAAATAAAGCCATCATAGATTCGATCTTGCAGTTTGTCTTGATAGTTAAATTTTTTAATTAAATCCGAAACATATTCTAGATTTTCAAAAATGCATTTAGCGCTAGAATACTTGCTTGATAAAGAGTTTGTAGTTTGAATGTAGGTATAAAGATACTCATTGATAAAGCTAACTTTTTTAGCACAAAGTACCATATGCATAGACCAGCAATAGTCTTGACCACTTTTAATATCAGGAAATTTAATATTGTTATCGTATAAAAATGTAGCTCTTACAACTTTAGACCAAGGCTGACTAAAGAGGCTTTGAGCATATCCTTTGATTTGATCAATTGATTGAGCAAGTAGCGCTGGTTTGTAGATAGGATTTAAGTAAGTTGTATTGTCAATAATGTGCTTATAAGCAATATATACAAAGTCAGATTGCTCTGATTCAAGTTTATCATAGGCTTTTTGTAGTAGATTAACATCTGCTTCATCGTCAGCATCAGCAAAGTATACATACTTGCCAGATGCAAGCTCAAGGCCTTTGTTTCTGGTTGGGCCTGCGCCTAAATTTTGCTCATTATGATAAAGAATAATATTCTTATCTGGATGTGCCGCCTTAAGCTCTTGGAGTACTTGCCAAGTGTTATCTGGTGAGCAATCTTCAACAAAGATGAACTCAATATTTGGATAAGTTTGATTAAGTACACTAAGGCTGCGTTTTGCTAGATACTCTGCTGCCTTGTAGACAGGTATGATCACAGATATTAGATCTTGGGACATTATTAGCTGATCCTTAGTTTATTGTGTGTTGCCCTTATATTAGCGCAAAATGCCGCAAAAAATTTTAAATTTTGCTTGCAAATACGATTGAAGTCAGTATAATAGTCCGCACAAAATCTGTGCGCCACATCACAGTGGTTAAAGTTGAGATGCACAGTCCAGCCCTCCAGTACAAGACTGTGGCTGAGATACTCTCCCTAAATTTGGGAGACTCGTTTTGGTAGAGCATCCTCTTATCTTTATTTTTAATATGAATAGAGATAGGAAGGCATGTGCCTACATGTTCTTTTATTTTTCGGAGTCTGTAATGCAGAACCAAAGAATTCGGATCCGCCTCAAGGCATACGACCACAGATTAATCGATCATTCGACTGCTGAAATCGTTGAAACTGCTAAGCGCACTGGCGCTCAGGTTCGCGGTCCGATCCCGCTCCCAACTCGTAAGGAGCGCTATACCATCCTCATCTCCCCACACGTCAACAAGGATGCCCGTGATCAGTACGAGATTCGTACTCACAAGCGTTTAGTAGACATCGTGGAGCCTACAGAGAAGACTGTTGACGCATTAATGCGTTTAGATCTTGCTGCTGGCGTAGATGTTCAAATCAGCCTTCGCTAACGAGGGGGAAAATTACAATGTCAATCGGTTTAATTGGCCGCAAGCTTGGAATGACCCGCGTATTTAACGAGGACGGTAAGTCAGTTCCAGTAACCGTAATCCAAGTTGAGGCTAATCGCGTCACCCAGATCAAGAGTCAGGATACTGATGGCTACACCGCTATTCAGGTAACCACTGGTGAGCGCAAGGCTTCTCGCATGAACAAAGCTGAGACTGGTCACTTTGCTAAGACTGGTGTCACTGCAGGTCGCGGTTTATGGGAGTTCCGTTTAGAGCCTTCCGAGCTTGAGAAGTATCAAGTTGGCTCTGAGATTAAGGTAGACGCTTTAGAAGGTGTTGCCAAGGTAGATGTTACTGGCCAGTCAAAAGGTAAGGGCACTGCTGGTACCGTAAAGCGCTATAACTTCCGTACTCAGGACTTTACTCACGGTAACTCACGTTCCCACCGTGTTCCTGGTTCTACTGGTCAAAACCAGACTCCAGGTCGCGTGTTTAAGGGCAAGAAGATGGTTGGTCGCATGGGCGGCGAGAAGGTCACTGTTATGTGCTTAGACCTCGTTCGCATCGATGCTGAGCGCAACCTACTCCTCGTAAAGGGTGCTGTTCCAGGCGCTAACAACGGGGATCTCATCGTAAGGCCAAGTGTTAAAGCTTAACCTGAGGTAAAGGAATCATGGAATTAAAGATGATTGGCGCTGGCAAGCCACTAGAGGTATCTGATAGTGCCTTTGGTCGCGAGTTCAATGAAGCGCTGGTACATCAGGTAGTTGTTGCTTACCTAAGTACCGCTCGTGCAGGAACTAAAGCGCAAAAGACCCGTTCTGAGGTTTCAGGCGGCGGCAAGAAGCCTTTCCGCCAGAAGGGTACTGGCCGTGCTCGTGCTGGTTCTACCCGTTCTCCATTATGGCGTGCTGGTGGTACCATCTTCGCTGCTAAGCCACAAGATTGGTCTCAGAAGGTAAATCGTAAGATGTACCGCGCTGCTATGCAGAGCATCCTCTCTGAGTTAGTTCGTCAAGATCGCTTAGTCGTTGTTGAGGACTTAAAGTTAGAGAACCACAAGACCAAGACCTTAGTAAGCAAGCTCAAGGATCTTGAGTTAAAGCAAGTCTTGATCGTAACTGAAGAGTTTGATGAGAATTTATTCTTAGCTGCTCGTAACCTTTACAAGGTTGAAGTTTGCCAGCCTGGCTCTGCTTCTTTCAACCCTGTAAATCTTGTTGGCTTTGACAAGGTATTAATTACCGCCGCTGCTCTCAAGAAGGTTGAGGAGGATATCACCAAATGATGAATGCTCGTTTAATGAACATCCTTCGCGCCCCTATTATCACTGAGAAGAGCGCTATCGCTGAGCAGAATAACACCTATGTTTTCAAGGTTGTTAAGGATGCTAACAAGCAAGAGATCAAGCAGGCTGTTGAGACTATCTTCAACGTTGATGTTGCTGCAGTACGCACTTTAAACGTTCTTGGCAAGAAGCGTCGTTCAGCTCATGGCTACGGCTGCCGCTCCGACTGGAAGAAGGCCTACGTAACCTTAGCTGAAGGCTCTAAGATCGACTACAACGCTCAGGCAGCTGACAAGGAGAGCAACTAATGGCTATCATTAAGACTAAGCCTACCTCCGCAGGTCGTCGCCACGTAATTCAGATCAAGAATCCTGATCTGTGGAAGGGTGGTCCATGCCCATCACTCGTAGTTGAGAAGCGTAAGACTGGTGGCCGTGATAACTATGGTCACATCTCAACTCGTCACATCGGTGGTGGTCACAAGCAGCGCTATCGTTTAATCGACTTTAAGCGTCAAAAGGATGGTATCGAGGGTCGCGTAGAGCGTCTTGAGTACGATCCAAACCGTTCTGCTCACATTGCATTAGTTGTTTATGCTGATGGTGAGCGTCGCTATATCTTAGCTCCAAAGGGCTTACAGGCTGGCGATAAGATCATGAGCGGTGATGGTGCACCAATCAAGGTTGGTAACGCCTTACCACTCCGTAACATCCCAGTTGGTACTAGCGTTCACGCTGTTGAGTTAGTTCCAGGCCAGGGTGCTCAGTTCGCACGTTCTGCTGGTTCTTTCTGCCAGATCTTAGCTCGTGAAGGTGACTATGTAACTTTACGTATGCGTTCTGGTGAAATGCGTCGTGTTCTTGCTAACGGTCGCGCTACTATCGGTGAAGTAGGTAACTCCGAGCACATGCTCCGTCAATTAGGTAAGGCTGGTGCCAACCGTTGGCGTGGTGTTCGTCCTACCGTTCGCGGTATGTCCATGAACCCAATCGATCACCCACACGGTGGTGGTGAGGGCCGCAACAAGGGTATTCAGCCTCGTTCACCATGGGGTACCCCATGTAAGGGCTTCAAGACCCGTAAGAACAAGCGTACTGACAAGTACATTGTTCGTCACCGTTAATCGTTAGTGAGGAAATAACATGCCACGTTCTTTAAAGAAAGGCCCGTTCATTGACGCGCACTTATTGAAGAAGGTTGAACAGGCAGCTACTGGCGCTGATAAGAAGCCAATTAAGACTTGGTCTCGCCGTTCAATGATTATTCCTGCCATGATCGGTATGACGATTGCTGTGCACAATGGCCGTCAGCACGTACCTGTATACGTTTCCGATGAAATGGTTGGTCACAAGTTGGGTGAATTCGCCCCTACCCGCACTTTCCGTGGTCACGCAGCTACGGATAAGAAGGGTGGTAAGTAGGAGTAAAGACAATGACTGAAGTAAAGGCTGTACATCGTTTTGCTCGTACTTCTGCCCAAAAAGCACGTTTAGTTGCTGATCAGGTACGCGGTATGCCTGTTAATAAGGCTTTTGACCTCTTACAGTTCAGCCCACGCAAGGCTGCAGCTTTAATCAATAAGGTATTAAAGTCTGCCGTTAGCAATGCTGAGAACAATGCCGGTTTAGATGCCGACAAGTTAATTGTTTCTCGCATTATGATCGATGAGGGTCCATCTCTCAAGCGCGTAATGCCACGTGCCAAAGGCCGTGCTGACCGTATTGTGAAGAGAACCTCTCATATTTCCATTTACGTTGCTGAGCGCTAACAGGAGCTTAAGATGGGTCAGAAGGTAAATCCGATTGGAATAAGACTTGGTATTACTAAGCCTTACTCATCGGTCTGGTATGCATCCACCAAGGATTTCCCAGCCAATATCAAGAGCGATTTCGAAGTTCGTAAGTACTTAACCCAAGAACTCAAGAACGCCTCTGTTTCTAAGATTGTCATTGACCGTCCAGCAAAGAGCATTCGTGTAACCATTCACACTGCTCGTCCTGGTATCGTTATTGGCAAGAAGGGCGAAGACGTTGAGAAGCTTCGCAAGAAGATTACTGACATTGCAGGTGTTCCAGCTCAGGTTAACATCAGCGAAGTTCGTAAGCCTGATCTCGATGCTAAGTTAGTAGCCGATTCTATCGCTTCACAGCTCGAGCGTCGCGTAATGTTCCGCCGCGCTATGAAGAAGGCTATCCAAAACGCTATGCGTGTTGGTGCTAAGGGTATCAAGGTTGAAGTATCTGGCCGTTTAGGCGGTGCAGAAATCGCTCGTTCCGAGTGGTTACGTGAAGGCCGTGTTCCATTACACACCTTACGTGCTGATATCGACTATGCATTATCCGAGGCAGTAACTACTTACGGTGTTATCGGTGTTAAGGTATGGATCTTCAAGGGTGAGGTTTTAGGTCAATTACCTCTCAACCAGGAAGAGACTGAGGAGCGCAATGCAGCTCCAGCCGATCGCAAGGGCCGTCGTCGTAACGACAACGGTGCTCGCAACAACCGCCGTGGTGGTCGCAACGACCGCGCTCAGGGTCAAAAGAAGCCTGCCCAGGCTGCTGAGGCCCCAGCTGCTGAGTAACGGAGGATAGAATAAATGTTACAACCAAAGCGTACAAAGTATCGCAAGACCCAGAAGGGTCGTAACGAGGGCTTAGCCTACGCAGGAAGCGAAGTATCCTTCGGCGAGTACGGTTTAAAGGCAACTTCTCGCGGCCAGATTACTGCTCGTGAGATTGAGGCTGCCCGTCGTGCTTTCACTCGTGAGATGAAGCGTGTTGGTAAGGTTTGGATCCGTGTGTTCCCAGACAAGCCAATCACTCAGAAGGCTCTCGGTGTTCGTATGGGTAAAGGTAAGGGTACTGTTGAGTATTGGGTATGCCCAATTCAACCAGGTAAGGTACTCTTTGAACTCAGTGGTATTCCTGAGGAAGTTGCTCGCGAGGCTTTCCGTCTTGCCGCAGCTAAGTTATCTGTTACCACTACTTTCGTTCGTAAGGCGGTGATCTAATGAAGGCAAGTGAGTTACGTGCTAAGTCCGTTGAAGAGCTTAAGACTGAACTTAATGACCTTCAGCGTGAGCAATTCAATCTCCGTTTCCAACACAAGACTAATCAGCTTATGCAGACTGATAACATCCGCAAGGTTCGTCGCAACATTGCCCGTGTTAACACTGTTTTAGCTGAGAAGCTTCGCGCTCAAAGCGCTCAATAGAGGTAGTGCTAAATGTCTGATACTCAAAAGGTAGCACGCACCCTCCGTGGTCGCGTTGTTAGCGATAAGATGCAAAAAGCTTGCGTCGTAGCTGTAGAGCGCCGTGTTAAGCACCCAATCTACGGAAAGATTTTAAAGCGTACTACTAAGTTCCACGTTCAAGACGTTAACAACGACGCACGCAAGGGCGATCTCGTTGAGATCCAAGAGTGCCGTCCAGTTGCTAAGACCATTGCTTGGACCTTAGTATCTGTTCTCGAGAAGGCAGAGTAAGTTGCTTTATAACTAGAAACTATTCTAGTTAGTTTATTAAAAAGGATCCTTATGAGTAATCTTAAGGATCCTTTTTTTATTTTTCAAAACGCGCTATAGTATGGCCCTTGAAAAATCGTTAGTTATCGTGTTTCCACTCTATTAGGTACATGGCGCATTACGTAGCTATGGAACAGCTGCTATATACGAAGATTTTTAAAAAATTGAGATATATAGCACAAAAACTTGCAAAAGTTTAATTTTCATGGTATCATTCAGCGCCCTCTAACTTATTGAGAGGGGAACTATTGTTTATTTAACCTTGGAGCATTCTTAAATGATCCAGATGCAATCCATGCTCGACGTTGCTGACAACTCGGGTGCTCGTAGCGTAATGTGCATTAAGGTCCTTGGTGGATCTCACCGCCGTTATGCTGCTATTGGCGACATCATCAAGGTGTCCGTCAAGGAAGCAATCCCACGCGGCAAAGTCAAGAAGGGCGATGTTGTTGACGCCGTTGTAGTGCGCACCAAGAAGGGTGTTCGTCGTGCTGACGGTTCTGTCATCCGCTTTGATAGCAATGCTGCTGTTTTATTAAACGGCCAGCACGAGCCAATTGGCACTCGTATTTTCGGACCTGTTACCCGTGAGCTTCGCGGTGAGCAGTTCATGAAGATCGTGTCTTTAGCTCCAGAAGTACTCTAATTTTAAGGGGTATAAACATGGCAGCGAAAATCCGCCGCAATGATGAAGTTATCGTGATCGCTGGCAAGTCCAAGGGTCAGACTGGTAAGGTTCTTTCCGTTCTAACCAAAGATCACAAAGTATTAGTTGAGGGTTTAAACCTCGTTACCAAGCACGTTAAGGCTAACCCAGCAATGGGTATTGAAGGTGGCAAGCAATCTAAGGAAGCCCCACTCGATATCTCTAACGTTGCAATCTTAAACCCAAGCACTAACAAGGCTGATAAGGTTGGTTTCCGTTTTGAAGATGGCAAGAAAGTTCGCTTCTTCAAGTCCAACAACGAAATCATCCCTACTAAGGCTTAATAGCAGTTTTATTCAGGAGTAATAACGATGGCGAAACTGCATGATCAATACAAGCAGGAAGTAATCAAAGCTTTAACTGAAAAGTTTGGTTACAAAACAGTCATGCAAGTCCCTCGGATTGTGAAGATCACCCTTAACATGGGTGTTGGTGAGGCAGTTGCTGATAAGAAGGTTCTCGAGAACGCAGCACGCGATATGGCCGCCATTTCTGGCCAGAAGCCATTAATCACCAAGGTTCGCAAATCTGTAGCGGGCTTCCATATCCGTGAAGGTTACCCAATCGGTTGTAAGGTAACTTTACGTGGTGAGCGCATGTGGGAATTCTTAGAGCGTTTAATCGTAATCTCTATCCCACGTATCCGCGATTTCCGTGGTTTATCTTCCAAGTCTTTTGATGGCCGTGGCAACTATTCTATGGGTGTCCGCGAGCAGATCATCTTCCCAGAGATCGACTATGACAAGGTTGACACTATTCGTGGCCTTGACATCACCATCACAACTACCGCCAAGACTGATGAAGAGGGTCGTGCCTTATTAGAGGCTTTCAAGTTCCCATTCCGCACTCAGGCTAAGTAATTAGGACGAACCTAAATGGCTAAGACTTCTATGAAGAACCGTGAGCTCAAGCGTGAGCGCCTTGCTGATAAGTATTTTGCAAAGCGCCAAGAGCTCAAGCAAAAGATTTCCAGTGTATCTCTTTCTGATGAAGAGCGTTTTGCAGCTGTCCAAGCCTTAGCTGCTTTACCACGCGATTCAAGCCCATGCCGTCAGCGCAATCGTTGTGCTGAGACTGGCCGTCCACATGGTTACCTACGCAAGTTCGGCTTATGCCGTATTAAGCTCCGTGAGCACATGATGCGTGGTGAGATTCCTGGCCTTCACAAGGCTAGCTGGTAAGAGGAGAGACACACATGAGCATGCAAGATCCTATCGCGGATTTGCTGACCCGTATTCGTAACGGCCAAGCTTCTGGCAAGGTTATGGTGTCCATGCCTTCCTCCAAGCAAAAGCTTGCTATTGCCAACTTATTGTTAAAAGAGGGCTACATTGCCTCTGTTAACGTAACTGGCGATACCAAGAAGGTACTTGAGATTGGTCTTAAGTACTACGAGGGCAAGCCAGTAGTAGAGATGATTCAGCGCGTTTCACGTCCTGGCCTTCGTATCTACAAGAAGTGCCGCGATCTTCCACGCATTATGAATGGCTTAGGCATTGCGGTAATTTCTACCTCTAAAGGCCTAATGACCGACCGTGCCGCCCGTAAGGACGGTTTAGGCGGCGAAGTTGTTTGCTACGTCGCATAAGGAGGGGACATGTCACGTATTGCTAAGGAACCTGTTTTAGTTCCTCAAGGCGTCGAGGTCTCCATCGACGGCCAATTAATCACTATCAAATCCAAGAAAGGCCAAATGCAGTTAACCGCCCATGATAAGGTTAAGGTTACTTTCGACAACAATGCTCTTTGTGTAGCAGTTGCCGATGAGTCTGCTGAGGCTAACATGCAGTCTGGTACTACTCGTGCCTTATTGCATAACATGGTTGTAGGCCTTGATAAGGGCTACGAGAAGAAGTTAAACCTCGTTGGTGTGGGCTTCCGTGCACAGGCTAAGGGTAACGTTCTAAACTTAGCTTTAGGCTTCTCTCACCCAGTAAATCATGAGCTTCCAGAGGGTATCACTTGTGAGACCCCATCTCAGACTGAAATCGTCCTTAAGGGCTTTGATAAGGCTCTCTTAGGTCAGGTTGCTGCTGATATCCGCGCTTACCGCGCTCCAGAGCCTTACAAGGGCAAGGGTATCCGCTACTCTGACGAAGTAGTCCGTATCAAGGAAGCTAAGAAGAAGTAAGGATTGAGGTAAAAACCATGTTTGATAAGAAACAATCTCGCATCCGTCGTGCTACTAAGTCACGCGCTAAGATGCACGAGTTGGGTGTTACTCGCCTCGTCGTTACTCGCACTCCTCGTCACATCTACGCTCAAATTATTGACAATGATAGCCGCGTATTAGCCTCTGCTAGCACCTTAGAGAAGGAGTTAGTAAAGGAGATTAAGTATACCGGTAATGTTGAGGCTGCTAAGTTAATCGGCAAGACCGTTGCTGAGCGTGCCTTAGCTGCTAAGGTTGAGAGCGTAGCTTTTGACCGTTCTGGTTACAAGTATCACGGCCGTGTTGCAGCTCTAGCTGATGCTGCTCGTGAAGCTGGCCTCAAGTTCTAGGAGTAACTTCAATGCAACACAAAGATGAAACTCAAGCTGGCGAGCTTCAAGAGAAGTTAGTCGCTGTTAATCGCGTAGCCAAGGTAGTTAAGGGTGGTCGTATTTTCTCTTTCACCGCTTTAACTGTTGTTGGTGATGGCAATGGCCGCGTAGGCTATGGCTATGGCAAGGCCTCCGAGGTTCCTGCTGCAATTCAAAAGGCAATTGAGCAAGCTCGTCGTAACATCAATAAGAACATTTCTTTAAACGACGGTACCCTTTTCCATGCTGTTAAGGGTGAGCACTCTGGCTCTATGGTATACATGCAACCTGCTTCTGAAGGTTCTGGTATTATCGCTGGCGGTGCTATGCGTGCTGTGCTCGAAGTTGCTGGTGTACGTAATGTTTTAGCTAAGACCTATGGTTCTACCAACCCAATCAACGTAGTTCGTGCTACTGTTGCTGCCTTAGCTTCTCAGCGTACTCCTGAGCAGATCGCTGCAAAGCGTGGTCTTTCTGTTAAGGAAATCTTGGAGTAAAAAATGGCCGAGAAGAAAACCATCAAAGTTACCCAAGTACGTAGCATCATTGGCCGTAAGCCAGATCACGTTGCTACTATTCGTGGCCTTGGTTTACGTCGCATTCGTCACACCGTTGAGTTAGAGGATACTCCTTCTGTTCGCGGTATGATTAACAAGGTTAGCTACATGATTAAGGTTGAGGAGTAATATCAATATGCGTCTTAATACTCTTAAGCCAGCAGAAGGCTCCCACCGTAAGCACGTTCGTGTAGGCCGTGGTATCGGTTCCGGCTTAGGCAAGACCTGTGGTCGCGGTATCAAGGGTTCTGGTGCTCGTAAGAGCCCTAACGTTCGTCCGGGCTTTGAAGGCGGTCAGATGCCTTTAAAGATTCGTTTGCCAAAGTTTGGCTTCTACTCACCAAAGTCTGACCTCACCGCTGAGGTTTTACTCAATGACTTAAACCGCATTGAGGGTGATGTAGTTGACATGGCAAGCCTTTTAAAGGCACGTTTGATCAACAAGAAGATCAAGTACGTTAAGATCGTTCTTTCTAAGGTTCCTAACTTCACCCGTAAGGTTGAGGTTAAGGGTTTAGGTATCACTCGCGGTGCTAAGGCTGCCATCGAGGCTGCTGGCGGTACTGTTGAGGTTGCCTCTTATACCTTAGCTGCTGCTGCTCGTCGTGAGAAGTCTGCTGTTCGTCGTGCAAACAAGAACAAGATGCTTCAGGACAAGTTAGCTGCAACTGGCATCGTTAAGCCAGCTAAGAAAGACAAGGCTGAAAAGGCTGCTGCCAAGAACAAGTAATCGCGGAGCGCACTAGGTGCGCTCTTTGGAGATTTGCATGGCTAGAAAATCGCTCCTAGAAAAGGGTCGCGAAGCACAAGCACAGGCACAAGGCGGCAACTCTGAGTTACGCTCTCGCCTGCTCTTTGTAGTGATCGGTCTGATTATGTTTAGACTTGGTTCCTACATTCCAGTGCCTGGAGTCAATGCTGACGTCTTGCAGCGACTTTTTGATGATCAGAGCGGAACCATCATTGGCATGTTTAATATGTTTAGTGGAGGCGCTTTAGAGCGTGCCTCTGTTCTAGCATTAGGTATCATGCCTTATATCTCTGCGTCGATTATCATCCAATTATTGGCAGTGATTAACCCTACCTTAGCTGAACTTCGTAAAGAAGGTGAGTCAGGTAGACGCAAGATCACTCAGTACACTCGTGTTTCGACCTTATTTTTAGCAACTCTACAAGCTGTAGGTATTGCTACAGGTATCCCTAACATGATGCCTGGTCTGGTTGACAACCCTGGATTTGGTTTTTACTTTGTAACTACCGTATCCTTGGTAACTGGCACGATGTTCCTGATGTGGCTTGGTGAACAAATCACTGAGCGTGGTATCGGCAACGGTATTTCTCTGATCATTTTTGCAGGTATTGTGGCAGGACTTCCTTCTGCACTTGCCTCAACAATTGAACAGGCACGTCAAGGTGATTTATCCACCATTGCACTGCTGATCATCGGCGTGGTAGTGGTCGTAGTTACCTTCTTCGTAGTGTTCGTCGAGCGTGGACAACGTCGTATTGCTATCGACTATGCTAAGCGCCAGATGGGCAACCGTATTATTTCACAACCACGAAGCAACTTACCTTTAAAGATCAATATGTCAGGTGTGATCCCAGCGATTTTCGCTTCCTCGATCATCTTATTCCCTGGCACCATCGTTTCTTGGTTTGGTCAAGGTGAGAATGCTGTTGCAAATGTCTTGCAGGAAATTTCTTTATTCTTGCAACCAGGTCAGCCTCTTTATGAGCTCCTTTATGCAGCAGCTATCGTATTCTTTACTTTCTTCTACACTGCTTTAGTGTTCAATCCACGTGAAGTAGCTGAGAACTTAAAGAAGAGTGGTGCATTTATTCCTGGTATTCGTCCAGGTGAGCAGACTGCACGATTCATTGACAAGGTCATGACTCGTTTAACTCTCTCCGGTTCGATTTACATGGTTTTAGTATGTCTTGTACCTCAGCTCTTAATGAACTGGTTTAACGTACAGTTCTATTTTGGTGGTACATCCTTACTGATTATTGTTGTAGTAATCATGGACTTCGTAGCTCAGTTACAAAGCCATCGTATGAACCAGCAATATGGTGACCTTATGCGTAAGGCAAACCTCAGGAATTACGGACGTTAAAAGAATCTGCTAAGCCTCTTGGGGCTTAGCTGTCCACAAAACGGAGTTGATATCATGAAAGTAGGTGCTTCTGTTAAGAAGATTTGCCGTAACTGCAAGGTGGTTCGTCGCCACGGTGTAGTTCGCATCATCTGCGATAATCCAAAGCACAAGCAGCGTCAAGGCTAATTTTGTGCTTGTGTGAGCAATAAGGCTCGCGCCAAGTTAATAAAAACACGGTATGGATAACCATACCGTGTTTTTTTATGTCTAGAAGAAAATGCTGATGATTTGCAGCACAAACAGCACGCCTATTGCAGATATTATAATTTTATTTTGCTTTCTTCTTTTATACTTAATTTGCTCTAATTCTTTAGTTAATTTGATTGCTGTATGATTTGCAATATCTCCTAGAACAGAAGTATTTGTCGTATTAGGAATATGAACACCAATACATTCAGGAGTTTGTCTAGCCAGCTCTTGCCACATTTGTAATGATTTTAAGACTTGTTCGTTAAACAATAAATGACTCTTACTGTTTGATATAAAAGGAGCTTCTTTCCAAGGTTTACAGTAGGTGTAGTGGATAAGTTTGCAACCTTCAAGACCTTTCTGTAGCGAATCAAGATCTATGTAATTACAAGTAAAATGCTGAACATCGGCTGCAGTACATCTTATATTGCCACCAGATTCTCTAAATGAACTTTTGTCAACATAGAACATCCAAGTTTGAAAGTTCCACGACCAATCTAGATTAATGTTATCTTTAGTAACTGCATTTAGTGCATCCTGATCTGCAACTAAAGGATTGTACTGATTAATAAATTCAACTGCTTTGTGCCCAATGCCTTGTTTTCGCCATTGCTTCATATTTATTAATAGTACGCCAGCATTAAAGTATTCAGTTTCATTAATTATTGTAGTTTTATTTTTATTTGTAAGTGGCTTTAAATAAAGCTTACCTTCTTTATAATCTGGTCGCCAACTAATTGGATTATAAACACTCCCTAAAACGGCATTATTCATAGGCTTTTCAAGCAACTCTCTTACATCGCCTAATATCAATACATCGATATCAATATAAAGAATTTGATTAATATCTTTTGGAAGAAACCTATCTATTAAAAGACGATAGAAAGTAGATTTAGTCTGATGATCTCCCCATCCGCGAGCTTCTTCAAACTCTTCCTCATCTGCATTATAAAAATGAAATAAAGTATTAATAAAACTATTGCGGTTACAAAAAGATTTAACAAATGATACTACACCTTCATAAGTGTAGTTTTTATTTACTGATGAGTCAATGACCATATTAAATACAATTCTTTCATCGTTATTAATACCTCGAGCACTATTCTTAATGCCATTAATTATAGACTGGCAAGCAACAAACATATACGGAAGGTAATGCTTGTCGCAAGCTAGTAGTAGATGATAATCTTTCATTACTATATTTCCCTATATTGTAAGTGAGTTATTAATCAATCATAAAATCTATAGCTATCTGTACAATAAATACTACTAATACTACGACTATAAGTTGTTTTCTTGTTTTGCGTCGAGCTTTTATTTCATGTCTGATATCATTATCTAGTTGAATTAATCTTGAGTTAGCATTATTCCACAGATCAAATTTATAGTTATTAAATATATTTCCAAATTCTTTAACATTGTGAGCACTGTGCTGCCAATGCTCTATTAGCAAGAAAATATCACTATTACAGTAAAACTTTCTAAATTCTTGGAACTATGTTTGTATCTAGCAAACACGCATTCA
>Reba_p2__coassemble_787_pt1 | contig 21108 bp, 15 predicted proteins | sample Reba_p2__metabat2_low_PE_017 | metagenome-assembled genome bin Reba_p2 | reverse complement strand
ATAAGGATTCTTTAATTAACTCTTGCACTTGCTCATCGCTCATAGCCTTTACTTCACGACCTTTGCGATCAAAAAGCTGCATTACTTGAGCATTTGGTAAGGCGGCCTTAGTGTCATCAAAAGACTGAGCCCAACCTGAACTACCATAAGTTACAAAGAGGTAGACCTTCTTACCGCTAAAGTCTTGGGAATTAAACCAAGTAGCAATAGCGCGAGGATAAGAGCCAAACCAAATTGGGAAACCTAAGATAATGGTGTCATAATCACCAATAGCAATATCTTGAGCTAAAGCAGGTAAAGTCTTATCAGCTAACTCTTGACGAGCCATAATGGCAGTCTCGTCGTAAGTCTCACCATAAGGCTTAGCTGTTCTAATCTCTAATACAGGAGCATTAGTCTGAGCACCAATTTCCTTAGCTAAGCGCTCAATAGAGCCTACCTTAGCAGGATCGTAATTAGGGGTATTATTGCGAGTAGAAAAGTATACTACAGCACTTTTAGAAAAATCATAAGCAAAGCTTACGGTACTTGCGCTCATGAACACAACAGATAAGCACAGACCAACTACAACTTTCTTAACTGCGGACAGCATATAAAACCTTTTAGAAGCGGACGACAAGAACTGACAGAGCTTAGTACCCAAGAAGCTTCTGCATCTTCAAGATAAGTCAATGCTGTGCACTACTGAAAGTACAAAGGATTTTGTATGAGAAACAACTTAGGTACTAAAACAAACAAGAAAGTACGCAGCTTGGCAAGAGGAAACCAAAGGCGCACCTCTTATTCTAAAGAGCCTTATAGATACAAGGCACGGCAAATTCTATCACGCTCTTTAATCAAAAAACTAGCTTTTATGAAAAAAATTTTTAGCACTGCCTCATAGTTACAACCGTGCATGTATAAAGGCTTTAATCTACCTACTTAGTTACAATTTTAGCCTAAAAATTTAAGCTAAAGCCTTTTTAGGCTCTTTCCTCATAGAGCATACTAATAGCATATGGCTTAAGGTTGCAGAAATGAGAAAATAGCAGGTAAGAATAGCTAGATTATTAATTACTAAATGGCTCATAGGGCTATCGTAATCTACAATAGAGAAGCTTTGCTGCAAGGTAAGCTTATCTAAGTAATCAGCACGGCAAATTAAGATTGCTCCATGATAAGCTACGATTAACAAGCCGATCTTAATAATAGTGCTTGGAATCTTATAAGATGAGTGCGGCATAATGCTCTGATCTAGCCAAGAGAAGAACTTGCTGCCATAGCACCCCAAGTGCAGACCAATAAAGAGCAAGAGATAAGAAGTCGCAGCATTGTGCCACAGATGGGCTATATGACGATCTACAGGAATTAAGCCTTGGAAGAGATAGTAGGAAATACACATGCCACTTATTACAGCAACAATCAAAGATAAGAGTAGGCCTAATAAGGTAAAGTTGCGATAGATAAAGAAAGGAGCATGCTGCTTAAGCACATAGCTAAAGAAAGAACGCATCAGATAGACATGAAGCAACACTATAGCAACAATACTCAAAGCGCCTATCTCATGTATCGCAATATCCATCACTTGAGGTACGAAGATTGAGCTAAAACCAGCTAATAATAGACTATAGATCACAAGTGCTAAGAGCAAATTGCGCAATACTGATGGCATAGATGAATTTCCAGAAAGCTTAGGAGTACAAAATGCTGAGATACTAGCATACTAGTTTCTAAATTTAAACCACCTATAAGCAACTAAAGCGCAAATAAACAAGACTAAGCACTGGATCTACCCCATAGTAAAATGGCCCCCAATATACCCCCATTGAATATCAGGCTTACGTACTATTTCACAGAGAAAACGCAACACACTATAGCCAAACAAATACCCTAATACTAAGGATCCAAATTTAAGAGGCATCCAGAAATAAAGCATCAAGGCCAACACAGGACCTAAAGCTAGCGCTTCGTAAGCTAGTACAAGATGATATGGCATGAGATCGCCAGAGCGCAAGAAAATCACTGCCCCAGACACAGCAGTGATATTGCCATAGAGCTCTCCATTAAGGAAATTACCAATACGCCCTAAAGGCACAACCTACTCAAGTAAGTTTAGTCTCTTATTGTATAGGATCTTAATGTAATATAAGAAAAGAGCCCTGAGGTGTTAGGGCTCTTTTTCAGATGGTGCATTGAGGTTTAAAAGCTAGTTAGCGATCGAGGTTAGCGCGAATCTTGATAATAGTATCAGTAATAAAGTCTGGTACCTTATCATTGAGCTGGCCAGCTAAAGCTTGGTAAGCGCGCTTGATAGCGTGATAGCCTTGGCGCGTTGGCTGCTGACAGACAACAAACTTGATAATACCAGCTCCTACTAATTGGCGTGTTGAGTAGAGATCATCAAAGCCGATGGCAAAGACATCTTTCTCACCATTGGCAATTAAGGCAGCACCTACACCTTGTACGGCAGCACCTGCAATATAAACGCAGTTGATCTCAGGATGAGCAGCCAAGACCTTAGAAGTAACTTGCTGAGCTCTAATATCAGAGTCAAAACTCTCAACAGTATCGATAATTTGATAGTCGATATTCTGGCGATTAAGCTCTTCCATAAAGCCTTGAATACGCAAGTTATGACCTAATAACAGACGTGAGCCCGTAACAATTAAGATATGAAGCTTATCTTGGCGAGCCAGCGCTAGCATACCTGCACAAGTAGCACCTGCAGTTAAATAGTCAGAGCCTACATAGCATAAGCGCTTAGTGTTCTCGACATCAGTATTGAGCAATACTACTGCAATATGCTTTTCATTGAGCTCATTGATTTTATCGCGGATCTGATCGGTATTAACAGTCGAAAGACATAAAGCACGGCAGCCTTGCTTTAATAAATAATCAATAGCCTTTAAGTGTACTTGCTCATCAAAGCCTTCGACTTCTTTTAGTACTACTTCTAAGCCCAGATCAGCAAACTCCTCTTGAGCAGCATTAATGCCACTAATGATCTCTTGATAAAAGGCATTGCCCACGCTTGGCATTAAAGCGCCAATCTTAATTGGGGTTTTATAGGCAGCTAGAGCACGACCTGCTCTATTAGGCACATAGCCTAATTCTTTAGCCAGCATACGGACACGCTTGGCCACATCTTCTTTTACGGCGCCACGATTGTGTAATACGCGATCAACAGTACCACGTGATACACCTGCTGCTTGGGCTAAACTTTTAACAGTTACCTTCATTTATAAAAATCCTTAGCGTTACCTTCTCTTATGAGGGACGCTGTTCTCCTTTGATTACTTATTTGCAGGGCAAATAAATTATGGCCTAAGCATGTGATAGCTATTGTACAAATATGGCCATCAATATCATTGAAATTAATACAAAAGTGCGAACACTATCGCAGATGATAGTAAAACTTTGTGCACGAACACAGGTAAGGACGCTCTCTTAGAGCCTTATAAATCTAACCTTATTATGGACAAAGTTTTAATATCGCATATGGGACACAGTTGGCACAATGCACGCTTTTCTTTAATAAAAAAGCCCTCGATTAACCTTCTGAGAGCATCTTTGATTAAAACTTTCCCCCTACTAATACCTGATAAAAGGCCCGCAAGCGAGCCTTGCTTAGTAGGAGAGAAAGTACAGCTAACGCTGTAAAAGGTTCTCTTGAGAACAAGAGAACCTTAAGGCTTAATTATGAACAGTTAAATTAAGCAAATGGGTTCTCGCTCTTGTAGAGAACGCCCTTTGGCTGATTGTAAGAAATCTTAGCAATGCCTAACATGGAGAAGACATCGAATAAGGCCTTACCATGGTGACCGAAAGCAACAGCACCGTGGTGAGGATAACGATCAGCAATTAATACGTGACGATAGAAGCGGCCCATCTCCTTGATAGCGAAGACACCGATACCACCGAAGGAGCGAGTTGCAACTGGTAATACCTCACCTTCAGCGATGTAAGCTTGTAAGGAGGTGTCTGGAGTGGTCTGGAGACGGAAGAAGGTGATAGGACCTGCAGCAATATCGCCCTCTAAGGTACCACGAGTGAAATCTGGCTCATCCATGCCAGCCTCTAAGAGACGGTGCTGAATGATTTGGTAATTGATCTTGCCGCAAGCCTGGTCACAACCACAGTCTTGGTTTAACTTGCAAAATGGAGTGTTACCACAGTGGAAGCCCATGAAGGTATCGGTGAGCTGGTATTGTGGGAACTTAGGCTTAATAGCCTGCTCGTACATATCAGCTGGTACGGAGTTATTAATATCTAATAAGGTAACAGCATCCTTGGTTACGCAAGCGCCGATGTACTCAGATAAAGCACCGAAGATATCAACTTCGCAAGCTACTGGAATACCACGAGAAGCTAAACGGGAGTTAACATAGCAAGGCTCGAAACCAAACTCCTCTGGGAAAGCTGGCCAGCACTTGTCAGCAAAAGCAACATACTTGCGAGAGCCCTTGTGCTCCTCAGCCCAGTCTAATAAGGTAAGCTCGAACTGAGCCATACGCTCTAAGAGGTCTGGGTAAGTATTACCAGCACCTAACTCCTGCTCCATCTCCTTGATGACCTGAGGAATACGCTCATCACCCTTGTGCTTACGGTAAGCAACTAATAAGTCGAGCTCAGAGTTCTCTTCAACCTCAACACCAAGATCATATAAGCCCTTAATTGGAGCATTGCAAGCAAAGAAGTCTTGTGGACGTGGACCAAAAGCAATGATCTTTAAGTTGGAAATACCGATTAAAGCACGAGCAACTGGTACGAACTCACCAATCATCTTAGCTAAATCAGCAGCAGTACCAACTGGATACTCAGGAATAAAGCCCTTTAACTTACGTAAGCCTAAGTTGTAAGAGCAGTTGAGCATACCGCAGTAAGCATCACCACGACCATCGATTAAGTCGTTGCCAGTCTCTTCAGCAGCTGCTACGAACATGCATGGGCCATCGAAGAACTTAGCAATTAAGGTCTCTGGAGTCTCAGGGCCGAAGTTGCCTAAGAATACAACTAAGCTATTGCAGCCTAATTCCTTAGCCTCAGCGACAGCCTTTTGAGCGTCCTTCTCATTTTCAACAATGGTGGTGATCTCAGCGATCTCGATATTAGCAGCCTTGCAAGCAGCAACTACAGCCTGACGACGGCGCTCAGATAAAGTGCGGATAAAGCAGTCACGGGATACAGCGATAATACCGAGCTTGGCATCTGGAATATTGTACATTTCCATTTGTGGTTTCTCTCCAATGTGTGTTTATGTCTTAGCTAAGCTAAGAGCAGCAAATCTCAAGATAAATAGCTTACTTTACTTATCCTCTGCGCAAAAGTCCTTATTTAAAGCCTCTTGCGCAGAGGTAAAGGCAGGGCCAAAGCACAACGGCCCTGCGCTCTAATACTTTACTTTAAAGTAATATTTTCACCAACTAAGATGCCACTAGAGATGTGATTGCGACCCTCTGGGCTATCTTTGTGGGCTAATAACCACTTGTTATTAGCAGTAACCAGACCATTTTCAGCATCGCCCTTGGCATCAACATCAGCAATCTTAGCAGTGTTGGTATCCTTTGGCAGAACTACAGCTACACGGAAGACCTTACCATCATCGCTATGGCATGGAGCGTAGTGTAAGGTGGTCTCATAAAACTGCACAGCAGTGCCCTTTGGACAGTAGAAAGTCTCTACTGCTTGAGTATCCATAATGCCATCTTTAATAGCAGTTAATGGAGCAAGCATAAAGAGGGCATCTGTACCAGTGACATTAATTTCGCAATTGCGGTGATACTCAATAGCATTTAAAGTGCGGTTATGACCTGAGCAATAACCAATTTGAACCTTTAAGCCACCAAAGACGCGATTTTGTAAATCAGCCATTAAATCAGCAGTCTCTAAGGCTGGCTCAGAGGCAACATAAGTTACACTATCTTCTGGGCAAGGTAATTGCTCCAAGATAGAGGTGAACTTATTGGTATCAATACCAGGAATAACCTTACCAAAGCGCTCAAACTCAACAGAGAAGACACTCTTGTACTTTGCGGTGCACTCACCATCAAGCTTAGCACGTAAAGCAGCTAATTTGTGGAAAGCAGGACGCATAGTTGGATATAAGCTTTGATAGAGAGTATAAATCTCATCATAGCGAGCAGTCTCAACTTCGTTAGGCACAGCCTGGTCGGCACCACGCTTAACTAAAGCCTCTACAGCCTCTTCAACAGAGGAGTAAAGCTTGGCAGCAACAGCAGCTAAGATAGCAGCACCTAAAGCTGGACCTTCCTTGGAGGCAATGGTAGTAACTTGGCACTTGAGCACATCAGCTAACATCTGACGCCAGAATGGGGAACGACCGCCACCACCACAGGCAGTTAAAGTCTCAGGAACAATGTCCATTTGATGTAAGACTTCTAAATTGTGGCGCTGGGATAAGGTAATACCCTCTAAAACAGCACGAGTTAAGTGAGCCTTCTTATGACGACCTGATAAGCCGAAGAAAACACCACGAGCTTCAGCATCTAATACAGGAGAGCGCTCGCCCATTAAATATGGCAAGTAAATTAAGCCATCAGCACCTGATGGAACAGAGGCAGCTTGAGCAGTCATTAAGTCGTAAGCATCAGAGCCATCTTGTTGACATTGAGCATGCTCTTGAGTGTAAAGCTCATCACGAGCCCAGCGTAAAGATAAACCTGCAGCTAAGGTACAAGACATAGCAGTCCAAGTACCTGGAACAGCAGCACAGAAGGTGTGAACACGACCTAATGGGTCAATGGAAACCTTGGAGGTGTGGGCAAAGACAACACCTGAAGTGCCTAAAGTTACAAAAGCCTGACCATCACGGCATACGCCAGTACCTAAAGCTGCTGCGGCATTATCACCTGCACCACCAGCTACAATAGTACCTTGAGATAGACCTGTTAACTTGGCAGCTTCCTCGCTAATGGTGCCAGCTACAGCACAAGACTCAATTAAAGGAGGTAAGAGCTTAGGATCAATGGAGAGCTTCTCTAAGATTTCAGCAGACCACTGACGATTCTTAATATCTAACAAATTAGTGCCTGAGGCATCGGAAATTTCCATTGCCTTGACACCAGTCAACATGTAGCGCACATAATCCTTTGGTAAAAGAATAGTGGCGCACTTATCATAAATCTCTTTTTCGTTATCGCGCACCCAGAGAATCTTAGGAGCGGTAAAGCCAGTTAAGGCTGGATTGGCATTGATCTCAATTAAGCGATTCTTGCCTACTAAATTAGTGATGTCATCACATTGCTTGGAAGTACGACCATCACACCATAAGATGGCATTACGTAAGACCTTGCCTTGTTCATCTAACATTACAAGACCATGCATTTGGCCTGCAATAGCTAAGGACACTACGTCTTTAGGATTTACACCTGAGCTTTGAAGTACACCCTTAATAGAGTCAATGGCAGCATGGTACCAATCTAAAGGATCTTGCTCAGCCCAACCATTCTTTGGCTGATAGAGTGGATACTCGATAGTTTGAGAGGCAATAGATTGACCGTGCTCATCAAACAAAACTGTTTTAGTACCTGAGGTACCAAGATCAACACCTAATAAATACTTCATGCCAGGCTCCTTTGCCTTTCTGATTAGTTTTTTAAGTAGGAGGAGAGAAACCTCTCCCCCTATCTTTACAAGCAACAGCTCTATTACTTAACGCGCTTCTTAGAGAGAACGTCGATTACTACAGCTAATAAGAGAACTAAGCCCTTAACAGTACGCTGCCAGTTAGCATCGATACCTAAGATGGACATACCATTATTTAATACGCCCATGAATACAGCACCAATTACAGCACCACCTACAGTACCAACACCACCGTAAGCAGAGGCACCACCAATGAAGCAAGCGCCGATAGCATCAAGCTCATAACCATTACCAGCAGTAGGAGCAGCAGAGTTGAAGCGAGCTACACACACTAAAGCAGCTACAGCAGATAAGAAGCCCATGTTGACATAGGTCATGAATAAGATGCGGTTGGTGTTAACACCAGATAACTTAGCAGCCTTCTCATTACCACCTAAGGCATAGAGGCGACGACCACCTACAGTATTATTAGCATAGAAGCTGTAGGTCATCACAATCATGGTTAATAAGATTAAGATAACTGGAATACCCTTGTTATTGGCTAATAACATACCAGAGCCAATTAAAGCAGCTTCTACAATAATAGTAGTGATTGCAAAGGTAACAGTATCGTCTACTTGATAGCCCTTCTTAATTTTCTTGACACGATCTAATACTACATAAGCTAAGTAACCTACGCATAAGAGTGCAGTAATAATGCTAGTTACAGTAAAGGCATCAGAACGAGCGCGAGGTAAGAAGGAGGTGAAATAACGTAAGTACTCTGGTGGGAATGGAGAAATGGTTAAACCATCTAATACTAATAAGGCCATACCTCTAAAGAGCATCATACCAGCTAAAGTTACGATGAAGGCTGGAATACGGACATAAGCAATCCAAAAGCCTTGCCAAGCACCGATTAAGATACCTACTAATAAGCAAGTAGCAATAGCTAAGTAGATATTAGTCTCCCAGTTAACCATCATCACGCCCGCAATAGCACCCACAAGCGCTACAATCGAACCTACCGAGAGGTCAACGTTACCACAGCCGATGATACAAAAGAGCATACCTACAGCGAGAATAATAACGTAGGAGTTTTGTGAAATAATGTTGGTGAAGTTCGCAGGAGAGAACATTGAGCCATGACCAGTGGCACGAATGGTGATTTCAAAGAGAATCATCACCACTAATAAAGCTAACAATAAGGAATTGCGCTTTAAGATATTTAAAAATTGTTCCATGACAGCATCCCGAATTTAAAAATGCCTGCCACCAGAGCTTAAACTTGGCTGTGGCTAGAGTGATTTTACCAGATTTAATGTGGCAATTTGCAAACGATTGCGCACTATGTGATAAACCTATAATTTCAGCAAAATAGCCCTTGATTTTACGTGCATTTAAACACGTGCACAGTCTAAGCAGGTAGCCTAAAATGTTATTTCTTGGCCGAAGACTTTAAAATCGCCGACATAATGGTTTCTTGAGAAGCCTCAGAGCGTGGCATCTGTGCCACAATCTGACCTTCATTCATGACGTAAATACGATCACACATACCTAAGACCTCAGGTAACTCTGAGGAAATCATCAGTACTGATTTACCTTGTGCTACTAAGTCATTGATAATGCAATAGATTTCGTATTTAGCACCCACGTCAATACCGCGAGTAGGCTCGTCTAAGATGAGAATGTCTGGATCGGCATACATCCACTTGGCTAATAAGACCTTCTGCTGATTACCGCCAGAAAGATTACCTACATCCTGAGCTACAGAAGCGCACTTAGTCTTAAGCTGCTTGCGATAATCATCAGCTACTGCTACTTCTTCATCTTGGTCGATCACGCCACGAGAGCTTACCTTATGTAAAGCAGCTAAGGTAGTATTGCGGGTAATAGAAGTCTGCAAGAGCAAACCATCGCCCTTACGATCTTCAGTTACATAAGCCAGACCATTATCAATAGCTTGCTGAACATTCTTTAAATGGACTTCCTTGCCATTTAAATATAAAGAGCCACCGATAAAGTCGCCATAATAGTGACCAAAGACAGATTGAGCTAACTCAGTACGACCTGCACCCATCAAACCAGAAAGACCTACTACCTCACCCTTGCGGATATTGAGGTTGACCTTATTGCACACTAAACGATTGCGATTTAGAGGGTGGGCAACAGTCCAATCCTTGACCTCAAATAACACCTCATCAGAGATCTTAGACTCACGAGGAGGGAAACGATTAGTCAACTCACGACCAACCATGCCTGCAATAATTCTATCTTCTGAAATATCGTGATTAGAGTTATCGATAGTCTCAATGGTGCTACCATCACGTACTACAGTAATAGAGTTGGCAATATAGGAGATCTCATTTAACTTGTGGGAAATGATGATCGCAGTCATGCCTTCTTCACGGAAACGAGCAATTAACTCTAAGAGAGCTTGAGAGTCAGTTTCATTTAAAGAAGCTGTTGGCTCATCTAAGATGAGTAAACGAACGTTTTTAGCAATGGCCTTGGCAATTTCAACTAATTGCTGCTTACCTACACCAATATCCTTAATCTTGGTACGAGGATCCTCATTAAGACCAACTAACTCTAAAAGCTCTTTAGCTCTTTGGTAAGTACGTGGCCAGTCCATGACTTGGTTAGAAACTGATGAGGTACGCTCATTACCTAAGAAGAGGTTTTCTGCAATAGATAAGAATGGAACTAAAGCGAGCTCTTGGTGAATAATAACAATGCCTTTTTCTTCACTGTCTTTAATACCATGGAACTGACATAAGTTGCCATCAAAGTTAATCTCACCTTCATAAGAGCCTGCTGGATAAATACCAGAGAGCACATTCATCAAGGTGGACTTACCTGCACCATTCTCACCTACGAGAGCATGAACTTCGCCGCGCTTAACTTTGAGGTTAACATTGGATAAGGCTGTCACCTTACCAAAGCGCTTGGTGATGTTCTTCATCTCGAGCAAAATATCTTGATTTGCTTCCGTAGTCATTATCAAAACACCTAGAAAAGTAACTTGCTAACTTACCACCCTAAAACGGTGGAGATTTTAGCGTGCACGAACACACTTTTTATCATTTAAAAAGACCGCTGAAGGTCTTGATGATGGTAAGTATTACTAAGTAGTAAGGGAGTTGCTCCCTTAAGATGGCCCTCAAGAACACTCTTGAGGGCCGTTATCTTCATTTAAGTAAAGATAAGCTTAAATTAGATATCGCTTGCCTTGTAATAGCCAGAATCGATTAATAAGGCCTTGTAGTTATCCTTAGTAGCAGCGATAGGCTCACATAAGTAAGAAGGAATTACGCCAGTGCCATTGTTGTAGGTGGTGGTGTCGTTAACTTCAACTTCCTCACCCTTATCAATGGAGTCAACCATGGCAACTACCTGCTGAGCAAGCATACGGGTGTCCTTGAATACGGACATATCTTGGTAACCGCGAACAATGTTCTTTACAGCTGGCTTATCACAGTCTTGACCAGTGATAACAGGCATGTTGCTAGCGTCATAGCCGTTAGCTAATAAAGCGTTAACTACACCGCAAGCTAAAGCGTCGTTCTGGGTTAAAACAGCATCTAACTGAACATCCTCAGGACCATAAGAGATGGAGGAGATTAAGTTCTCCATACGCTTTTGAGCCTCTTCTAAGTTCCAGTTTAAGGTAGCGCACTGCTCACGAGAGGTTTGGCCAGACTTAACAACTAACTTGCCAGACTCAATGTAAGGCTTGAGCACTTCCATGGCACCGCCGAAGAAGAAGTTAACATTGTTGTCATCAGTAGGACCAGTGAAGATCTCTAAGTACTTAGGCTCCTTGGCATTGTCAAGGTCGAGCTGGTCTGCAATGAATTGACCCTGGAGACTACCTACGCGGGTGTTATCGAAGGTGGCGTAGTAAGAAACAGCGTCAGAGTTCATGATTAAACGGTCGTAGGAAATAACAGGAACCTTCTTTTCCTTGGCGCCCTTTAAAACCTCAGTTAAAGCAGAGCCGTCGATGGAGGCAACAACTAAGATGTCACAACCAGAGGCGATCATATTCTCAATCTGGTTTACCTGGGTAGGAATATCGTTATCGCCTGCATATTGAAGATCTACAGTGTGACCAGACTGCTCTAACATGGCCTTCATGTTAAGACCGTCTTGGTTCCAGCGCTGAAGAGACTGAGTTGGCATGGAAACACCAACCTTAGCAGCATTAGCAGTAGAAGCGAAGCAGGTGGCAGCTAATACAGCAGCACATAAAGCGCTAACAGTAGTCTTTAACTTCATAGAAATTTCCTCTTAAATTACTGCATTGCAAATCACAAGAAACGCCCGCAACTTGCCCCAGACAATCCTTAATATGGGGCTAACAAAAGCAAGCACTAATTTACTCTAGTCCTAGCTTTTGTGCTCGAGCACAGATTCATAATAAAACAAAGTTAAGATGATTTGATAATTTATTGCAAACTGTTTGTCGATTTTGTGATCTGGTATGCAAGATACGAGGAGAGCGCACCATAATAAATCGAGTTTTGTGTAAAACGCTGCTCTTTTAAGGTGCTAAGCTAAGAGCAGCGTGCTTAATTAGTCTTTGTAATAGCGGGCAAAATAGTCAGCAGCGTTCTTAGCATTAGTATCTCCTAATGCTTGATGATGTTGCTTAGTCACTGCACTTAAAGGACGAGCATTCTCTTCTTTAAGATCTTTGTTGTTTTCTTGATCAGCTTTCTTATCCCAATCATCATCTTCGTCATCATAGCTCGTAGCTGGACGTGCTACTTTATTTTGCAAATAGCTTTGCAATTTGCCTTTTTCTAAGCGGCGCTGGTCTTTAATGGCATTATTAACTACGCCAATGACAAAGAGAAAAGGAATGGCAATGGCTAAGATTAAATACCAATCCATGACTAGTCCTTCTTTAGTAAGCTCTCAAAGGTATCATAGTCCTTGACTGCACCACGCACTACCTGACCATCAATGATGAAAAATGGAGTGCCTTGGACACCAATTTTCTGACTTAATTCCATATTCTTACGTAAGATCTCTTGGATCTTGCTATTGTTCTGCACTACTTCATTAAGCTCTTTGTAATTACCCCCTGCTATGGATACAGCATCCTTGATCTGATCTTCAGAAGAGATCTTAACATTAGTCTTCATCAGCTCATCTTGATACTTAAAGTACTTTTGGGCATCTTTTTGGTATAAGGCTAAACCAATAGCCGAGGCTTTAACACTCAATGGCGATAAGATTGGCAACTCAACATAGTAGATCACCACATCATTTTTTTCTTGCAAACGCTTAGTTAAAGGACGAACAACTTTGCAATAACCACAGTTATAGTCAAAGAACTCAACAACATAGTGCTTGGCAGTACGTAAACCACGAGCTGGGGTATTTTTGTCATTGATAAAGAAATCTACCACCTCAAGCAAAGATGCTTGCTGACTTTGAGCATGCTTATTCTCTAAAGCTTTGGCTGCCTCTACTAAGACCTCAGGATGAGAAACAATGTATTTATGGACAATCTTCTCAATTTCCTGCTGCTGCTCTGAAGAAAAACTCTGAGCAGCTAAAGCGCTATTAGCGCACAATAGAGCACCAAATAAGCAAGATAAAGAAGTATTAGTTATAACTTTCTTTGAAGATAAATTGAGCATAAAGCCCTCACACATAAAGTCAGCCCAAAACGGTATGGTTGTTGGTTTATTTAAAAAACAACATTATATTAACAAACAAATGGCAAGATACCTATAAGCCATTGCTTATGATTGCACAGAGCCGCTCCATTAATTCAATTGTTGGAACAATTGATGAAATTGCCGCACAAACTAATCTCTTAGCTTTAAACGCTGCTATTGAAGCGGCCCGTGCAGATGAGGCTGACCGAGGCTTTGCGGTAGTAGCTAATGAGGTGTACGCCCTATCCAGCCGCACTAATATTGCTAATTTAATTGAACCAGATGCCAATCAGGCTTCCTACTCAATGAGCCACTCAGTAAACGAAATGTCAGCCATTGCCCAAGAGACTTCAGGTCTGGAGAGCATGCTCAATGATATCTTGGGACATGTAAGCGAAGTTAACAACGACATTGAACAAATTAGCACTTCTGTAAAAGAGCAAACCGTTGTTGCCTCAGAAATTTCAAGCCCTATCCCAAAACTGAGCAATAATGCTCAAGAGTTTGCCCAACTGGCAGCTGAAACGGTGAAGATTATGGCTTAGACTTCACAGGATATTGACCAGCTGCATACCAAGATTGCACGCTTTGTCTTATAAGCTTACTAAAATCTCAAATTAAAAAAGCGCCTGGCCTTAGTCAGGCGCTTTTTGGATTGTTAACTCGAAGCTCTTGGTAAGAGCATTGGCTCAATATAGCGCACCTTATTACTATCATTGCGCTTGAGCATATCATAAGCTGCAGCACCAAGCTCATCTTCTGGCAACTTCACAGTAGTAATAGGAGTTGGGAAGAAGCGGCACCATTCAGGATCACCAATTGAAACTAAAGCCATGTCGCGCGGCATCACAACATTACGCAAAGACAAAGCATAAGCTACACCTGAGGTGATGGCATTATTAGCAGTTAAGATAGCTGTTGGTTTCCCTGAGTGACGAGTAAGTAAGATATTGGCAATTTCAAAAGCCTTGGTATAAAGATCATTGTACTCTACGGCATCTAACTCAATGCATTCTACATTTTCACACTCCTGAGCAGCCATTAAGCGCTCACGAAAGGTATAGAGAGTAGACTTGCCGCTTAAATACACAATATGCTTATGGCCACGTGCATTTAAATGATCATAGGCAATTTTGACGGCATTAGCATTATTAATCAAAGCACATTTGGTATCACGACCGATAAAAGGACGATCGACAGCTACAATATTGCGGCACTCAATTAAAGGAATAGCAGATGCCCCTGTAGGCATAGCAATTAAGCCGCTTAAAGAAAATTGATTAAAGTCAGCAATGATCTTGCGCTCTAAGGCTGGAGATTCATTGGTAACACCTAAGAGAACCTGTAAGCCATCTTCTTGAGCTAAAGCGCTAATAGACTTTAAGATACCAGCAGAAAAAGAGTTATTTAAATCGGCCACAATCACGCCAAGCATACCTTGACCTTGGCTAACATTGCGAGTCATAGGCACATCAATACCTAGCTCTTTGGCCTTATTCATAATGCGTTCACGGGTGCTTTTAGCAACCATTTCAGGACGTGACATAGCTCGTGAGACAGTAGCTGCTGAAATGCCTAACTCTTTGGCAATGAGAGATACCTTACCCATTAATACGTCCTTGCAGTTAACTTAAACATATAGTGTTGTAATAGATCTATCTGAGCACTTACAACTTTGCATAAGTACCAAAGGATTATGAGGTTTAGAGTTGTGTGTTAGAAGAGATCAGATCCGATGAATAGTATAAGGAGCACTAACCTTAAGAGCACTTAAGCACACTTAGTAATTATTACAGTGCTTGCCGTTAACAAAGATGGTCTTAACAGCGCTTAATACCCAACAAAAGTACTAAGTCACCAACCTATCTTCGGCCAAAGCAGCTATCCCTATCTACTTTGACTTCAGGCTCAAGAACCCTTAAGGTTGTCTAAGAGGAGTAACACTATATCTTGTACATCCCTGAAGAAATAATCATCCCTCAATACAAGGTAACCATCTTGAGTCGTAAGCGAAAGAAATACCCAAGATCTCTATATAGGCTACACCATCATAGTAGTGCGTTGCCTAGAATATCATGCTTAGGGCTGCTAATACAATTAAATGCAACTATTAATGCAAAACAGCTCAAACTTTTGCAGAAGTTATATCTAAGTTTAGCTCAATAAAGGGCTATCTAGTACCCCTTTAATCACTTGCAGAATAGCTTAATCTAGCTAACTTGTATGACAAGATAAAAAGAAAGTAAAAATTTTAGGAACTTTTTAACTAATACTATGTCTATAAAGCTAGTCGCGAAAAAGTTTAGGCTTTTTCTCCAAGCTCAAGCTTACTTCTTTCTTCCAAGAAGCAGGGCCTGCAGCATCGCAATTATGAGAGCAATTGAATTGCTTACTTTAGTTGGGCCATTGATATTAGCTCTTTTATTAAGCGATGATGCGCTGCCCATTATTTAGTACCTTGTATAATAGGTGGCTGCATCCTTGAGCTTAATGACTAGCTGCAAGGTTAGCAGACCTTTCTGCTTGGAAATCCTAAATGCAGAGCAAGCTATTTTAGGATTTCTATTATTGAGCTTATAATGAACTCGTGCGATATCACTTATTGAGGCTTTGTGATAGGCACAAGAGCTAAACAAGCGCCTAATAACTCTTAAAGAGCTCTTGATAAGAGCTTGCTTGAGTGATCTGGATATTGCTCCTTTGTGGCTCATATTTGAGCTTAGGGCCAGAGATAATTTAGGAGCGCTTTGTTTATTGTAGGAGACCTGCATTAGCCATTGCTCGTAAAGAGTATTTGACTAACACAGAGCTTACAATGGCGGCTCTATAGTAAGTTATAAGCAACTAAAACTAGCATCTTAAATTCTTATCGTAAGGGCTGTGATTTGCTTGCCTTAGATAGCTGCATAGCGCACTATCGAAAATCTCTCAGCTATTGCATGGAAGCGTACTGGTTCTCTGCGCTCCCATAAGGCTAGGCTTACTAAGGCCTAGCGGTTGCTGTTTATGAAAAGGTAAGAAGACTCTACATTAAGGTGCTTTTTTAGGTTCTAGGTTTATGCAAGTAATCTACTTGCTTAAAACCAAAAGGATAAGGTGAGCGAGCCAGCGCAGCCTTATCTTGGCTTTTCTTTGCTCTCCTTTCTATTTCCTTGCCCTTAATATTATCTTCTTTTTGCATACTTACATCATGCACCTAATATGGCTAATGATAGCTAAGCTATGGTATGTACTATGTACTCTGTTGTTAAGCTTGAAAGCAGCAAGATACATGGAAGGTGTGTTTGATTATTTGCTCGCCCTTAAAGAACAAGACAGCAAGCATAATTAAGCAGATAGTATCAGAGTATTTAGTGGTGGGTGGCAACCACTCAATCCTAAAATGAGCTGAGCTCATTTTCATGATGGAGCTTGAAACTTCGGTTTCAATTTCAATGATCAGAGACAATTACGACACAGAAAGACTTAGTTCTCAACCACTTTAGGGAATAAAAAAGGCTTTATCGAGATACTCTCGATAAAGCCTCCTGTTCCAAAGTGTTTATGGAAAAGACTATGATTAACGAAAAAGTGTCCGCTTAAGGGCTTAGTACCAGACCCTTAAACTTCTCCTTAAATGTACATTCTGCCTTTATACAACACCATGTCTCTAATTGAAGAGCTTAGCTGTTGCTCATCTCCACTTCAGAACCAAGATGCTAGAGCTCCGACTTTGTTAGCACTTACCATAATAGGCTTACGCACATACCTATATATGGCCTGCGTTGCACTCTAAACATCCTGTTAGCCTTGCTAATAAGCGCGGCTAGTGAAGAGGCTTTATAGAAATCGGAATCAGAGTTTCCTCATCATCCTTGATCTGCTTTGGCCCCAATGACCTCACAAATCATATGTATACTTTCGCATAAATTTTTCATAATTTCTATGAAAAAATAAGATTTTTTTTGCCATCAAAGTATAACTGTTAGTTTTTGCTGTATTTATGGGCTTTGTTAATCTAGAGCTTAAAGGCTTAAATATCCATTTTTCACCTAATCTTGTCATACAACCAACAAAAGGCTTAAATAACAAGATAGTGATGTAAAAAGTTCACCATGTTTTAGGCTTTCCTAGATACCATCAAATCTCTTGCCAAGATTATCTTCCGCACCAATTTTTTGTTAAAAATTTGCGCCACCTCTTACTATTGTTAGGCAACTGGCCCATCCATTGATTATAATAATTAAATAACTTTATAAATCATCTTAATTATATTAGAGGCCCTTTTCTTACATAGATTAGATTCTATTTTAGGTAGGCAAATTAGGGCAATAATATTGCTTTTAAGCCATTTATTACAAAACTAAGCAACTAGTATACTAGTGTTGATAATTTATAACTATGGTTTGGAGTGCTAAGCCTTATTGCACCTTAGTTAAAGACCATTTTTTAGTTGTGCATTGCTTTCAATTATATCTTTGCATAAGTTTTTCATATTTTGCAGTACAGCCGCACACAAAAAAGCGGCCTTATCTGATATGAAGACCGCTTCTTGGTAAGAACTTAAACTACCTGCTTTAGAGCACCAATAATATAAGTTAGAGTATAGTACTGATGCTCCTTGAGAGTAATGAGTCCAATACCACTATTAAACGAGTTAGCAGGACAGCTCATAGGCTCTACAGCCAAGCAGCGACGACCTAATTTAGCTGGAGTAAAGAGCTGCAAATAAGGGGCGTTGGTCTTGCAATAAACTTTAAGCTGCTGATTTTCCAAAATCACTGTATTCATACGAGTAGGATCTGCACTAATAAAGCAATGGTCAATTTCTCGTGAGCCTACTACCTTACCTTGAGTAAAGTTAAAGTCCATTTCATCAACGCTGACCAAATCCTTAGGGGTCATACGCTCGGTTAAGGTAAAGACATTCTTAAAAGGCATAGTCAGCTTGCACTCATCAATAAGATCGCCATTACAAGTGATATAAGGGTGCATACCCACGCCATAAGGAGCAATGCTCTTGCCTACATTACGTGCAGTAATATCTACTTTAAGACCCATACCATCGATGACTTCATAAGATGCAGTTAGCAAAATCAAAAATGGATAGCCGTAAATAGGACTTACATAAGTCTGGAGCTCTAAGCTTGATTGCGAAATAGAAGAGATAGTCCACTCTTTCCAAGCTACCAAGCCATGACTGGCACTATTGGTCTTAAAGTCAGTAATAGGAAGTTGATACTCCTTGTTGTCAAAAGTATAGCGACCATCACTAATACGATTTGGCCAAGGGGCTAAGATTTTACCTTGATGCGCAATAGGAATGCTTTGAGGGTTAAAAGGTTGAGTAATATCCATTCCCAAGTACTTTAAACTGGCAATGGCGCCACCCATAGTGACAATAGTGGCTGTATAGTCATTACAGATAAGATTAATGGTATTTCCACTTAAATGCATTTCACATCTCCCTATGCAGTTTTACCTAGATATTACTCCAGTTTCGACTTAAGCGCTATTGCTTCTTAGGAACCTTATTACCATGCTCATCTAAGGTCCAATCAAAATCAATATACAGCTCACTAAAATCATCCCAGCTGGTATGGATATCCATACGAGCCCCGAAAGAGGCAAGATCTTTAATCTCATCTAACTTCTGTTGGGTGATCTCAAACTCTTGAAACTTAAGCGCACACTTGTCATTAAGATGAACAAAGTGATTATGCCAGTAATTAACATTGTAGTTACGAGCATTAATCCTATCGTAATCATCTAAGCTTTCAATCTTGCTCCCTAAAACTAAAATGGAGCTGCGATCCATGCCTATTTCGCTTAGAATAGTATCAGTAGAGAGATTTTTGATAAGCTCAGCTTTGACTAACAAATCTACCCGAATATCGCTTTCTTCTATTAAGTTACTCCACCCTTTATCAGGTAAACTCTTTAGCACTGACATATAATCATGAATGATAGACACCCCCATCATACATGAACGCTGATCTTTAAAACCATCAGCAAAATTTTCTAGTAATAACTCTTGTTTTGGCTCTGCTGCCCAAACGCTAGTAACAGCAAAGCTTAAAACAACCAAAGCTCCAGTTAGAATTGATTGGGCACACTTATTCATACCATACCCTCCTTATTTTCAGCCTATTACTAATATTCTAGGATACTAGGGAGCTTTTGTCTGCATATAGAGCTCACGATCTGCACAAAAAAAATGCGGCTTAGTGAAGCCGCATTTTTTACATGAAAAATCCTCAATAGATCTGGATTAATTACCGCCTGACATACGACGGAACACCTCAGGCTCATTGTCTAATACTACCTGACGGCACTCTGGAGGTAATACAGCATCCTCCTTGGTAAGGCGCAGCCACTTTAAGGCGTAGAAGACTAAAGCACGACGGCAGGTATAAATAATGGTACCATCTGGCTCCATACCATAATCAAGCTCAATAGCGCGACGAGCACGATCAGGAAGTGCTGGGTTGGCACACAATACCAAGTCAATTAAATCATTCCAATCACGATCATCACGACCAGAGGTACCAACCTCTCTAAAGCCATTACCTAATGGATCTGGGAAGCGATCAGATGGAGCGGCAATCTCAGGAACGTCACAGCGTAAGATACGAGAGAGCACAAAATCACGGAAATCGTGAGTATCGTAGCAATAAGCACGAACGTGCCAACGCATACCATCATAAGCAAAGCCGTGAGGAGCAATTAAGTGATCAGTATTATTGTTGCTGCTAACACTCATATAAGAGATATGTACAGCCATAGAAGCACGCATAGCTTCAACAACATTAAAGAGCACTTCTTGATTGATATTACGGCGTGGAGGGGTAAAGCTAGCTACACCTACATTTGGAATAAAACCAAAGTAATTGGAGCTCTTAGGTAAGGAGCCATTGCTAAGTGCTAATAAATTAGAAAGGTAAATGTGTGGTGAGCTTAACTCAGGGAAGAGAGGCTTAAAGTCCTCAGAGCGAATGTAGTACTTAAGGTGACGGTTGTAAACGATATTAGAGCGAGGAGGATCTAAGTTCTCAACAATGCTGCAATAACGAGAAACATCTAAAGAAGCTTGTGGTACAGAGATGCCGAAGAAATCAACAAGGTCTTTACGATTGAAGCGACCATCACAGCTTAAGCGGAAATCAATGAACTCTAAGCGTCGCTGCTGGTTCCACTTGTTATTAATAGCAGCTAACTGGTTTGCACTAATATCCATAAATCCTGGGATATTAGTTACACCACCATTATTCATTTTTGTCTTAGCCATATATTAAAATCCTTAATATCAAGACGGCTCTTACCTATTGTCTCCTTGCCTTTGCAAAGATCAATAAGCCTTTTTAACGCAAACTCCAGTAGTGCACTGAGAGATCTTCTATCTACTAAAGATAGTACTCTTTGAGGCCACTACTACTATTTAAAGTAGGTAAGTCTCACCCGCGACTACTATTGTTAGTTAAAATCGTTTTACAGATTATAAGTCACTTAAAAGATGAAGAGACTTAAATAGAGGGTGTCTGGAGGTGTCTCAAACAAACTATATTTAAGCTCTAAGATTAATAACTAAAATTTGGCTTACCTCTATTATTCAATAAAATAGCAACTAAAAAACTGCGATAGGTCACAATATACTACAAAAATACCAAAATCTTATCCTATTAACAACAATTATACTTACTTTTTTATCAGGTTGACGCAGTAGATAATCCTAGGCTTGCATGAATTAATGTTCAACTTTCTAAAAAGAACATATTACTTATAAAAAAAGCTCATAAATAACGCAATAGTTTTTATCAAATCATATCTTAATCAAATAATTCTAATTAAAAGTTAATTATTCACTTATAAAAAAAGCACCTTATTACTAAGG
>Reba_p2__coassemble_783_pt1 | contig 21153 bp, 6 predicted proteins | sample Reba_p2__metabat2_low_PE_017 | metagenome-assembled genome bin Reba_p2 | reverse complement strand
TGTGGGGTATCTTTGCAGTTGAGAGGTTTTAAGGCGAGATTGGCTGTCTATATGTGGTTTTTAGAGAAATCGATTAGAGAGGTCAGAAAGGATCGAAGGAGTTTGGCTTAATATCAAGCGTACATTACCTTTTGTTCTTATTGTTTAATCTGTGTTACCAAATTGGCGACACTATAATCCCTCTAAAATTTGAGGGCATTCTTGACCTATTGTTGGGCATAAAAGTGGAAAAACTGCGCCATTGCGACGCGTATATAAAATAATCATAGATCTGACGTTATTGAAGATTCAGCGGCTATTAGAAAGGATAAGGAAAGAGTGAATGAAGGCGAGCGCTAGAGAAATGTAATGTATTGATACGCTGAGTGTGCTATCCCCTACTCTCTAGAAAAGCAAGCAGGAGCAACACTAAAGCAGCTGCCAAGTAAGTAAGTAAGTAAGTAAGTAAGTAAATTGAGAAAAGAAAGAGACTGGCGTACCTACTCGAAATCTAAAGTCCCCACCATCATCATAGGGGTAGCTTCAGCAGCACGAGCGGCAATTTGCTGAGAGAGCTTTTGCGGAGCTCGCTTTAAGATTTGAGCAGCCTTATGAGCCTGTTCACGGGCTCGTTTGGTGTTAATGCGTACTGTTGAGCGAGCAACTGGCACCACAGGAGCTTTAGCAGGGCTTAGACGCACTGTTTCTAAATTAGCTTTTTTGCTCGGGGCAGCTGTATTGACCTGTGGTTTTGGTACTACAGTGCCATCGAGCACTCTACGCGTAACAACCACACCAGGATTATTACTGCGGCTATTATGATTGATAGTAATGCTATTTTTTTCCTTAGGCGTAGTGTTGCCTACAAATTCGACATTAACCTGACGAGGATGGAGCACTAGTTGTGCTTCAGGGCGAGCAAATTTGCTGTACTGACCGCGCAATTGAGCACGATGCTTAATAATAGCCATGATTTCCTTCTGCGCCCGATCTAGTACAGGGATCTCTAAGCTGTTAAATAAGCTTACTTGCCCTACCTCATGATGCAAATAGAAGGCTACTTGAGCAGCATGGCAGAGCCATTTCATAGCAGGCTGTATTTTATTGCCTGCATTGGGATCAGCAAAGTTTCGTTCAATATGAGCATGGAGACGCTGTACCATACCTGCTACAGGCCAACGGGTAAAGACATTGCTCTTATTGATCTGACCTTTAGCACCCAAAATACTGTGAGCAGGAAAGAGCTTGACTACCTCTTGGGCACTGAGCTTTTCATAGCATTGTAAGACATAGGTAACATGCTTGAGGTCTTGATAAGAGAACTCGTTGTGCGGCTCAGCAAAATGTTTAACAAATTGCTCACGTAATTGCAAAGAGTGCTTCTTATGATTATGAATCAGCTGAGGATTCTTCACCAATTGCTCAAAGCTCTCTGAGCATAACTGGACAATTAAAACGCCATAATGCGGATTGACTAACACTAAAGGCAAATGTTGCCCATTAAGATGCATATCAGAGATCACAGCATCATAGCGAGTAAAATTCAAATAGTAGTACTCTTGTAAGAGACGCGCCTGCAAACTCACTAAGGGCCCTAATGATTCTAAAGAAACATTGTTTTGCTCTGTTTTGGAGATCTGAGAAAGTGAATCTTTAGCAAAATGATCTAAAGAATGAGGGGCAAACGCACTTGCAAGTTCTTGACTTTGAGCTTGCTGAGCTTTGATAACATTAGCCTTACTATTAAGCTGACTACGTACTAAGACAGGATTGCTATTAGGTGTGACAGATGAAAGTACAGGATTAGCTTTAGTTATGGTACCACGTTGTAGCGTAGGTGCCTTTACAGTTGGAGCGGTTGCATTTGGAGGCGGACTGGCTAATTTAGCTTTGAGATTGGCCGCAAAAAACTTAGCTAGCCCGCTTGCTTGGGACTCGCCCAAGCTATTCTCTAAGGAGAGGTTGTGATCCTCCTCTTGTAAAGAGACATAGCCAGGACCAGATCCTTTGGCAAAGGAACTGAGTATGCGGCCATGTAGAGAATTTTGCTGAGCCTGAGTAAATTTCTGGCTGGCATCCGATCTCGTCATTGCACTTACTATAGCGCCCAACATCTTCTTTTACATAAGATGAGAAAGCGCCGTCCTCCATTTTAATTTGGTTTAAAAATTGGTTCGTTGTGCAACTAGCTGTAGTTGCTCAACCATTTATCAAACCGTCTGCTCTCTAGCAATCTGATAGCACCCTCAATAGAATCTCTGGTACTGATAGCTGCAATCTATGCTTAATTAGGTATGACAGTCAGAAGTTTGCTTTTTTCTGCAACAAAATTCCTAACTCTTACGAATAGTTTTAATCACAAACGTCTAGAGCACGCTACTAGGATAAATATTATAGTGTGGCTCTGCTCTTGCCAAACAAAGATCCAATTAAGGTTAGTTCCTTAAGGCTTGGGCAAGATTCTGCGTGTTAAGCAGAGTTTCTTATTAACTTTCAGTATTACAAGAAACATGCCTTAAACATCACAGCATATTGGGCAATTCCCCATAATTTTAACAGCATGCTCTATATCTAGTATTAACTAGCAATGAATAAGTTAGCACCTTATTCTACCTAGCTCATACATGTATGCAAGTTTAAATGTCGGATTTGTGATTTATGTAGAGATTTAGCAAATTCAATGTACCTAGCTAGTCTATATCTGTCTCAGAGTAATTAAGGATATCAACACTCTTAGCGATTATAATTTGCTAAACTCTAGAGTGAGCTTACTAGCAACCCAGCTAATAAGCACAGGATGCCTTATTTATTGTCAGCAGGAAGTTTTATGAACGATTTAGGTTTATTAGATGTTCAGCAAGATGCCTTGGAAATGATTCAGCAAGTTACCAAAGAGCAGTCATTGACTTGGAGTGCTTTAACTCAAGCCATGTACGCTACTTTAGAGAGCTCTTATGCTGACTTAATCAAAGCCGCTCCTTTCTTAGTTGTAAAGAGCACTACCATTACTAATGACAGTACTGATAGCAACGATCCTTGCTCTCCATCTTACTTGCACGAGTTACAACAAAGCTTAGGACTTGATGATGCTACTATTGACCAAGCTCAACGTGCTTTAAAAGCTTTTGCCCCTTTCTTTGTTAATGGCGGCGAGCTGCTCTTAAAGCCTAATAAGGCCAAAGGCAAGTATGACTTAATCTTTAGTGCAGATCTTGCTGTAAAGTGCCTCTTACTCCAGCACTTTATCGACCATGCTCCAAAGTTGGCGCAGCTTAAGCTTTGCTTAGGTCGTGAGCGCGATAATAACTTTAATCTTAAGGTTGCAGGACAAACTATCAACTATGAGGACTTTTTAGTATTTGTTGAAAACAACAATAACACTGCCTACATTAATCTAGTGTGCCCTAGCCTCAAAGATAAAGTCAGCCACAAGCAATTAGAACTTATTGCTCTTAGTATGTTCCGCTCCCTCTTTGGCGATGTCATTTCTCGCATTATTTTAGTTAATAATGCACAATTTGAAGTATGCTTTGATATTCCTGAGCACTTACAACAAAAGATCGATGAGGCTAAACGCAATCAAAAAGAGCTCCACTTAGTTAATCTCAAGGAGTTCTACAAGAACTACCTTTCCCATGGTGGTAAGAGCTTAACCAAAGAGAATAATCACATCTTTATCTCCAGCTACCGCGATAACACTCCATGGCCAAAAGATCAGCGCAGCTTGGAGCTCAATCATGATATCTACGAGATTGATACCCTACTTACCTTTGCCTTAAACCTCCAAGGTGATTTCTTACAAGATAAGAATAATGACCTGCAATTATTAGAATCCTTAGGCGTAGTTCCTGTCTCTATTGCTCTTTCTATGCAAGATGACAATGGTAGCGCTAAGAGCAATCTTTCTCGTATGGAGAACAATCAGTTGCTCAAAGACTGTGAGCGTTACTTAAAGCGAAGCAATGATGAAGCTAGCTTTAAGGTGGTAGGCTCTGCTTTAGGCACCAGCCATAGCTACTTACATGTCTTAGCTTTTGACTATCCAAAGTTTGTTGAGCTCATGAAGAGCTATCAAGAGCAAAGCAAACTACCGCTATGTGAAGTCAAGCTCACTACCTTAGCTTAGTACTTAAGCTTACTAATAAGAGCGCCCGCCCCTTCACTTAAGGGCGCTCCTTTGTCTCCCTTCCTGATAGCTCCATAGCTTGATAGCTTAGCTTACGCCTCTTACTCCTAATACCTATTACCTTAATATCAGCTCGTCTTATTGAATACAGCTTTAGCTTCCCCCTATGTGATGGTCACAAAACCATGAAAAAGCATCTTAAGAACGCTTTTATCTGTGGAGATCACTTAGTGTTCATGCTAAAATTCTTGCCGAGTACCTGTCCATGGCTTAATAGTTAGCCCAAATGCGCTTTTATTCATTGAAGCCCCAAGTTAATAGTTTACAGGTGCTATCTAACAGATTGGGGCTTTAATCATATTGAGGTTGCTCTTTTGAGCCTAAAGCTTAGGCAAAATACTTAGCGCTAGCATTAAGAAGTAGCTCTAAGAACTTCTTAATAATGCGGGCATATAGTTATCATGCTTAAAGTTAGCTATCAAGCGCTACCATCCTCAATATAAGCCCATACAACTAGACCTGTACTCATGGATTGGGTTTAAGTTTTCTTAATTATTTTTCTCAGAAAAACAACTTTATGAAGCAAACTAACAATGCCATTAAATTCTTAATGGCCCAATACCGTGCTATCTACGAAAGCGCATACTTCAAAGGCTTAGCCACCGCAGGTGCTGCCGCTTTAACCTTAGGACTTGCTGCAGGCCAAGCCCAGGCAGCAGATCTTACTAATACCGAATTTGACAAAATCGAAGCCAACTCCATTATCGATATCCCAACCAAATTCGATAAGATTAATATTTCAACAGCTGCTACTAACGCAAACAAGTTCACCATCAACCTCTCTACTGATAAAAATGCAATAAATACTGTTGAAGGTGTAGCTGTCACTGCTAACAAAGCTACCGTTTTCCTCAAGGGCGACAAGACTACGATCAAGATTGCAGCCTCTAATGCTGCAGCTGGCTCATTAACTGTAGATAACTTAAACCTAGAAAAGGGCTCTGTTGAAGTTGCAGCCAATGCACAAGATGCTACTTTAGATGCTAACCGCATTAGCCTTGCCTCTGGTACCTCCATTTCTGTATTAAGCACTGGTGCAGGTGCAGCTACCTTAGGTGGTAATAAGACCTCTTTATTCTTAGGTGAGGGCTCTACTGTCACCTTAGGTAAAAGTGGTTCCATTACTGGTGCTAAGTTATCTGCTAATAAGGGCACTATTAAGTTTGCAGATGGTACCTTATCTGCCCCTACCTACTATGATGGTGACAAGGGTGGTAAGCCACAGGTTTTAAACCTTACTGTAGCAGCAACCAAAACTGGTAATATCGCCCTTAAGAACGCTGGCGATAAATTAGGCGTCTTACACCTTGATTCTGGCTCTGTTATTGACTTAGTTGGTGGTACAACTGCTTCTAACCTTAATATTAAGGCAAACGCTGACAGTAAGGGTTCTATCTTAATCCTCAATGAAGGTGCAGTCCTTAAGTCCTCTAAGGATGGTTCTGCATCCGCTGGCGGTGTAATTAATGTCTCTGGCGCAGCTGCAAGCAACTCAGAGCTTCATGTAGCAGGTAAGGTCTTAGGTGGCTTCTTAGCTCCTGAGGACCAGACTAAGAACCTAGCTGGCAGCGTATTATTACAAGGCAACTCTACCCTTAAGTTCATTGGCAAGACTAGCGTAGACATTGCTGCTGATACCACTAAGGCTGATGGTAGTGCTATTGTTGTAGTTTCTGGAGCTAATACCACTACAGGTAAGGTCACTTTAAGCGCAGAGTCAACTATTAGTGGTGAAAACCTTACTATTTCTAAGGCCTTTGGAGACGCTAATAATCTCCAGAATGTTTTAAATGTACAAGCCGATAATTTAACTCTTGGCAATTCTAGCGCTCACCACTCTGGTGATGCTTTAGGCGCTAAGAGCATCTCAGCCAAGAACATCAAGTTTGTAGATAAAGATACCTTTGTCTTAAAGGACACTATTACCTTACAAAACATTAAGGCCGATCCTTCTGACTCTACTAAGAACATTGCCCAAGACGGCAAGATCGAAGGCCCAGTGATCTTAGCTGATGCGACTAAGCCTTTAACTGTAGACGGCGGTAAGTTCACTAGCACTGGTGATATCACTATCTCTGGCGGCAAGCTTTTAGTTCAAAATACTAATAAGAGTGATATCTCCTCTGTAACTGCCAGCGGTGGCAACTACATTCTTGATCGTGCAGCAACTGATGGCGCAATCACTGTTTCTGGTGCTAATACTTTACTTGACTTAAGCAATGCTACCTTAAAGTACAAGGATCCAAATGCAGCAAACCCTGCTAATAATGTAACTCTTTCTGTACAAAGCGGCGGTGAGCTCAAGGTCAAGGGTGATGACTTAGGCAAGTTATTAGTCAATGGTAAGAGTGGTGCAGTATTTGACATTCAAGCTCAGTCTAAGTTGTCTGTAACTGGCAACTTAACTCTTTCTGATCCTGCTTTACTTGCAAAACAAGCTGGCACAACCTCTCAAATTACTTTAGCAGACAATGGTACCTTAGCCGTAGCTGATACTTTAGAGCTGCAAAAGTTTGATGCTACTAATGGTTTAACCATCAATACCAATGCCACCCTCCAAGCAGGCACTTTAAAGCTTACTCTTGAAGAAGCAAACAAGACTGGTGAAGCTATCTTAAAAGACGGTCACTTCGTCATTACCAAGGGTCTTGAGACCAATGCTAAAAAGGGCTTAGTTGTTTCTGGAGCTGCTGCTCACTTTGATCTTGGTGGTATTGAGACCAAGGATAATGTCACCACAGGTATTGGCACAGGTGGCACCATCAGTACAGATATTACTATCTCTGGTGGTAAAGCAACTGTTACTTCTGGCAAGTGGGTGCTTGATAAGAATTTAACCTTAGAGAGCGCAGGCTCTACTTTAACTGTTGGTCATAATGACACTGTAGTTGATGCCAAGGGTGATGGTATTGGTGCAGCTTTAGCTGCTTCTAACTTAATTATTAAGACTGGCGGCTCTGCTACTGTTAATACTACTGGTTCTTTAGACGTAACCAATATTGATGCTATTAGCAACTCTATTACTGTCTCTGGTGCTATGATCATTGCTGGCACCTATAATGAGAAGGAGACTAGCTCTGATGCATTTAAGAAGTTTGGTATCAAGCTTGCTGACGATGCCATTACCTTAAAGGCTGGCGGCAGCCTAACCTTAAATGGCGCTGGTGTTGAAAAGGCCTTAGGCGCTGTAGGCGAAAACGGCAGCAAGATCACTAACTTCAAGGTTGACTCAGGTGCCTTTGCAACTGCAGGTGCTCTTAAGTCCGAGGCTGGCTCTACCTTAACTATTGATTACTTTAAGAAAGGCACTGTCTTAACTAAGGAAGCCTTAACTGCTTTAAGCAAGGGTTTGTTTGGTGATCCAACAACAGAACTCAAGGGCTCTATCGACTTAGGCAATGTAGTCTTTGACGGCTTAGCCTCCAGCGGTGGTGAGGTAAAGTGGAGTGTGGCCAAAGAATATGGCACCAACTTCTTACCTAAGTATAAGAACAAAGACTTAATGGCTGCTGTTTTAGTACAAGACACCACTGATTCTTCTTTATACGGTCACTGGGGTGCGGTAAAGGATAATGATGCAGCCTCTGGCACCTCTATTACCTTTGCTGAGAATGCTTCCTTAAACAAGGCGACTCATGTCAATGGCAAGAAGTACTTTGCTGTAGGTAAAGATGGGGCATTACTTGGTTTAGACGTAGCTCAAAATGGTACCTTAACCTTAGCTAATGGTGGTATGGCTGATGCAATTACCATTGGCAATAGTGGCTCTTTCATTATTGATAGCCGTAAGGGCAATACCACTGAGCTTACCTCTGTATCTGGTGGTGATACTGCACAAGTAACTTTAAGCTCGGGCAAGGCTGTAGTTAATAAAGATCTTAAGACTGGTTACATGACAACTACCGAGGGCTCTGATTTACACGTCAAGGGCGATTTGACCTTAAGCAGCGATAATGCCAATGATAAGACCCCTTCTGTATTTGAAGGCACAGTTACTGTAGACAAGAATGTCTCCCTTAGTGGCGATACTACTTTTGCAGCTAAGACCCAAGTATCGGGCAACTTTACCTCCTCTAATGAGGTTACCTTTGCGGCAGACACCACTATTAAAGGCACGGCAAAGTTTGAAGGCGACAAGACCTTAGTCCTTAAGGGCGGCTTATTAAATGCTAAGCGTGTAGAGTTAGCTGATGCTGCTGATAGCTTATTCATTGGTAACCAAACCAAGGAAGGCGAAGGCGACAAGGCCAAGTACAACAATGAGTTTGGCTTCTTAGATGCCGAAACTGCTCAGCTTAAGAGCGGATCCGTATTCTTAACTGGTAAGAGTGTTGGCTATAGCTCTATTGGTGCTATTGACTATTTTGGTGCTGCTCCACAAGATATTAACAAGATCACTAATGCTGGCACTGTAGATGGCAAGGTAGTTGTTGGCAGCAATTCTGCCTTAATGGTAGGTCCACAAGCTTCTATCGATGAGATGCAGTACTTGTACTATCGCACTGGTGGTGCTGTCATGTATCTCAAGGACAAGCTCACTGTTGCCGATGGCGCTCGCATTATTCTTGATGCTGAGGCTAAGCAAGAGGCTGTTATCAAGGACTTAGGCAAGACCAATGATGGCAAGTATGCTGCCAAATGGAATGGTGGAGCCTCTACCCCAGCTAAGAAGACCGATGCCGATCTCTTCTTAGGCGCAGGTGCTACCTTATTTGTAGGCCCAGGTGTTGTAGAAGAGGATTCTGCTGTTTACTTTGATAAGGATGAGGCCTCTATCTTAGCTGAAAAGGGCTCCAAGGTCGTATTAGATGGCGATCGCTTCATTAGCAGCCGTGATATTACTATCTTCAAGGATAAAGACCAAAATAACGGCGGTAAGGTTCAGATCTTAGGTAATAAGGGCGAAAACGATATTGTCGTTGAATCTATCAACGGTATCATGGGCTTTACCATGGAAGCTGGTGATTACACTCAAGGTGGCAATTTAGAGCTCTTAAAGGATAAGGTTGATAGCGCTTATCGTGGTGCGTCTTCTCCAATGCGTGACTACTTAATTAGTTATGCTTCCTTGACCAAGAACTGGCAAGCCTACTACTCCAAGGATCCTGATGCTAACAATGGTAGCTCTGTTGACTCCAATATTGATCGTGACTACTTAGTAAGCCACAAAGCTAATGACAACGAAGCTACTGTTGATCAGAATGGCGTTATTACTGCTAAGCAAGGCTTCCACGCTAGCCAATTCGTAACCGTCAAGGATAGCAAGGGCGAGTACCAGGTTTATCACAAGGCCTTTAATGAGTTCTTAGAAAAGGTTGTACGTAATACCAATGGCTTAGCTGCTGACCAAGCTGCTCGTATGGGCGTCTTTGGTGGTGCTGCCGATGCTGCTATGTTAGTTGGTAAGAGCACCTCTGAGGCTATTTCTGGTCGTTTTGGTATGGGTCACCAAGGTCAAATCATGACCTATGCTAACAATGGCCAAGGCGGCGCTATGTGGGCAGTTCCTGTTTACAAGAGCCGTGAGGCTAGCAGCTTAGAAGCTCAGGGCTTAGAGTTTGGTACTGATACCTCTATCCGTGGCTTAGTCTTAGGTGGTGATTTAACCTTTGACGATGGCATGCGTTATGGTGTTTCCTTGAACTTAGGTGAAGGTGACTCCTCTGGCGACGGTGCAGCTAATGGCGTAAGTGGTGAGTTTAAGTACTACGGCTTAGGCTTATATGCAGGCTTTAACTACCAAGCTTTCTCTGTAGTCGCTGACTTAGGCTTTGCTGTAGTTGATTCTGATGTTGAGGCTAATACTGCTGCAGGCAATGTCTCTAGCTCCTTTGATGCAACTAACATCAGCGCAGGCGTTACTGGCCAGGTCAACTTAAGCTACCGTGATATCGATATCGTACCTCACATCGGTGCTCGTTTCTCCCGCATCAAGCTTGATGACTACGATATCAATGGCTTTGGTCATGTAGCCTCTACTGAGGCTAATGTCTACAGCGTACCTGCTGGTGTCACTATCTCCAAGGAATACTTCTCTGAGGAGTGGAGCTTCAAGCCATCTATCGACTTCAACGTCACTGGTCACTTTGGCGATGATAGCTTAGATAGCACTGTAGGCTGGAACGGCATTAATAACCTCAATGTTGATACCAAGACTCAGTTTACTGACACTGGTGTCTCTTATGGTGTTCTCGTGGGCTTTGGTGCTGAGTCCGAGCGCTTATCTATTGGCGCAGGTCTGGGCTATTCTGGCTCCTCTAATATCGATGAGTTCACCTTAACTGGTAGTGCTCGTTACACCTTCTAATTAAGGTGTTAGCACCCAGAGTCATTCTCCGAGAAGAATGCTCTAGTTAGCTAAGCTAAACCTCAAAAGGCTACTTTCACCTTACTATGTAAGTGAAAGGCGGTCTCTTTAGGTAATTATTAGAAAAATCCTCATTCTTGCATAAGAATGGGGATTTTTGCTATCAATATCTAGAAGACATAATAGTTGTGTTCCCTTAGCTTGCCTTTTTCGTTTATCATTGACTGTCAACAACCCCATCATAAAATGAGCTGAGCTCATTTTCAGGAGGGATCTTGAAACTTCGGTTTCAATGAGCAAAGACAATTACGACACAGAAGGATTTTGTTCTCAACCACCTTGGGGTATAAATGTAATCAAAAAGTATGGCGCTGCCTCCCTGGCTCAATACAGGGGTTTTCTGCGCTACTAATATTATGAGCAACATAGATCTTTATCAGCTAGCTTGAGCTACTACCTTGCTTAATTAGCAATTACATATTTATCTCACAAAGAAAGGATCAAGACGCTTGCCCCTCCTCTTGCTATAAGTGCGAGGTTGGTGCGTCGCATTATGATGAGCACCTTAAGCACTCCCTCTTTACAAGAAGAGATGATGCAGCTTTATGAAAGTGGCGATTATTTAGGCGTAGTCTTAAAAGCACGCGCTGTGGATCGCTACACTCTTAGTGATGCACAAATTCTCTTATTAGCCGCCAGTTACTTTCACTTAGGCAGGCAAGATATCAGCTTCTTTAAATCAGGCACATCCTTTTTACTGCCTTTAGATCATCTCTCGCTCCAGTGCTATCCTCAATGGCACTTTTATATGGGCATGAGTCTCTTTGGCATTTGCAATTACGCGCGCGCCTTTAAGCATTTTCATGAATTTCTCTCTTTAAATGAGGGCAATGATGATCCCAATGCTCAAGAGCGCCAAGAAGCTATTGCCCAGCGCATGAAAAGCTGTCAGGCTTTTTTAACCCTACCGTTCTTTAACCACAGCTTTGCCCGTCGCGTCAAAAACTTTTGGCTCCAGTTTGATACTCTGTTGCCTACTATCACCTTATATGCCGATAAGCTCAATCACGTCAAACAAGAGCAAAGACGTACCCGTAGTCGCTCCTTCCATGGGGCCCAAAACAATTTTAGAGACGCTTTAGAGCAGGTTAAGACTTTATTAGGCTCGTTACTCCCTGGCCAAAAGTTTTCCTTACGCTTTTTACCCCGTCATAAGTCCCAAGCTAAATTCGAGCTTATTTTCCCTGTAGGCAAGTTTATTACGCGTTTACATGCGCTTAAGTACTTTGTCAGTCAAGCTAGTAACTTTGTTAATAATAGCGAGCAGTTTATCTGTACCTTGGGCATACCTATTTATGACAATTATGACTGCCAATTTGGCGGCCATCATATCAATGCCTCTGATGTCATAGTATTGCTTAAGCTTAATGAGCACGGACAATGGCCTGTAGATAATGCTCATGAGATCTTATTGTATAGCCCCGCCTTGGCAGACTGTACAGATCTCTTACGAGCTCATTTACTCACCCAATTGCTCTATCACAACAGTGGAGAGCTCTCCACCCATATGTACTTTGATGTCATTACCATCATTGATGATGCTGACTATCAAGAGCTCTCGGAGCACATTTTTTACGATCATCTCTCTTATGAAGCCTCCGACGATACTATCCTTGCTGAAGGTAATGAGGATCATGATGCCACCTGTGCTGCCAGTGATGATGAGCTGTATGCCCAGCACCACCTAGAGTATTCTCCTGACAATGGTATTGATCATGCCTTACTCAATACCGATGATACTCTTGATAAGAGCTTAACCAAGAGTAAGCTTAGCAATGCTCTAGCTTCTGAGGACTCTATCTTGCCTGCTCCCGATACAGCTAATGCAGGTAACTATTTGCAACTATCATTAACTGAGCTTAATGACTTCTTACGTGCTCACTCTTTGAGTGTGGAGCAAGTAGACTTTAATGAATATTGGCTTAATAACAGTTTAGATATCTTCTCTCAAGTGCTTTTTGATAATGGCCTAGGAGGGGAAATTAGTGAAGATATGGATGAGAGCATAGCCTTACGCTTAGAGGCCTTTTGGACTTTAACTAATTGCTATGAGCTTGAAGACTATATGACTGAGTACGATCAAAGTGCTGCTTTGTCATGTTATGACTGGGACATTATGCCGTGCTTCTTAATTATTCCTTTAAGCAATCTCAAGCTGCCTAAGTCTTACTTTAAGAGTGATAAAACCATCGCTCAAGATAAGCTGGAACAAGTCAAACAAAAGCTCTTAAATTACAAAAAGAATATCTTAGATCGTCTGTACAATCACTGCCAGAGCCACTCTTTTTCTTGTACAGGTATCGCCATGAGCCATGAGTTCTTCTTTATAGACTTTATGCTCTGGGAGCCTTTTTGCGCCTTGGCTGGCTTACATAAAATCTTTGAGCAAGACCAATTCACCGATGTAGGCTTAAAGAGCTTCCATCCTTATACTACTGAAATGGCTTTAGAAGATCTGGGCTTTACCTTAAACCAAACTACTAGTAAGAGCTAGTCCCTTACTTAGCTTAGCTTAGCTTAGCTTAAACATCACCCCTAAAAAACTTAAGCTTATCGAAAAGCGCAAAACATTTCTCACGGTAATCAAAAAATAGTGCGCTTCCCCCCTGTCTAAAGACAGGGGGTTCCGCGCTACTAATATTATGAGCTCAACTCATGTTTAATTAATGCAGCACTTAGCTAAGATAATGGATCCTGAAATGTTCCTGTAAGGGGACTATAGTAGATAGCATCTGCGAGTGCCCGCCGATACGGTTAACTCTTTGACCCTATAAGATTTATAGGTAGTAGTTTCACTTGAGGTAGGAAAGCGCGGGTTAAGAGATGCTAAAAAAGCAGGGTCTAAAGTGATGAGCTTTAAACTCTGCTTTTAAACTGGACAATTATTATTTCTCATCCTATCAAAAGCTTACAGGTGATACCACAACCTAGCTCACACAAATAGCTTATATATACGCTTGTCTATCAAAAACGCTCCTTTTTAGTAAGAGCCAAGCTTGATTATTGCGGCTCTGATCACTGGCTAAATCTTAAGATAGTGCTATGGTAAGAGCTACATTGCATTGTAGTTGATGCGCTGTGCTTTCTTTAAAGTTGATAATTAATTTTTATGTTAATCACCACTTTATCAGAGCAAAACTTTTTTAACACCAATTAGCAAGGAGATCGGTGCTACCTCCTCTTTCTCAAAGCAGAGGTTTTTGCACTTTTAAATTTATGAATGATCCCTTTATTAAAAAGCTGATCTTAAAATATCATGCTCGAGGTAGTACCGATCTGGAAATTGCTTTTATCGCTGGTGTCGATATTAGTGAGGTACGGCGCTGTCTCCAAGAATATGAAGAACAAGCAGAGGCCGTAAGCAAAGATCTGCCTTATCAAGGCACTTATAACTTGCCTAACAATAAAGCTGCGCACGATGTCATCTTTGCCCATCAACTAACCTTACCGCCTCACAGTGCCCCTTTAGACCCTAGTGTCAGCATGCCCAAGAAACGCCCTGCAGCTGCTGCACGAGATAAAAGCACCACAACACTCAAGACCTCACCAGAGGCTGCTACATCTCATAATCAAGCTCCCGCTGCTGCCATCTCTAGTGCCCGTAGCAAAAAATTAGATCAACACCAAGAGCTGATCATCTCTTTATTGCTCCAGCATGATTACAATAGTACCAAGGTCTATCAAGAGCTCCAAGCTCAAGGCGTGGAGATCAAACTCAGAACGCTCCAGCGCTATTGCAAGCAATTACTAAGCACCTATCTGGTCCAAAATATTCAAGAGCCTATTGACGTCCAAGCGCATCCTGAGCGTATGGTGCACTGCTCAACCTTGATGAGTAGTAATGTCGTCACCATCCCCGCCCCTATTCGCAAGCTACTTAAGCTCTCAGCTCAAGATAAAGTGCTCTTCATTTATGAAAATGGAGCCGTAACCTTAGCTAAGGCCCCCAAAAACACCAAAGACCAATAATTATGGGCACTTTGTACGCTGTGCCCCTATTGCTCTTGTGCACCACTCATCTTAACTATAGCGAGGAATTAGCAAGCAGGAGCTTAGCCAACTTAGCTGGCGCTAATAATGTCCTGATCCTTAAAGCTTGCACCCCTCACTTAGTAGCTACTTTAAAGGCCGTAAGCGCCGTAAGAGCTCGTTGCGCAATTGTAAAGCTTGTAAAGAGCTAGAGCCTAAGGTCATGCTGAGCTTAGAATTGCTATGAAGCACTAATAACTCTTCTTGAGCACAACCTAGGGCATCTAAGAGCTCACTTACACTAGGGTTATAGCCTGGAGCTATGAGCAAGTCTACTTTAGTAGCACTTAAGCCATGCATACCCAAGATAGTATTTAAGTTGAGCTCCTCGCGCTTGGGGACAAAGCGTGAGCGACTAAAGTAGCTCATTGGGGAATTTTTATAAGAGCTCTCTAAAGAGCTTGTTAAACTAGCTGCCACATAAGCTACGATCTGCTCTAACTTGCCACTAAAGGCGCGCTCTTTAAAGTCATCTTGTTGTAGATCCTGTAAGCGTGCGGCAAAACTATTATCATGCCTCTTACGCTGACCTCCTTGTGCTAGGGCAAAGAGATCAATCATAGATAGCGGCTCTAAGTTAGTGCTAGCGATGTTAGCTAAGTGAGCACTTGAAGATTGATCATGCTCATAAAGCTTGGGTACTAAGCCCAAAGCAACGAGCTCATCTAAATAAACATAAGAGCTGAGCAAACGGGCCACTAAACTGTCATAACTGCGATCAATCTGCGCTAAATAGGCAGCACTAATAAGCTTGATGCTGCGCTCATAAGCACTAGGAGCACATAAACATTGCTCTACTTGTAAACGTGCTTGCTGATGCTTGACCTCATAGCCTTGCTCTAAGGCCTCTAAGAGTAAAGCGGCACTAGGTAGTTCTAAAGCTCGGGAGTGGGAGCTCTTAAGCAGAGCTAATACTTCCTCTACAGTAGGCATAAAGTCAGTACTTAAGGCTGCCATAGTAATACGCTCATGCAAGGTAAGGGCAGCAGAGCTATCTAATAGACCTATTTGTAAGCGCTCATGGTGCTTTAACAAATAAGCACTCACCTCTAAAGTCCGCACTAAGAAGTAACGAGCTTTACCTGTCACCCCTAAAGCTTCTAAAGCTCCTAAATTAAGTTTGAGCGCACTCTTACTTGGCCCTTGCGGGGCGAGTTTATAATTAAAAGGCACGGTTCTTTGCTCGTTACTTACTACCTCCTCTAAGCCTCGCGCCATTTCTAAGTTAATATTTGCAACCTTGGCTAAGAGGTCATCATTAAAAGCTTGCAGTTGCTGACAGCTCATACTATCTAAACAATTACGCTCTTGATGCACAGCTGCTTGCTGACGTGCTACTTGTGCTTGAGCGCAGGAGCTGTGCTTAGTAAGAGGGGCCTCTTCTTGGTAACTTAACAGAGCTACCAAAAAGTCTACGGCTCTTTGCTCAGCGTCACTTAGTAAATGCTCATAGCTTAAAGCGAGCAAGTCCTGGCTATTGGAATATTGCCAGGAGCGTAAGAGAGCATAATTAAGCGCATAATAGTTGCGGCGGAAAAACGAGCGCTCTAGCGCACCGCGCACTTCCTGATTAAGCGCCCGCAGTACTAAAGACTCTAATGAGGCCACCCCACTGACACACTTGCAAGGCAGCCCTTGATGGCGGAGCACAAAGTCCGTCCAAGCAATATGCTCACCCTTGGCGCTAAGCACCACCTCTAATTTCTGATGCGCTGCTAATAGTTGCTCATTACCTAAATAATCATAATCATCGAGCGCAACACTAAAGATAGGATAAGCAGGCACATAGTCTAAATAAGAGCGCAAGGCCGATAAAAAGCTCTCAGTGGCAGGCACCTTGACGACATCAATAGCGCCATAACCTCCTGCGACTAACTGATGTAACTGGGTAAAAAGCTGTTGTTGTGCTAAATGATGCTTACGTAATTGCCCATGCTCATCAAAGTCCTGATAACCAGGAATAACCTCTTGAGTCATCAAGCTCTCATCTTGATCGAGTGCTATTTCTAAGTTCTTGGTTAAAGCTGCTAAGTGAGCACTGTTATCTGGCTCTTTAGGAGTAGTAGGCTCTTGTAATTTAGTAACACTAGCTAAATAAGAGTCATCATCTAAAGCTCTCTGATGCTCTTGCTGACTTTGAGCACTAGCGCTTAAGAAGTCTAAACTAGCATCATCTAGCTCTAAGCGCTCTTGAGGCAGGTTAAAGAAATCTGCAGAGTGAAAGTCCAAGTCAGCTAAGATAAAATCATCTTCAGCCCATAACAAATCAGTTGCAGAATCTGGGAGCTCTAGTACACCTAAGTCATAATCCCAATTAAAGTCGCTAGGATGATCAACTGTGAACTGCTCAGGTACAGTAAGTGCAACCCTCTTGTGACTAAAGCGCTGATCTTGTTGCAATTTGTCAGCAATTTCTTGCGCCACACTAGGAGTATTAGATACTACAGGGCTACTAATCTTAACTAAAGGACGCAGCTGATAAGTGCGCAAGGCACTGTGACCATCTACCCGAGCAAGGCTATAAGGCACTAATAGTGCCTTGCCATGCTGATGACATTCACTAATAAAGATATGATAATCATCCCTCCTATCTGGCAAAGCCTCATTAGCTGCCATTAAAGGAGAGAGATACGAATCTAAAGTAGCATAAGCATCGCTATTTGGCTCATGCCACAAATTAACTCTAATATCACCATAAGAGCGCTCTAACTGCCCCAAATAATTACTACCTGCGCTCGATTCTAAGCAAGCATTAGCGCTCTGGCCTACAATTTGCGGCAAAGCTTGATAAGAGTAAGGCTGGTGACTTTGGTACTTTGCCCGATACGAGAGCATCATAAGCTCTAAATTATTTACTCCCCTATCGGCAAAAGGCACACAATATCCGCTCTCGCCATAAAACTGACTCTGGCAATAGTCATAAAAGCCCACGCTAGCACTAGAGCTGTCTAAATAAGAGCTCAAGATATTAAGCTGGCCTTCCCCTAAATGACTTACTATCTGATAAGCACTTAAACCTAGCGCGCCCCTAGCTTTACTCTCAGCACGGTCAATAGTAAAGAGCAAGTCTGACTTATCACTAGCTAAAGTAGGCACTAACGAGCACTCAAAGTGCTCTTTAAAGTCCTCACTAGAGCGCAGATACTTTTGTACCTTGACCTTATCTAAAGGTAAGAGCTCACTAGCACAAACCTTAGAGTTATACTGGAGCAATGTTTGATGATAAGCCCCTAACTCTTGGCCTAAATTACCCCACACAGAGCTAGGAGATAAAGCATGGGAGCTTATAACAGATTCAGCTGTCACAGCGCCATATGAGCTAATATCATTTAAATTAGGAATATTATAAGGTACAGGCTCTAAGTAGTTTTGCTGATAGCCTAAGCTTGGGGCAAAGGCTTGATCTTGAAGCAAGAGCGTATGCTCGGCTATAGCTACTAAGCGCTCTGAAGCTAACAGCTCGTGAGGTAAGTCCACCTCACTAAAGATATGGCCATAGTTATGAAAGTGGCGCATCAGACGCGTCATACTATGCTCTAGGGCATCTAATGGCGCATAGGCATAATAAGGTATTTGATACTGCCCTTGTAAAGCACAGCTCTCTAGTAACAGCTTAGGGCTTGATAAACTATTATGATAAGCACGCACTAAAGCTAAAGAGCCACAGCTATAATCACGCGCTTGCGGACGTGCTAAGGCTCCTACAGGAGCACTTAAGCTTACATAATTAGCCTGCTGCCAAATATTAGCCAGACGGACATCTAATAGCTGAGCTATGTCGTTAGTGCTCTCTTGTGTAGAGCTGAGCTTAGATAACAGCTGTTGTGTCTTGGTAGCTGCAAGCTCTTCTTTAACCCTCATAGAAGCACTTAAAGTATCTGCTTGAGACAAGCTGTTGTCTACTACCAAGCTCGAGGCAATATTGGTACTTAAGAGTACTTGCTCCGTGAAAATACTTTGAGTCAGGCGCTCGAGCGCAATGATGCCTTTAAGTTCGCTGACACTAATACCACGCTTTAAGAAATACTTAAGCAACTCTTGACTCTGAGCGGCTAATGTAGGATCTGCGCTTGGATGCGCCATTAAAGCTAAGGCCTTGAGCTTACCAGCATCAAAGGAGCTTAAAGGCGTAAAGCTTAACGCTAACTCTTGAAGTTGCTGAGAATTCTGACTCTGATCTTGATGAGCTAAAGTTAAGAGTGTTGTGCGCAGCTTATGATCAAGTATCTGGAATTGACTTTCTTCTTGATCAACAGGCAACTGACGAGAAATATTGTGTTTCTTGCACCAAGAAGCAGTAAATTTACTCAATGCGCTTAGCATCAAAGGCGCATAGTGCTGATTTAAGGACAAGAGTCGTACGGCCATTAAAGCTTGCGCCCGCTCTTGGCACTTTGTGCTCAAACGCTCATAACACTCATACCATAAGCGCTCAAAACGCGAGACATACAACCTAAAGTCCTTACTGCGCTCATAGACGCACTGCTGATCAGGACAAATAGTAAAGCCCATGCGCCTATTTAAATAAACTTGCATCGATCCATAAGCTAAGGCAAAGGAGTGAAATAAAGGAACCTTTAGCTCACGTGTAAGGGCACAAAACATTACCAAATCAGGCATATTATTGACTTGATCATGCTCACGGCGTGATAAGCCCATAGCCTGTAAGAGCTCTAAATTATCTAAAGCTCTAAAACCACGACTGCTGCCCTTATTATGACTTGCCTCAGCGGTGAGAGCTTTAACATCACCATAAGCGCTCTCATCTAGTGAGCTGGTAAAGTGTGCCGAAAGGAAATTAAATTGCTTACCCAAATTAGCTTCACGCCAGGCGCTTACATAAGCCATAGCCGCTTGAGGTGCACTCAGATCAAAATGGGAGCTAAATAAAGTATGTCCTTTGTGCTCGATACGCTCTTGGAGGGTACCTTGAGGGAACAGACACCAACGCAAGGAATTACGATAACTCTCCTCTAGCACTAAAGAGCATTGCTTAGGATCGAGCAAGCGAGCAACTTGTTGATTATAGTCACGCATAGCAGCAGAGCTATAGCGCTGCTCTTGAGCAAAACGATGCTCTAACTTATCTTGGAGATTTTTAATCAGCTCGTTGATTTGCGGCTCGGAAAAATAGCACTCTAAATACTGCAGTGCATCATCTACTAAATTTTCATTAGCTAGCGGCTCAATCTGACAACGAGCAGTAGCATAAGAAAGTACTTGAAGCTCCAAAGGCGTATAGCGCGGCAAATAAGCTTGCTCTAAGAGCTGTTCATACTTTTGCTCATAGCGCGCACTGACTAAGCTCTTTAAGCGCATACCATCGACAAAGATGGTGCACCACCCCTGAAACGGTTGCTCGGTAAACTCACATAAATCAGATTGTGCCACCGCATGAGCATCATCTACTATGACAATGTCAAAGTCTTTTAGCGCTTGTGCCATATTGCTCTGACTGCCGATAGTAAAGTCCGAGAGCTTAAGATGAGCCATATGCTCTTGTAAGGCTTGGATATAAGCATGACGCTTATTGCTCAAACCTGTCCAGATGTAAACTTTAACCTGCTCTTGCTCTTGGCGTAATTTGGTATATAAATAAACTGCCCTCTCGATAACCAAGGTCACGCTATTGTTATTAAGTAAACAGTCAACCACCAAAAAGCGTTGTGGATCTTGTACTACTAACAGCTCCTCAGGAGATAAAGTCACCCATGATAAGGAGCGCTCTAATAAAGGTACTTGCTCATAACGCTCAGGATAGACTACATACTCACGGTTAGTTACGCTCTGGGCACGACTAACGAGCAAGGACATACGAGCCTTGGCATTAAAACCCCTGCTATCTAAAGCACGATCGGCTAAGGGTGCCTGTTCCTCTACAATATCCCTAGTATCAGCAGCACGAGTAAACTCTAGAGTATGCGCAGCTCCCTCTTGATCAGCACTAAGTGGTACCTGATTTTGAGCACTAGTATCGACAAAATACCTCAGGGCATTGTCCGTTGACCGCCCCAAGAGCTGAGCTTCCTCTGACTTAATATTACTTTTTAACATCACAGCAGCATCTGACAGAGCCTCAATCTTATTGGTGCTATCAGTATTCCTGCTCTCTAACAATTCAGCTTGCTCACCACTGACAGCACTGTACGGTGCTATAGCACTAGTCTTACTACTAATATCTTTTGGCGTAGCCATGACTGCGCCTACTACTTTGCTCTTAGAGGGAGACTTAGCTAAAGTTGCTCTGGCTCTTACCTTGCGCTTAGGCTGAGGCTTGTTCTCAAGTATGACAGCGTTTTGTTCGTGATGAGCTTCTAAAAGTGCATCTGAGCTCAAGAGCTTTGGGTGAGATTGCTTGCTAGGTGTCATAATATTAGTAGCGCGGAAAACCCTGTCTTTAGACAGGAGAGGAAGCGCACTCCTTTTTGATTACAATGAGAAATGTTTTTCGTTTTTCGATAAGCTTTAGTTTTTTAGGAATGATCGATTTGGCTATATACTGCCCATCAATGGTTCTAACATCAAAACCTCCATCTTGACGCCGTCCCATAATAAAACCTTCTTTTCCATAACACTTTTCACCAAAACACTT
>Reba_p2__coassemble_760_pt1 | contig 21613 bp, 11 predicted proteins | sample Reba_p2__metabat2_low_PE_017 | metagenome-assembled genome bin Reba_p2 | reverse complement strand
GACCTCATCAACTTTCAGAGGCTCTACTTGCTCCTGAGCGTTATCCTCAGAGTCAATATCCTCATCTGTCTTTGAAGCTGTCTTAGAGCCTAAGACTGACTTTAAGATACCTAGGACATGTTTGCCTTCATCATTACCTTTGGCAGGAGCAGAAGTTACTTGCTCACTTGCTACCTTAGGCTCTGTTGATTCGGCATCATGATCTGGGCTCTCATCATCATGAGCTAAGAGCTCCTCAGCCTTAAGCAGCTCAATGTCAGCTTGGACAATCTTGTTAGAGTCTTGGGCGACTTGAGTTTCCCCATCTAAGACCTCATCGACTTTCAGAGGCTCTACTTGCTCCTGAGCGTTATCCTCAGAGTCAATATCCTCATCTGTCTTTGAAGCTGTCTTAGAGCCTAAGACTGACTTTAAGATACCTAGGACATGTTTGCCTTCATCATTACCTTTGGCAGGAGCAGAAGTTACTTGCTCACTTGCTACCTTAGGCTCTGTTGATTCGGCATCATGATCTGGGCTCTCATCATCATGAGCTAAGAGCTCCTCAGCCTTAAGCAGCTCAATGTCAGCTTGGACAATCTTGTTAGAGTCTTGGGCGACTTGAGTTTCCCCATCTAAGACCTCATCGACTTTCAGAGGCTCTACTTGCTCCTGAGCGTTATCCTCAGAGTTAATATCCTCATTTGTCTTTGAAGCAGTCTTAGCGCCTAAGACTGACTTTAAGATACCTAGACCATGTTTGCCTTCATCATTACCTTTGGCAGGAGCAGGAGCAGAAGTTACTTGCTCACTTGCTACCTTGGGCTCTGTTGATTCGGCATCATGATCTGAGCTCTCATCATCATGAGCTAAGAGCTCCTCAGCCTTAAGCGGCTCAATGTCAGCTTGGACAATCTTGTTAGAGTCCTGGGCGACTTGAGTTTCCCCATCTAAGACCTCATCGACTTTCAGAGGCTCTACTTGCTCCTGAGCGTTATCCTCAGAGTTAATATCCTCATTTGTCTTTGAAGCAGTCTTAGCGCCTAAGACTGACTTTAAGATACCTAGACCATGTTTGCCTTCATCATTACCTTTGGCAGGAGCAGGAGCAGAAGTTACTTGCTCACTTGCTACCTTAGGCTCTGTTGATTCGACATCCTGATCTAATCTCTCATTATCATGAGCTAAGAGCTCCTCAGCCTTAAGCGGCTCAATGTCTACTTGGAGGCCCTTGTTAGCTTCCTTAGCACTATGAGCTTCATCCTCTAAGACCTCATCAACTTTCAGAAGCTCTACTTGCTCCTGAGCGTTATCCTCAGAGTCATTATCCTCATCTGTCTTTGAAGCTGTCTTAGAGCCTAAGACTGACTTTAAGATACCTAGACCATGTTTGCTTTCATCATTACCTTTAGCAGAAGCAGGAGCAGAAGTTACTTGCTCACTTGCTACCTTAGGCTCTGTTAGTTCGGCATCATGATCTGATCTCTCATCATCATGAGCTAAGAGCTCTTCAGCCTTAAGCGGCTCAATGTCAGCTTGGACACTCTTGTTAGAGTCCTTAGCACTATGAGCTTCACCCTCTAAGACCTCATCGACTTTCAGAGGCTCTACTTGCTCCTGAGCGTTATCCTCAGAGTCAATATCCTCATCTTTCTTTGAAGCAGTCTTAGCGCCTAAGACTGACTTTAAGATACCTAGACCTTTATTTTTGGCTTTGGAATCATTGTCATTATCGGCACTACTTGGTTCTGGAGACTCATTTTCAGGATCTGCGTTAAGATCAGCTTCACTTTCTTGAGACTCTACTTCAGCCTTAGATTTATCATTAGCACGATGAATAGCTTCATCAATGCTCTTAGCCTTAGCAATAAGTTCAGCTACGTTAGTAACACCCTTATTGGACTTGGCTTTTTCCTCAGCCATCTTTTCAACTTGAGCGGCAACTGAGCCAACTACATCACTTAAGTAGATATCAGAATCGAAATCGACCTTAGACTTAGTCTTTTCTTTCTTCTCGAGTACGTCCTCATCATCACTATTAGGCTCAGCATGATCAGCGCCTACTTCCTTGCCTTCAGATGCAGAAGAATCATCTTCTACCGCTAAAGTTGCAGAATCATCCTTAGGCTCTAAGCTCTCACCCTTAATGATGCGTTCATGTTCAGCGACCTCCTCAGGAGCAATGGTGTCGGCCTTTAAAGGCTCAATATCTACTTGTTCACTCTCTTGATTTTGAGGGAGAGGTTGAACCTTAGCAAAGCCTTCAGAGTTAACAGAAATAACAGTCTTAGGCCCCTGATCGGCAACTTCTGCTATCTCTTCCTTGCCATCAGCGCGTAAAGCAGTAACTGTCTTTTTCGCGGTCTTAGCACTCTTAGCTGCCTTCTTATCTGTACTCTCCTCTTCATTATCATCATCAGAGATAATGGAGTTAACTACCTTAGCAATAGCTTTAGTAGCAACAGAGGTAGTAGCACCTAACAAGGAGCTTTCTTTCTTATCCTCTTCATCATGAGACTTAGACTCACTCTTTTTCTCTAAGCTCTCGTCTTTTTCTTTCTCTAAAGATGCCTTGGATTTTTCCATAGTGCTCTCGGCACTGTCAGCACTCTCATGCTCTTCACTATCGCTGCTCTCATCTTCCTTGGAAACTTCAGCAGCTACCTCTGCAGCCACTTCAGCAGCTTGAGTTGCAGCCTCTAAGGCAGCAGCAGCTACCTCGGCAGTATCCTGATCTTCACTATCATCTAACTTGGCAGTAGAGACAGCAGCTTCTGCAGCCTTAGCGGCAGCTTGAGCTGCGGCTAATTGTACCTTAGCGATAGTTTGATCATCAGTCTCCTCTTCGCTCTGAGCGGCCTTAGCAGCAGCCTCTGCAGCTTCCTTAGCAGCCTGAGCGGCTTGATCAGCAGCCTTAGCTGCCTTAGCAACAGCTGCAGCACGAGCATTAGCCTCAGCAACTAAAGCTGCAGTTGGAGCTACCGATGCAGGGCCTTGAGCGCTCTTATCTAAGCTATAGAGGTTAGCGGTACGGGCAGTACCCTTATAACCACTTGGGCTTGGCAACCATGGACGGTATTCAATAGCCTTGGTTTGGCAAGCATAGAAGCGTAAGAAACAATAGCCAAACACACCAGAACATAAAGAGGCTACTAAAATAGCTAACGAGTCTGCATAGTTAAAGATATTGCTTCCTTGGTAAGCCAAGGAGTCAATGAACATTGACATCGAAAAACCGATACCAGTAAGTATGCAAACACCATAAATTTGACTAATAGTTGCATCTGTTGGCAGATGCACTAACTTAACCTTAGAAGCAATCCAGATAGTCAGGAAAATACCTAGCTGCTTACCAAAGAATAAACCAGAGAAAATACCTAAACTTACAGGAGCAAAGAAAGCCTTGATATCGATCATAGAAAGATCAACACCTGCATTCGCAATAGTAAAGATAGGCAAGACCAACAAAGCTACCCACATCTTTAAGCTATCAGAGATCGGCTCTACCATAAGCTCGCCACGAGCACTCTTCATAGGAATGCAAAAAGCCGTAATAATACCAGCCAAAGTTGCATGCATACCTGACTTTAAGATACTAAACCACAATAAGAGGCCAAAGAATAAGTACAGTACTCTACGAGCTACGCCAAAGTAATTAAGTGTCATTAAGCACAAAATAGCAAATGAAGATGCCACAATAGCAGGCAATGACAGCTCAGAGGTATAGAACAAGGCAATTACAATAATGGCACCAATATCATCGAAAATTGCCATAGACAGCAAGAAGATTTTCAATGAGCTAGGAACTCTATTACCAAGCAATAACAACAGTGCTACCGAGAAAGCTGTATCAGTCGAGGTAGGAATAGCCCAACCACGCATAGCAAACTCGTTATCGTAGTTAAAAGCAATAAAGAACAGTGATGGGAATAAAATACCACCAATAGCAGCAATAGCAGGTAAAATGATATTGCGTGGCTGCGATAAATGTCCCTTAATGAACTCTGTTTTAAGCTCTAAACCAATAGAGAAAAAGAAAATGGTGATCAAACCGTCATTGATCCATAGCAATAACGGCTTAATTAATTGGAAGTCGCCAAATACAATACCAGCATTCATCTCAATCCAATGACGATAGCTAGTAGAGTACGAGCCATTTTGTAAAATTAAAGCCAGTACGGTGCAAAACAACATAATTACACCACCAGTGGCGTCATTATGTGTGAACCTATCAATCATTCTTGGTAGGCGTACTTTTATATTGGATAACACACTCACTTGTATGCCCTGTCTACAAGAGGTTAACTACACTCTATCTTGAATGCTAACCTAGCCTATCACCTAAATCTGCCACCAAGTGTTATCCCCTCTATGTCCTTGACTATGTTAGCTGCCACTTGGCAGTTACAGAGCTTGTGGGGTGAGGTAATGTTTTTTAGTAGCAAGAGCAAAGTATGGTGATGTTAGTGTTCAAGACAGTCCTGGGTCTTAATTGTCCTTAAAGCTGTTTAATAAGAAAAAAGGAGCTTAGCTCTCGAACTTAAGAACCAAGCCAAAAGCCTAACACCATTAAATTAGCTTAAGCTTGGCAAGACAGCTTACGTGAACTAAAAGCATGTTTGTATTTAGCGGCGCTAACCAAAGATACAACTTATTGCCAACTCAAAGGAAATATCGACATTATCTAAATATTGTCCCATGTTTTAACCCTAAGAAAAAGCACATCACTAAATTAAAAGCAAGGGGGCATCTTTAACATCTAGGCTTGTAATGCCGCTTTAAGCACTTTGTTGCAGGGCTCTTAATGCGAAAAAAAATTAGTAAGACAGCTCTGACGCCTCCCACAGGCAAGCCCAGTGGTTTTCGCCACTATACTTATAACCTCTTTGAGTTGGCAATTTTCAGCTAGTAATAATACTCCATGTAATATACACACACGCAGCAACCAGCAGCGGCTCATAAATATGAGGTTTAATCAGCATAGCTAAGGGCTCCTTACACAAATAAAAAAGGCAGCTTAAATTAACATTAAGCTGCCTTAAGGCAATACCAGATCAACTAGATTCTAGGCATCTTGCTGAGCTTTTAATACATTAGACTTAGGTCTTTGCGCTACCATAATCTCATGCTCTTTTTGAGGTAAGATACGAGCTAATTCCAGCTCACGGGTAATTAAACTCTCTTCCATTTTAGAGTCAGTGCTCATTGTTAGAGTATGCTGCTTGTCATCACTAGTATCTTGTGTGCGCACTTGAGCAGGCACTCGTCCTGGGGCTAAATGCAAGGTAGCACCTAGTCTTTCTGGAGATACACCAATATCTAAGGCTGCAAAAATAGCTTGAGTAAAGTCTAAACCAGCTAAGGTCATAGCAGTATTATCCATTAGCCAAGCATATGGCAAAAAGTGAGCACCTTCATAAGCACTACAATTTTGACACTTGCTCTGGGAGCCTACCTCAACCTTGTTTAGTTCTACCTCAGGTAAAGGAGCTGGCTGAGGCAAAGGTGGTAGTACTATTTCAGGATTTGGTTGTGGCTGTGGCTCTGGCTTAGGCTCTGGTTGTGGCTGTGGCTCTGGCTTAGGCTCTGGTTGCGGCTGGGGTTCTGGTTGCGGCTCTGGCTTAATAGTTAAGGAGCCATCATTAATAATGACTTCGTAATTATCTGAGGAGCTGGTAGCACTAATCTTGGTATCATCAGAGGTCAGAGATAAACCTAAGGAGCTCAGGCTATCACCTGATACCAATTCTTGTTGCAGCTGGTCAAAGTTTTTGATGGTATCAGCACTTAAGGTCAGATCGACTTGCCCATCATGTTCAATGGTTTGATCGGCAAGCTCAACAGTAATTTGCTTCTTGGAAATATTGAGGGTACCTACACCAGCTAAAGAAGCCTTACGCTCAGAGCGCTGCTGGCTATCACCATTCCAAGTTTCACCTGAAGCACTATAGTCAAAGTAAAAGTCATGACCTAAACCCTTATTCTCATCACGAGTAATAAAGATATTGCCATACTCATCTGCATTCTTTTGAGTATAATCAAGATCTTGATTTACCTTAGTCAATAAATTTTCAAGGTCAAAGCCTTCATTGTTCACTAAATCCTTATAGTTATGTGAGTTGCCATCATAGATAAAGTTGTAGTCTTCGATAAAGAATGGCTTTAAAAAGCCCTTATTTTTCATAGCCACTACCTGATCGCTTTGATCTGAACTATAAACAAAGACCTCATCTAATAACTGACGTGCCTCTTGATGGCTCTTACCTTGAGCAAGTAAAGACTTCAGCGCTTTGTCATAAGCACTTTGATAATCACTGCTAATCTCTTTATTACCCGAGCCTACAGCCTCAAGCTTATCTTTACCTGAGCTAACACCTGCGACCACTAAAGAGCTTTGTACCTTACCTGTATTAGTACCCACCATAGTACCGACATGATCAAGCTTGAGCTGCGCTAAGTCTTGATGAGTATCTGAGCTAAAAGAAGAGACTACATTAGTAAGTTTGTTAGTTCCTGCAAACTCTCCTGCTAAGGCTCCCACTGAGGAATCTTGACTAAGATTAGCCTTGTCTAAACCTAAAGTAAGCCCCTCTACCTCAATATTGCTCAAAGAGCTATTGTTAACACTACCTGCTAGAGCTCCTAAAGAGATCTTTTGTCCTTTTAAGTCATCAGCTAGTTCTAGCTTATCAGACATGATCTTAAGGTTGCTTATCTGGGCACCGTCTAACTTGCTAAAAATACCATGGTTTTGCTCAGCTGCTTGATCCTTGCTTACTGTTCCCTTGAGCTTAATAGTATGAAAAGCGCCATCAAGCTTGCCTGTAAAAGCATCATCTCCTGCAATATGACCATCTTGATAGTCAAGCTCAATATCATCAGCAAGCCAATAAGTACCTGCTTTGTTCTGATTGACTGCTATATTAAAGTTATTTTGCTCGTAAAGAGTGTCAATAGTATTATTGACAGACAAAATGGCAGTTTGACCAAAATGATCTACATATTGTCCTTGTTCATGCGCTCCATTAACTTTAGTTTTATCTGCAGCAATTCCTTTCAAACCACTCAAGCGTTCAAACTGTTCCTTATCTTGAGCAATGCCTCCTACATCAAGGCGCTGCGTAGAGCTATGCAGATCAATTTTTTGTAATTTTTGATGTGTATTTAGTTGCCCAAAATCTGCGATAGTAATTTGACTACCATTAACTTTGATATTATCTACATCAATGAAACCTAACAGTGAAATCTTGCCCATGCCTTTAGTATTAGGTAAATCTCCTAAGCTAATGGTAGGCGCATCTCCTTGTTTAAACTTATCCAATAATTGAGGATTAGGTTTGTTAGTGCCTAAATATACATTTTTAAAATCCTTAATATAAGAATCACTCCCCAAATACACGCCATTGGGATTAATTAAATAGAAATTGCTTCTATTATCACCCTTAATCTGTCCTAGAATATTGCTTCTTCCTGAGCCTTTAACAATATTAAGAAACGATACATCTTGAGGCCCCTGAGAACCGTTATAGAAGAATACATTTTGTCCTTGATCAAGATCAAAGCTATTCCATATCAGCAAGGCATTATTCTTATTAGGAGCTGAGGTTATTTTCATTGCGCTAAAAGCACTTTTATGCTCAACTGTGGCGTTGAAGGCTTTATCAAGCTTTGGGTAGACAGGAAGAGCAGCATAGCTATCTGAGATACCATAGGCGGCGTACACAGCAGCAGCACTTATAAGACCAAGACTAGCTAAGAGCACTTTGAAGCTTTTATGCTCTGTTTTAGTCTGATGTTCCAGACTCCAAGAACTGTTAGTAATGCTATCTGATGCGCTGTTAAGCTGCTTGAAAGATGAGTGGCCAATATGACTTGCACATACCTCTTGTGTTTCTAAAGGCGATGAATCAAAGAGCTGAGTGTAAGTGAGCTCTTTTTCTAGATGCTCTTCTTGCTCAGATACAGCCCAGGAAGCTAAATCATAATCATGTAAGAGCTTAGCTTTAGCCTCGCCCTTAGTACCTTTAGCCCCAGAAGCTGCCTTGAGCTCCTTTGCTTTTTTATGGAGGTGACGCTCAGTTTGGGCTGTAGCGTTTGGGTGTTTGCCATAAGAGCGCTGTTTGTGTGGTGATTCTTGAAAGTTAGTATATGCTTGCATAGGGAAATCCTTGAGCTAAAAAAGCTCCTGCCTCATACAGATGACAGCAGACAAGAGCTTTGACTTGCTGGTTTAAACTAGTTTTTTGGGGACAGGAACAGGGAAAGAAAGAGGAAAAGAGAGGAGATCTTGCTTAGCAAGTTAACAGGAGGGATGTTAGAAGCTATAGGAAAGGTTAAACTTAAGTGCGCTCCGATCTTGAGCATAAACAGGCATCGTACCTACGCCATGACTCCAATCTAATTCTGCTTGTAAGCCCTTAAATTGGTAACTAGCAGTTAAGCCTGCACTAGAAGCGCTCTCACCTTTATAATCATGATTGTAAACTTTGGCTGTTTCAATATGAGCACTAAGTGATGCATCCTTGATAAAGGATGGGAAGAAGGTAAGCTCATTTTTCCAAATCAGACCGCCATCACCAGAAATATCACCAAACTCATAAGCTCTCAGACCTGTATCTCCTCCAGCTAAGAAGCTATCAGCCCCATCTACATAGTCATTGGCCATTTGATAACGCAAAGAGGTACGAGCTAACCAATTGTTGTTAATACTGTAACTTAAACCTAAGACTCCTTCTAAGGTTAAGTAAGTGCGCTCCTCTAGTGCTTCATATTGGTCGTCACAATAAACTCGAGTAGCATAGGCTTTGGCATCGTAATTAAAGATCCAATCATCTTGGTGATAAAAACCGTTGGTACCGACATAAGCCGACCAAGTGTGCTTTTCAAACTGCAAATCAAAGTTGGCATATTCATCAGTAAGCTTGCGATAGCGCAGACCTGTTAGTACATTGAACATAGCGTTTTGGCTTCTCATAACAGGCTCTAACAGATAGCTCTCTATGCTCAAAGATTTGCCTTGAGCCCCTAACTGACGATAAATACCTGTTAATTCATAATCGCTATAGCATAGATCTAAGCCCCATACAGTTGGATGGGAGTTAATAGGCAGACGATAGCTTAGTGAGTAATTGTTTTGTTGCTCATTAGAGCGAGCATAGCTTACCTGCAGACGATCTGCACTGCCTGTAGGATTTTGCACTTCAACTAAGCCACCAAAACGATAACGTCCTGCACTCTTATTGCCCTGATTGTCAGCAAAGAGCGCGAAGTTAAAACGATCACCACTAGGGGCAGCTTTAAAATCAATATCTTTATAAAAGCCATAAGGATCAGCATTAGAGGCTTCACCAAATAAAGAGAAAGTACCTAAGTCAGCTAGCTTACGCACTTGGTTATCTAACACCTGTGCACTTACCTCTTGTCCTGAAAGCTCAGTAATACCTGACATTAAGTACTCAAGATAGCTATCACGGACTAAAGAGTCATTTTCAATAGTGAAATTATTAAACTTAGGATTGGCTACTAAGACTTGCACTAAGCCCTCTTCAATATTTTGTTGAGGTAAATAGGCCTTAGAGAGGACAAATCCTTGTTCTTGATAGTAAGTGGAGAGCGCATCAAGCATATTTTGTAAGGTAGCAGCATTAATAGGCTGACCTTTAAGATGCGCTACAGCGTTGTAAGCATTAGAAGTTAATTGGTTATTGTCTAAATAAGGTGCTGAGAGCAGTTTAATATTAGTAAAAGGAGCAGGAGAGGAAACTGGAGCATTAAGGTGGGTGTTATTATTGCCTGGGGCACTTTGAGAGAGAGCTGCCCCTACCGCACTATCTTTATGAGCTACCATAGTGGATATAGGAGCTTGTGCTATTAAAGAAGAATTGCAAGGAGTACAGCTACTTGCATTCTCATTGTTAACAATAATTGAGCTTAAGCTATTATCCGCTCTATCATGGACAACAATGTCTTGTTTGAGCACCTTAAACTTACTCAAAGCCTCCTCTTGTACGCTATTGACACGAGATACTACTCGAGCATCATTAACATAACTGCTACTATCAAGAGCGTAGCTAACTTGAGGCAAATTACTAAATGAAGAGTCGGTGACATGGAATAATTGAAGATCTTGCTTGGCAACATTACAACAAACCTCGTTTGCGTGAACTAAAGACAAGGGAGCAACTACTGAACAGAGCATCAGGCTCAGAGCCATAGCACCAAGTTGATATTTGCGCTTAAGCGGCATAACAAAACTCCTTATGAAGTAAGGCAGGAGTAACTCTTGAGCGGATATCACAACCGCATCATAGTGCTACAGCCTCAAAAGATGGTGGGGAAATTTGATAGGACAGAGATGAGACGCGCTATCGTAAGATCAGAAAAGATAGCTTTGATAAGATAAGCAAGCACCTGAAAGCTTGCTTTTAAAAGAAATGATGTCAGCATGATTTGCTAACTGATGGCCTAAGTATACTCCTTTATGCGCTCTCGTCACTTTGTGATAGTTATCACACGTAACTAAAATAGCTCAACTAAGAGCCCTACTTCAATATCATCCTAAGCACTAGAGCTTGCTGTTATCAAGCTCAGCCACTCAACACTTACAGGTTTTGGTACTTCTTTTAGTGCTTATAAGCGGTACACAATGAGCTCTATGGGGTCACTAATTATTTATATACACCGAAATATAAAACTAATTGGCGTAAACTATGGGGCCAACTACCAGTTTTACCTCTATGATTTACCCCACAAGATCTGCTATTCACACTCTATTAAGAGCCCTATTGGTGCTAAAAGCTGATATTTATCGCCTTTTAATTTTTAATCTTTTTGATAAAGTGTGAATACACTCGCAAAAGTTATTTCACTCAATTTTTTAGATAAATCATCTCTAATTACGTCATAAAAGTGCTTAAACAAGCTCTTTCTCACTCAAAAATTAAAAAGGCCTGGTAGCGCTAACTACCAAGCCCAAGGTGAAACAATAATTGATTAACTAGGGTAAGTCAGGTCCTGATAAGCTCAGGATGATCCTGACTTTAACTACGCTGTGTTTAATCTTTTAAATAGTCCCTTACCTAATTATTAAGGTAAGGGGCTAACTCCATCTATAGCTCTGTATTGATTACAGAATTAAAGTGGTAGTAGTTGCTCTTTACTGCTTTAAATTTAAAGTATCACGAATTGTGAAGAAGATGTCGGTCTGGTCAGTTAAACCTACAACACGTAAAGCACCTGGACCATAGGCGGCAACTCGTAATTGCGCGCCTGTATGACCTGCATCATCGATATCCTCAGAATTACCATAAGAAATGGTCATTGGGGCGCCGTCAGCAGTGATAACAGCTTGAGTCCAACCTGGAGCCTTAGCATCTGGATATACGATTTGAGTAGAGTGAGCGTGATCGGCAGTTACAATCACTAAAGTATTGCCATCTTGCTTAGCAAAGTCTAAAGCTACCTTGACAGCCTCGTCTAAATCCATGGTCTCACCAAATTGGCCGCAAGGATTAGAAGCATGAGCCTGCTTATCGATAGAGGCACCTTCAACTTGTAATAAGAAGCCCTTTTCATTGGTCTTTAATAAGTCAATAGCTTTAGCAGTCATTTGAGCTAAGGTTGGAACATTAGCACCACGCTCGTTGTTAACTTCACACTTCACTGCAGGCTTATCTAAATTGCCATGGAAGGAGGCTTGTGGGCCCTTTAAACGAATTGGCATATTGCCTGGAGCAAATAAACCTAATACAGGGGCCTCATTGCTAGCAGCAGTAATCTTATTAAGGCCATCTAAATCAGAAACTAATTGATAGCCGCTCTCACGAGCTTGATCCATTAAGGTCTTGCCCTTGAAATCACCAGCTTTAGCAATTTCACCAAAGGACTTGGCACCACCACCTAAAACTACATCAGCACGGAGCTTTAAGAGCTGCTCAGAAATAGAGCCTAAGCCGCCATTTTCTAAAGCATTAGCTGGGCACTTAGCAGAGGTAGCCTCTGGGCCATAGCACTTACGCTGCTCTACGTGAGCAATCATAGCAGCTGGAGTAGCATCTTGAATCTCGGCAGTAGAGACATTACCTGTGGCTAAACCTTGAGCCTTAGCTAACTCTAATAAGGTAGCGTGAGGCTTTTTGTAGACATCAACACCGATAGCACCGTTGTAGCTCTTAACACCAGTTGACCAAGCAGTAGCTGAGGCTGCAGAGTCTGTTACATAATCAGGCTTCTTGGTCTTAATGTTTAAAGAATAGTGAGTGTACTGGCCAGTAAAAGGTAAGGCATCTAAACCTTCAAAATAGCCACCTGCTCCCTTGGCAAAGTTACGGGCAGCAGTGATCTCGCTATCGCCCATACCATCACCAATTAATAAAATAACGTTCTTAGCATGCTTTTGCTTGGCTAAAGCTAAAGCATTTTCGTAAAGCTCAGTCTGGTTGTCCTGGATACGACGAGCGCCTGCAAACTTAGTGATGTCGCCTACTGCAGAGCGCACATAAAGAGCGCTATCATCTAAAGAAGCTTGTGAGGTAGAGGCATTACATGCACTGAGCATCCCCATAGCAACCACAGCAGTTACAGTCTTAGCAAGCAGAGAACGATTGAGCTTAATCATAAAATGATTCCTGTAATTAAAAACTCTTCAATCTTGTACTTGAGCACCAGAAACTCCCAATGTGTCTTGTTTAATTGTTGGAGCTCTATCACTCATTCATAATGAGAGCTACAAGATCTTAAAAAAAACCACTTAACGCCCCAAGCTTCATGTAAATGCAAATCCATGCTCTTGACTAAAAGAGCGCTAAGCAGTTTGTGTATCTTTCTTGTTGTGATGGCTGCATGATATAGAGCCATTGTTAAGTGCCCAACCAGACAATGTAAAAGTTCTATAAAAATTTGACACAAATTATTAAATATTTGCGCAACACAAACAGCTCTCATCCCTGACTAAAGACCATAAATAAGGGCTTTATCCCCTACTTACTTATTGTTAAAACTACCACCTAGGACAAGAAAGCTTATTACTGACACACCTAGCTCTATAATAATTATGGGGCAGTTTCACTACAACATTTGTCCTATCCAAGAACAATATTGGAAGATATTTAAGGCTGCAGCTACCAGCAAATCCTAGGAAAGGAAAGAAAGAAAGAAAGAAAGAATAAGATAAGCCCCCTTAGCTGCTAAAGCTACTAATATTGGGGGCATTGATAGCAAAGAAGAAGAGGCTGATTTAAAGCAGATTACCATTACGGTCAAGGCGGAGAACCTTGCCCTCAACTTCAAGAGCAAAATCGCTCCAGACGATATTTTGCGGTACAGCTACCTTCTCTAAGAGATCAAACTCGGTATCGCTATTAGAAGGGAACTCATTAAAATGGCTATAGCATTGATCTTTTTGATAATCAAAGAGCTTGAGATAGTCGGTGCTGCCATAATTAGGATCATTAACGCGATAGTGTCTATCAATATTACTGATAATGCCCATATGACGGAGCAAGGAGTCGCGCGTCCAACCATACTTCATTAAGTCAGTCTCATACTTGACTAAAATGTCAGGCACTTGAAGACGCAAGATGGTCTTTAGTTCGTCAACACTCTTATAGCTCTTACTGCTTAAAAGAGCAAAGCCCTCTTCAGGAAGCTTATCTACTAAAGAATAGGAAAAGCGCAAGAGATAAATGCCTTGCAAGAATTTAGTTTGATTAGCAAACTGGGTGGGCAATATCTTGTAATCTTTCAGCTCCTTAGAGTCAATATCATCAGCACCACAGACGTTGGCCCATGAGCACATGGCACCTAAGGCTATTACAACTAGTACTTTGTTCATCCTCGCCCCCTATTAAGAGCAAATACAGCGCCGATGCTGCTAAGGCGATTGTGCGCCTTATATTAAGCATCATCAATACAAAAAAGGGGGTTTTGTAGGTATTTAGCCTTAAATAGAGCACACAAAAAAGCCTAGGCTCAACCTAGGCTTTGGACTAAATAAAAGAGACTAAATCTTATTTAATAGGCTTGCCATTAAAATCAAGCTTGACCTTATTGCCTTGATAATCTGACATATTAAGATCAAAAGAATCCCAGCCTACATCTTGAGGCAAAGCCATAGAATCAAAGATCTCAAACTCCATCTCAGGATCTTGCTCAAATTCCTTAAAATGGGTATAGCACTTGGTGAACTGATCTTCAAATAAGCCCATATAGCCCCGTGGCTGATAGTCAGGCTTGAATAAACTTTGAGCTAATTCAACCGAATCATTAACCTGACTAATACGTGAAAAGAGTGCCATATATGACAAATAGTCGACTATGGTAATACCTAAAGAACGCATCTTGACACCGTACTGAGAGAAGACATCAGGCATGAGGCTGATCAACTGCTCCTGAATATAAGGAACACTATAGCCCAAACTGGCTAAATAAACATAGCCATCTCTTGGCATATTAACTGCGGCGATGTAGGCACTACGCATAAAGTGCATACCTTGTAAACACTGAGTTTGATTCTTGAACTGAGTAGGGAATTTTTCGAACTCAGCAACCTCAGCAGGGCTAACCTCAGGCACAGCAGCTAAAGTAGAAGCACTTATAGAGCATGTTGCAGCCAAAACTGCACTAGCTATTAGTTTGCGCATTCATTACTCCTAAAACAATTGAACTAAAGTTAATATCTTTACTATAGCACAATAATAGACTATTTTATACATGTATTTGTTGCTATTTTTCTTAACTTTTTGTTAAATAGCCGCCTTAGCTCTATATACAACTAAGCCTTACAACTCTTTTTCAAGAACAGCAATAATCTTGCAAATCATTACAATAGATGCTAACCCTGCAGTCAATAGTACTTGGCACTTACAATCTATTACACCTTAATAGCAGTTCACAACGGCCCCATCAGGACTAAGCCTCATGGCTTAAGAGTACCTCTATCTTAAGCAACCACACCCAATCCTTAGCATTTTTTAATTGGCGAAATTTTTTGCCAAAAACAATATTTATGAGCAATTTTTTCTCTACCTCTGACAAGGTTCACATTGTTCATATCTAGTTCAAGATTTCTCACCTAAGTGTCGATAGAATAAGCAATTGTAATATTGTATATTGCATATACCTATCTAGCTCTTACTTATCAGGGGGCAGATTGACTCGATTGTGTCTTGTTGCTAAAAACTAATTAGTTGGGAATTTTGCTATGGCTAATGCACGTACTTTTAATTGCGCCAAATCTCTCATTAAAAAAGCAATGCTCTTAAGCCTAGGTGCTCTAATGAGCTTTTCTGTTACTGCTCACGCCCAAAAGTTTCAAGGACAAGATGAGGCTGTAACTCAATGTGAGTTAGGCAAGATTGAGTCTTGCAACTACTTAGCACAGAACTTCTTGAATCTTCATCAATATCAGCAAGCATCAAAGTACCTCACCAAGATTTGCTATTCTAATAGCCCTGATGCTCTTAAGACCTGTGCTGCCTTAACCTCTATTTTGACTGAGGATGTCTTTGGTATTAAAGACTATGCTCAAGGAATGAAGGTTGCTGACTATCTCTGCTCCCAAAATAGTGCCTATGGTTGTTTGATTCTTTCTGACACCTATTTCCTCGGCACTCATGTTGCCCAAGACCTAGTAAAAGCTAGCCAATATGCTCAAAAGTCTTGTGATCTTAAAGATCCTTTAGGCTGCCGCCAACTGGCCATTATTACTTTCTCTGAAGCTTATGTCCTCAAAGATCCTAAAGTAGCTCAGCTATCTTTTAAGTATCACCAAGATGCCTGTAAGTTAGGTAACCAAGACTCTTGTGCTGATTTTGCTCAATATGACGAAAAGATTGAGCAATTCCAACGCTACGTTCAAGCAGAACAGCAAAAGTAAAGGCCATTTGCTTGGCATAAGCCGTATCTGCTCCCCTCTTAATCCTTAGGAGGGCAACAAAAAAGCCAGCTATTAGCTGGCTTTTTTAGTTTATACCTACCTATTACTTGCAGTTAATGGGATACCTACAACTTATTTAAAAACTCTTTATCTTTAAGTGTAGTACAACCTTCATTTAAGGCTTTAACAAAATCATACATCTTAGGAGCTTGCTGTGGTTGTTTGTGCAAGAGAGAACACAGCTCACGGTAAAAGGCCTGTTGCTTAGCTTCTAAGGGCTTTTGCGCTTGGTAATAAAACCACAATAAGAGTAAGAAGGGGCTGCTTAGCAAGGTGAGCAGCATGATAATGAGCGAAGTGAGCGCTAAGTATAAATGCATTGCTCCTGCTTGCGGATGCGTTAACAGTAAGTAAATCCCCTGATAACCACCACAAGTGTAATACATCCATACTAAGAGCAAAGCAACAAAGGGCGGCATAACTTTTTTAGCAAAGCTAAAAACCTCTTTTAAGCGTGGCTCCATAAAGATTAAGCGCAGCACTTTCTCCTCTGGCCAGAGCTCCATATACTCACTACCTAACTTAATCTTACTTATGATTGACACGTCTTTTTGTCCTCGACTAACCCAAACAATGGCCTAATTATAAAAGAGAGTACTCTCATTTTTAGCTAGTGAGCATGATATTTTATTGACCTCATCTTCTGTAGAAAATACTAAAGCTCCTTTGGTAATTTTATGTAATGGTCGAGAAAGGCAATTAAGTCAGGCTACTATTAATACTAAGTTCTTACCATTAGCTGTAGCTGAGGCCTTAACCGTACTACCTGTTGTTTTGTTTTATGACGATAAGGAGCGTGCTGAGCTTATTGCTCAAGATACCGCTCCGCTGTTTGATAAAACTCTCTTAGACTTTTTAGCCTAGTGATTAAGCTCCAGACTGGCTCTGGAGCTTTTTTAATTTAGTTTATAAATATCTTTTATAAAAAAGCGCTCTTAATGGCGACTTTTGTCAGGTTTTAGCCTAAATAGGCCTAAGACACGGGCGACATTTTATTAAAATTACTTTAAAATGTGCCCAGCCCCCAAGGGCCATAGTTTTTTGTTCTAGCAAATTTGATCTTAATCAACTTAAGTTGCTTCATTAAGATCTATATTGTTTTGATCAAGAACTAAATATCCAAAGGCGCATAGCTTTTAGGCTAACTAAGCTCATCTAGGTTAATGGGTTTCATGCGCTACTTTAAATAATGGAGATACAAAGTGTCACGTTCACTAATGCTTGTTCCTGCTGGTAAAGCAAATGGTTTATTCGTTGCCTCTTTAGGTTTAGTAAAGGCTCTTGAAAACAAGGGTGTTAAGGCTGCTATCTTCCGTCCTTTAGACGCATGTAAGAATGCTGCCAAGGACTGCTGCTGCAATTACTCTATTTCTAATTGCGAAGCTGTAAAGTACTTATCTCAAAACCAAAAGAGCGAATTAGTTGAGGCTGTTTTAGCCAACTACAATCGCTTATTAAAGGACACTCAAGCTGATGTGATCGTAGTTGAGGGTGTCGTTACCGATAAGTTTGACCAGAACTCCTTAAACGCTGCTATTTGCCACGCTTTAGACGCAGACATTTGCGTTGTTTCTATGGGCAAGTGCAAGAAAGCTATGGCTTTAGTTCAGATCGCTTTATCCTACTTTGGCAAGGCTGGTCAAGAGCGCTTCATTGGCGGCTTACTCTTAAATCACGATGCTCCACGTGATGCTAAGGGTCAAAAGAAGTTAGTATTAGCTGGCCACCAAGATGGTCAAGCTTGCTCTGCTGCTAAGGGTGAGGCTTGCTCTACCTCTGAAGGCGGTGCTGCTTGCTCTTGCACTCCATTTGCTGTTATTCCTTATGACTGCAACAACTACGCTTTCCGCGCTAGCGATTTAGCTTCCTTTATCGATGGCACTTTAGTAGGTGACGGCGCTGTTCGCGGCTGCAATATCGTATTTGACGCTGAAGCAGCTCAAGAGCACGACGTATTATTAACTGCCAAGGTACCACAAGAGACCAAGGCTGGCATTGTAGTATTATGCGATGGCGTAACTGGCAATGCTGGCAAGGCTACTATTTGCACCAAGGCTTCTGTATGGGCTGTAGCTGAGACTTTCTCTAGCTTACCTCCAATGTTATTAAAGGATGACACTGAGCGTGCTGAGCGCGCAGGTGCCTTTGCTGCTCCTTTATTTGACAATGCCTTATTAGACTTCTTAGCAACTCCTGTTAACAAGGAGTTCCCATTAATGAGCCCTGCTGCTTTCCGTTACAAGTTAACAGAATTAGCTCGTGCTGCTAACAAGCGCATTGCTCTTCCTGAAGGTGATGAGCCACGTACTGTATGTGCCGCTGCTCGTGTTGCTGCCTCCAAGATTGCTGTTCCTGTTTTATACGGCAAGAAGGATGCTATCTTAGCTGTTGCTAAGGAGCAAGGCGTATCTTTAGACGAGGGTGTTGAGTTCATCGATCCAGATGATATCCGTGAAAACTATGTTGCTCGCTTAGTTGAGTTACGTAAGTCCAAGGGCTTAACAGAGGATCAGGCTCGTGATCTCTTAAAGGACAACGTCTTCTTAGCTACTATGATGTTAGAGAGCAATGAGGTTCACGGCTTAGTATCTGGTGCCGTCCACACCACTGCTAATACCATCCGTCCAGCTCTTCAGGTTATCAAGACTGCTCCAGGTGCTTCCTTAGTATCTGCTATCTTCTTTATGTTAATGGAAGAGCAGGTTTACGTATTTGGTGACTGCGCCTTGAACTTAAACCCAGATGCTGATCAGTTAGCTCAGATTGCTATTCAGTCTGCTGATACTGCCAAGGCCTTTGGTATCGACCCACGTGTTGCTATGATCACCTACTCTACTGGCACTTCTGGTAAGGGTCCTGATGTTGATTTAGTAACTGAGGCCACTAAGAAGGCTCAAGAGTTACGTCCAGACTTAGTAATCGACGGCCCACTCCAGTACGACGCTTCTGTTATGGCTGACGTTGCTGCTCAAAAGGCTCCAGGCTCCAAGGTTGCAGGTAAGGCCACTGTCTTTATCTTCCCAAGCCTCTCTACTGGTAACACCGTTTACAAGGCTGTACAGCGCTCTGCTAATGTTGTTGCTATTGGCCCTATGTTACAAGGTTTACGTAAGCCAGTTAATGACTTATCCCGTGGCGCTTTAGTTGACGATATCGTATACACCGTAGCTATTACCGCTATCCAGGCAGGTCAACAAGACCAGCAGTAAACACTCTTAGTTAAACACTAAGAACTAATAAGTGCCCCTTGGTAGCAATACTAAGGGGCACTTTGTTTCTTTATGTATAATGAAATTTATTAGCAACAAGCAATGATCACAGCTTTGAATATAGCTTAAGAGCGCGGCCAAGCTCACAAAGTACCTTAGAGCATAGCTCTAGGACAAGCTTATTGATAGTAGTTAAGCTATAATCAAAGTACTGACAAACAAACAAGGGATCTTACTTGGGCGATGATGAGCCTATTTCTTTAGGAGGATTAACGATGCACGTAATTATTGCGGGTGGCTCAGGGTATGTAGGCGGTCACCTTGCTCTTAGTTTGGTCGAGCAACACCATCAAGTAACTATTCTCACTCACTCTGATCTCAATGAAGTAGCAGCTCGCTTAGATAAGCATCATAGACTCAAGGGAAAGGTTGATATCGTTAATTATTGCGATTACAACGGTGAGGGCGATGTTTTAATTAACTTTGCAGGCGAAAGCTTAGGTTCCAAGTCCATTAGCACCCGCCGCTTACAATTATTATTAAGCTCACGTATCGATGTGTTAGACAAGCTAAGCAATCAAATAGTATTGCCACCTGTATTTATTCAAGCCAGTGCTGTAGCTTACTACCATGATGATTGTAATGAAGCACAAGATGAGAGCTCTACTAATAAAGGACAAAATGATATTGCTCAGCTGGCACAAAAGTTAGAAGAACGTGCCCAAAAACTCAATGAGCAATTCCACTTTAAGCGTTTTTATTTAGCACGCTTTGGTATTGTCCTATCGCGTGATGGAGGCTTTATGAAAAAGGCCTCTCTCATTCCACCTTTTACCATTATTCATGGCAATAATAAGATCCCGTTTATTGAGCTCCACGATGCGGTAAATGCCATACAGTTCTTATGTCAACATGAGGTACCTTCAGGGCCAGTAAATCTGACCTCACCGAAAAGTGCTACCTTAAAAGAAATATTAGCTTGCTGCTATAAAAACTCACGCCTCCCTCCTATTCCTATTTTGACAGGAATCTTACGCTTAGGTGATAGACGCAGCCAGCTACTTATGGCCAATCAGACTATTGAGCCTACGATCTTATTAAAGTCAGGATTTAGCTTCCGCACTCCTGACATTAGCAAAATTAACTAATTTAAGCAGCGCCTCTAGGGCGCTGTTTTAGTTTCTAAGAAGCTACAATGCCGCCATCTACTAAGTAATGAGCACCTGTAGAGAAAGTTGCTTCCTCAACTAAGAAGTAAACCATAGAGGCTACCTCTTGAGCACTACCACAACGACCTAAGGTAAAGAGCGCATCTTCTTCAGCCCAGGCTTGCTCCATAGTAATACCAGCTCTTTGAGCATAGCGCCCTAAAGCAGCATCAGCTAACGGTGTTTTAATAGTGCCAGGACAAACGGCATTGACTCTAATATGGTCTTTAGCTAAGTCTACAGCTAAAGAGCGAGTGATCTGGCCTAAAGCACCCTTAGTAAGACCATAACCAAAGTTATTACCCTTACCAATAAAGAATTGATCTGAGCAGTTCAGAACAATAGCTCCTGAACCATTTTGCTGTAAGTAGGGAATCAAAGCTTGAAGGGTATAGATAGTGCCATAAATATTAGTATCAATCATGAGCTTGAGCTCTTGAGGATCAATATTTAGTAAGGTATTAGAACGATGAATACCTGCATTGGCAAAGATAGCATCCAAATGACCAAAGCGCTCTATAGTACCTTGAGCCCACTGTGATAACTCTTCTTTATTGGTGGTATCGGCATGGAAAAAGCTTACCTTATCAGCAAAGCCTTGCTGACTAAGCTCTGATACTAAAGATAGACCTTGGTCATCATTAATATCAGCAAAAGATACCATATAGCCTGCTTGTACAAACTTCTCTACTGTAGCCCTACCAATACCTGTAGCGCCACCACTAATAGCAATTACCTTACTCATTATCACCACTGAGCGCCCCTACTGCCTTTTGGAAAGTAATAAAGCGCCCTCCTCCATTTTAATGTTGAGTTAAAAACTGTTGCCTTGTTCAAGCTTATGCTTTCACTCACTTTTGATAATCGACAAGTGAGCATTAAACCAAGCTAGTCTTTGATCTTAGCAAATTTTGCACTCTTAAAGCGGCTACCCCCTAAACTCTCTGCAGCATCATCAGACTTTGAAACTGAGGACAGCTCTTTAGCACCTTAGGTTTGTCAGTAAGGACGATCCATAGAGCTATACCTCAAGGAAAACCTATTATCTTATCGCTCAATAGCTATACCCTGTTGGGCTAGCCATGCTGACAACTTGAGCACTATAAATAATGATCCCTGCTTTAAGAAAAGTGTGCTACTTAATGCTCAAGCATAATAGCTACAATTTGCAACCAAGTACTCTTAATCAGAAGCCAAATATTTTAACAACTAGGCGTAATGATCCATATCTGACACCTCCCACGGGCAAGCCCGTGGGGTTCCCTATACAAGTTTAGCTTCAA
>Reba_p2__coassemble_756_pt1 | contig 21686 bp, 11 predicted proteins | sample Reba_p2__metabat2_low_PE_017 | metagenome-assembled genome bin Reba_p2 | reverse complement strand
AGATACACCTTTAATGTACTGCTTAATATTGCTCAGCAGGCTATCATCTAAAATGCTGGTGTTCTTTAGGACTAAATAGGAGCTACTATATTGAGCCATAGCTTTAACAAGCTCTAAATCAACCTCGTCAGAAAAACAAGCTAGCAAAAAGCCTTGAGCAACATTAAAGACCTTATGTCCCATTAAACTGAGCTCACTAATATCAATATCTAAACGTAGGCCATGTACCTCTAATAGCACCTGAAATAATAAATCGTACTCATTACGATCTGGCTTAATGTTTGTGATTTGCTGTAGAAAATCGTATTGTTGCTGCTCCTTAGGGGAGTAAAAGACATCATTCATATTGGAGGAGTCCAGTCTGAATACCCGATAGCCACTATCAATTAATGAGATAGTTTTTATACCCCCCCCCCGATAAATTGAAATTATTAGCAGCCCTATCTAGGGTAAGATTTTGCTTTTGATAGTAGTCATGCAAAGCATTTAAACGCGCTAAAGCTATATCACTAATGCACTTAAACCCATGCTTAAAAGCGGCACTAGACTCATCAATAATTTCATCAATTTGCACTAATAGATAGTTAAGAGAAAATCCTTCTTTCTCATTTAGCTCTAAGACTGCATTAGCAGTACTACCAGAGCCTGCAAAGAAGTCCATAATAAGAGCATCCTTTTTAGGAGCAGCAAAGTGCAAAATCTTTTTAATTAGCTCAACGCTTTTGGGGTTGTCAAATACCTTATCTTTGCCTGTATTTAACTGATCTTGTAGCAACTTGGTAGAAGCACGGCCATCATCATAAATGACACTTTTTAGCTTCTCCATATGTCCATCTAATCTGAGCTTAATATGCGGCTGGGTAGAATGATCCTCTCCCCAATGGACATTATCTGCAGCTACGTACGCCTTAAAGGTTTCCTCTGGCCAACGCCAGCCATTTTCAGGAACTGGACAAGGCTGCTTAGTGATGGGATGTAAAATGGCGTAATTATAGTTACCTTTGCTGGTATTAGAGGAATTTGAGTTAGAGCTATATATACCTTGCTTATCTACCTTGTTGTAATGCTCAATACCTTTAATCTCACTAGCATGCTCCTTGATAAAGACTGGTAGTTTAATCTGAATTTCGGCTAAGCTTAAACCTTGAGCGACCAACTCTTTATAGTAATTAATTAGCACACTAGCCTTAGCATCAGGAATCTCCCAATTATTAAGAGCATCTTTATTACGAGCAAAGCACAAAACATACTCATGCTCCATCACAATCTTGCTTTTATTATTGTCAGTAGCAGTTTTGATTACTAAGGTACCCACATAATTGCTATCACCAAATATTTCTCGGGCAATGAGATTTAAATTGTCTAACTCATGGTAATCGATAAAAATAAAAATAACGCCTTGTTCGCTCAATAAGGAGCGCGCGATCTTAAGACGCGGATACATCATAGACAGCCATTGACTATGAAAACGACCATCTGTAGCTAAGCTGCTATCTAAAGTGCCGTCATTGAGATCATATAGCCCCTGTTCTTCCAGATGTTCTTGAGCACTTTGACGGTAATTGTCTTTATAAACAAAATCCTTACCTGTGTTGTAAGGTGGATCAATCAAGATGACATCCACGCTATTTAAATAGCTATGTTGTAAGCACTTTAGTACATCCAAATTATCGCCTTCGATAAAGATATTTTTACTGTGCTCAAAATTAACACTGCGTTCTAGATCTGGGCGCAAAGTAGCTTTAATGGGGCTAAAAGCATTGATAAGAGCCTGCCTTTTGCCTGGCCAAGAGAGCTCATAACGCTCTGATAAGCTGAGAGCTTCATCAGTTAAACCCAGCTCTAGAGCAAGACGCTCTAAATCAACCTGAGTTTTAACCGTACCATCTTTGCCAATGCTCTCAAATACACAGGAAGGGAATAGTTTAGCTAGACTTTGAATATTGCTCTGGCAATTATTAATAGTATGCATTTTCAGCTGACTCATACTTCGCCCTTTAGTTGTGAGTGTTGAATCCCTATTTGCTTTGTAAGGATCAGCAGCAGTATGCCCTATCTTTAATAGAAATACTATCTTTCACAGATATTAGGTAACTGGTACAATATTTAGCTGCTAAGCAAATTGGAGAGCATGGCAGTGAAGTTTCGTTTCAAAACACAAAAATATCAAACTCTAGCTGTAGACAGTGTAGTAGAGGTGTTTGCTGGCCAAGATTATCACACAGGAAGCCCCTTCCAAATTCAAAGAGACTACTCTGCTTTGTACATCAATAGAGCTGATGCCCTATTAAGCGCTAAAGCCTTTACCTCGCTGAGCGATACTGGCTATAGCAACTATCCTATTGAGCTTAGCAATGAGCAGTTGCTTAATAATATCCGTAAGATACAAGATAACTCCAACATTGCTCGCTCTAACAAGCTTATTGCTGATCTTGGTCGTTGCAGCTTAGACATTGAGATGGAAACAGGCACAGGCAAGACCTATGTCTACATTAAAACTATGTTTGAACTTAATAAGCAATATGGCTGGTCTAAGTTCATCATTGTCGTACCAAGCATTGCCATTCGCGAAGGTGTCAAAAAGAGCATTGATATCACAAGCGAGCACTTTATGGAGCTTTACCATAAGAGGCTTCGCAGCTTTATCTATAACTCTAATAATCTTAATGAAATCAACGACTTTGCTCAAAGTCCTGATCTCTTTGTCATGATTATTAATAGCCAAGCATTTAACAACATTAGCACCTGCAAGAATAATAATGAATCACGCATTATTTACAGTGAGCGTGATAGCTTTGGTTCCCGTCGTCCTATTGATATCATTTCAGGCACTAACCCTATCTTAATCCTAGATGAGCCGCAAAAGCTCAGTGGCAAAGCAACCTCAGAAGCAATGAAAAACTTTAAGCCTCTGGTATGCTTAAACTACTCTGCTACTCATAAGAATCTGCACAATAGTGTCTATGCATTAGATGCTTTAGATGCCTACAACAACCAACTAGTCAAGCGCATTGAAGTAGTAGGCATTGAGGTGCACAACCTCCAAGGCACCAATGGCTATCTGTATTTAGAAAACATAAAACTCGACTCCGATAATGAACCTTGTGCGGTATTTACTATAGAAAAACGCACGAAAAGCCAGATTAAGCGTAAGAGCTGTCTCATGCGCAAAAACGATGATCTGTACTATCAATCAGGCGAACTTAGTGAATATAAGGGCTATGTCATTGCCGAGATAAACCCACAAGATGGCTATGTTAAGTTTCTTAATGACCATGTCATCTATATTGATGAGGTTCAAGGAGATATTAGTACTGACGATATGGCACGTATCCAAATCCGTCAGACCATTAAGTCACACTTTTTAAAAGAGCAAAAGCTCTTTAAAAAAGGCATCAAGGTTCTTTCTTTGTTCTTCTTAGACACGGTCAAACATTACCGTGATTACGATACGCCCGATCATGCAGGTATTTATCAAAAAATATTTGAGCAAGAATACCTAGCAGTTAAAGAAGAGCTTTTTAGCCAAGGAGCACTGCTAGCAGAAGATCAAGCCTACCTAAATTATCTTAACTCTATTGAAGTGCCAGCTACCCATGCTGGCTACTTTAGTATCGACAAGAACAAGCGCTTAACTGATCCTATTTTAAAAGGCTCGCTTAAAGAAGGTAAGGTCAGTGATAATGCCAAGGATTATGATCTCATCTTAAAGGACAAAGAGCGTCTTTTAAGCCTTGAGAACCATGTGCGCTTTATCTTCTCCCATTCTGCTTTACGTGAGGGTTGGGATAATCCTAATATTTTCCAGATCTGCTCCTTGCGCCAAGCTAAAAGCGTAGTACAAAAGCGCCAAGAAGTAGGTCGTGGTCTGCGTATTTGTGTTGATCAACAAGGCAATCGTCAGGATAGTGAACTTTTAGGCGAGGATTTCTATGAGGTAAACCTCTTAACAATCATTGCCCCTGAAAGCTATGCAACCTTTGCGCAAGATCTTCAAAGTGAAATTAGCCAAGCATTACATCCGCGCCCTACTAAGGTTAATTTAGAATTCTTTACAGGCAAGACCGTTGAGTTTTATGAGGATATCAATAAAGATGGAACTTCTCGCTTAAAAAAGCGCCAGCATACCATTACTGCTGATGAGGCCTTGGACATTATTTATGTACTGAGAAATCTCAAGACTATTAATGCTCAAGGAGAGCTAACTGATAACTTTAACTATCAGATCAACCACTCAAGCTTTGATTTGGGAACGGATACAGAGTATCAACATCTTCGTAAATACAATGATGGCGTGCGCAAACTTTTAGAGAAAGTACAAGATCCTCATGCAATCAGGCGCATGGTACGACGCCGTCTAGGAGTACTACAACCTACTACAAAAATTACTGATAGGTTTAATACCCCAGAGTTCCAGGAGTTATGGAAAGAGATCAATCATAAGTATATTTATACAGTCGACTTTGACTCCCAAAAGCTCATTAGCTTAGCTGTTAGAGCAATCAATGATGAACTGCGCATTACTCGTAAGCTATTTAATATAACCTCTAGCAAGCTTAAAACTCAGCTATCACAAAGTGAATTAGTCCAAGGCAATTCTTTTGAAAAGCTCCAAAGTCATACCCATGTCCAAGAGCAAATCGTCACTAGCAATGTGCGCTATGACCTTCTTGGACAAATAGCCAATAGAACAGACTTAACTCGTAAGAGCGTTGCGGATATCCTCATGAAAATTGACCCTAGCACCTTCGCTCAATACCGCTACAATCCAGAAGAGTTTATTACTCAATGTGCTGAGATTATTAATAGCCAGAAAGGTGCTTTAGTGGTTGAAAACATCAGCTATAGCCAAATACCTGGTCAGTTTGAACCTGAAATATTTGAGCAAAGCTATGTTAATAAGAATCCTGAATTAGTAATTCAATCTGTCACAAAATCAGTGATTAAGCCTACATTGTTAGATAGCATTATTGAGCGCAAGTTTTTAGATGAAATGGAGGATTCGCAAGATATTTGTCTCTATGCTAAGTTGCCTAGCAAGTTCGTAATCCCTACTCCAGTAGGAGATTACAATCCTGATTGGGCTATTGTCTTTAATAAAGACTTTATTAGCCATGTCTACTTTATTGCTGAGACTAAAGGCAGCAAAGAGCATAATCAGCGTCGCCCTATTGAAAACATTAAGATTAATTGTGCAAGAAAGCTCTTTAACAACCTAGCAAGCAATAAAGTTAAATATGATGTTGCTACCACCCTTGATGATGTTTTCTCACTAGCTGCTCAAACAAGCTAAATACTAAAAGAGCACCCTATATGGTGCTCTTTTTCGTTCTTTAATGGTCGAGCTCTTTGTCGTGCTCAATATCTCCTACATGAATGCGGGAGTGCTTGGGGCCTCTAACTAAAGAAGACTTTTGATCTTGATGATGGATATTAGGAGTAGCAATAGCTGCGTCTAAAGCATCAATACCATGGGAAGAAAGCAGCCGCTCTAAGGCCATAGCTCCCTTGCTCTTAGGCACTAAGCTATCTTGCTCTACACTCTCATCTTCAACATGGCGTGCCTTTAAGGCACCTTCCAAACGTTGCCATTGTTCTTGACTTAAATTACTATCATCCGCTCTCGTATTCACTGCTTTACGATGGTGCTTATTTGCCTCCAAGGTCTGCTCATAATGCTTATAATCAGTCTTGATTGTAGTTCCTGCTGCAGTATGTGAGCTAAAGGCATGCAATACAGCATTATCCATAGCACTACTGTGCTCTTTTTTATGATAATCAAGCTCTGGGGCATAATGCTTATCACTATCTTGAGGAGCAATAGCGCTAGCATCAATTAAAGACGCCACTTTTTGCGCACTGTGGCTTTGGGCCTGATCGTGCTCATAAGCCTTTTGCAGCTCTTGTTGCATCTTGCGCTCTTGAGCCTCTTTTTGCTCTTGAAGCTTTATATTCTCCAATTGCTGCTCAGCACTTAATGGAACCTTGCCCTCCATATCACGCAATTTGCGACGTAGCACCTTGCCTAAAGGAGACTTAGGTAAGCTCTCGACAAATTGAATGACGCGGGGCACTTTATAAGGGGTTAAATAAGCACGGCAGTATTGCTTAACTTCCTTAGAGCTCAAGCTCGGATCTTTTTTAACTACAAAGAGCTTCACCGCCTCACCAGTACTATCGCTAGGAATACCAATAACAGCACACTCCATAACACGACTAAAACGTGAGACTACATCTTCAATTTCATTAGGAAAGACATTAAAGCCTGATACCAAGATCATATCTTTGAGGCGATCAATGAGCTTGATATAACCACCTTCCATCCATTTGGCAATATCACCTGTGCGTACAAAGCCATCATCAAAGATAAAGTCATTGTGTTTATCGCACTTATAATAGCCTTGCATGACTTGTGGTCCTTTAATCTCCAATTCACCTTCATGCTCTAAATCTCTAATCTCATGACCATCGGCATCGACAATACGAGCAATAGTAGAAGGAACTACTAGACCAATTGATCCCGTGTAATGATCTACAGTAAAAGGGCAAACTGAACACAAAGGTGAGCACTCAGTTAAGCCATAGCCCTCTAAGATATGAAAGCCTGTCTTTTCATAAAAACGTTGCTCGACACCAGATTGCACTGCAGCACCACCGCCTACTACTAAGTGCAGATGCTCCCACTTAAGATCAGTAAATTCTTCGTTATTAACAAAGAGATTAAACAAGGTATTCACGCCTGTCATAGCTGTAATTTCAGGATGATTGCGCAAATCCTTGACAAAGGACTTTAAGTTACGAGGATCAGTAATCAGTAAATTCTTGGAGCCTAAATAAGTAAAGAGCACCAAATTTACTGTTAAAGCAAAGATATGATAGAGCGGAATGACGGTCAAAATAGTCTCTTGACCTACTTTGAGTACCTGACCATACATGCCATAGGCTTGGGCAATATTAGATAAGATATTGCCATGAGAGAGCATCGCACCTTTAGACTTACCTGTAGTTCCGCCTGTATATTGCAACAACGCAATATCATGATAGTTAATCTTAGGAGCTCTAAAATCTGATTTTACTTGAGCGCCGCTCTTTAAAGCTTTAGTAAAAGTAGTACAAAAAGCAAACCTACTCCTATCAAGATGTGGCACCATACCTTTAAAACGCACTGCGTTATTAATCACCCAGCGCTTAAGACCTAGCCAATCATTAAAAGCATCACCTACCTCAGTGATAATGACATTCTTGATATAAGTCTCATCAATAATTTGCTCTAAAGAATTGGCATAATTGGCAATGACCACTATGGAGGTGGCATCAGAATTTTCTAACTGAGCTTGCAACTCACGAGGGGTATAGAGTGGGTTTATATTAATAACAGTCAGCCCAGCTTTCAAAGAGCCAAAGAAAGCAATAGGAAATTGCATGATATTAGGCATCATAATGGCAATCTTCTCGCCTGATTTGAGGCCTAACTTTACTTGTAAGAAAGCAGCAAAATTACTGGATAGTTCATCTACTTGCTTAAAAGTAAGCTGTGAGCCCATATTGACAAAGGCTACATTGTCGCCAAAGCGCTCTACGGAGTGATGAAAGAGCTCTACTAAGTTCTCAAATTCATGGGTATTAACAAACTCAGGTACGCCTTGAGGATAGCTTTGCAGCCAAGGCTTAAAATAGTCACCTTGCTCATCAATATGCTGCGCCTCTTCTGACTTAGAAGCACACCCATAAAAGCTTTGACCAGGAGATGCTTGCGGATTAACCGTACAATCACACAGCACTCCACAATTAGCATCATCATAAAAAGGGCTATTAGCACAACTTTTAGGATCAATCGCTAAAGGGCAATCACTACAATTAGATAAACGACCACGTGCACAACGCTTATCAATACGCCCCTCAATAGCTGCATCATGAGCTGCCTTTGCTGCCTCCATACCTGTAAGCACAGCATGGCTAGCACTTTCATCTTGATGCATGAGATCGTACTCTAGTAAGTGCGAGACACTATGATGCACACCATCATCCTTGAGGATGTTAGACGACTGATTATGCTGCTTGTCCATAGTTCACCTCGTACAAACCTAGAAAAGTTTAGCGCCTAATAATAAAGCGCCCGCCCCCTTTTAAGATCACGTTATCAAGCCCTATCTAGCTTAGGAAAGAAGACCTCTATAGAGCGATTAGTGATGTAATTTATTGTAGCAAGCTTTATTAAATGGCGCTGCGATCAGCGCCGCTAGTACGTTAAATTTGTGATCATTCGACCATAAAAGACCTAATATATCTAACATTTGTGTCTTGTTCCTAGCAAGGTACGATTTTATTAAGCCATCATTTTCACGCGCTTAAAGCTAACAACATTAGCAATTTCACTAAAGACAACAAAGCCCCAAACACCTTTATAGCACTTGGGGCTTAGCTAGAGTATCTAACTTAAATCTTACTGATGAGCTTGAGCAAAATCCTTTAAGAACTTTACTAAGACCTCAGCGCCTTCAACAGGCATAGCATTGTATAAGCTAGCGCGCATACCGCCTAAAACCTTATGGCCCTTAAGACCTAGCAGATGGAGAGCCTTAGACTGCGCTAAGAACTCTTGGTTTAAGTCCTCATTATTGAGGTTAAAGACGCAGTTGACGCGAGAGCGATCTTTCTTAGCTACTTGGCAGCGATAGAAGTTAGAGCTTTCAATATAGTCATAAAGCATATCGCTCTTAGCAATGTTGCGCTTTTCTAACTCTTCAGTGCCACCTAAGTTTTCAATCCACTTAAAGGCTAACCCTGCCATATACCAAGCAAAGCTATTTGGAGTGTTATACATGCTCTCATGCTTATCTAAGATCGCCCAATCAAAGATAGATGGGCAGTACTTACGCGCATGACCAATTAAATCGCGACGGACAATAGTAATAGTTAAACCTGCTGGAGCAATATTTTTTTGAGCACCAAAGATAATGGCACCAAACTTGGTAACATCAATAGGACGGGTCAAGATATTGGATGACATATCGGCAATTAAAGGAACATCACCAGTATCAGGCAAGTCGAAGAGCTCAATGCCGTTTACAGTCTCGTTTAAGCACAAATAAGCATAGGTAGCACCAGGTGTCACTTGCATCTTGGAATAGTCAACATAGTATTGACCATTTTCGTCCTTTAAGACACACTCATGACGAATAGCCTTGCCATAGCGCTCCTCACACTCTTTTTGTGCACAAGAAGACCAGTGGCCAGTAACAAAGTAGTCAGCAAAGCCATCTTCAGGCAATAAATTTAAAGGCACAGCAGCAAACTGACCACGACCACCACCTTGCTCAAAAAGTACAGCATAATTGTCTGGGATATTCATGATCTTGCGTAATAAAGCTTCAGCCTCATAGGCAACTTTCATGTACTCAGGCCAGCGGTGAGACATCTCCACAATACCTAAGCCCATGCCCTCAAAATCACAGAACTCTGCTTGAGCTTTGCTCATGACCTCATCAGGGATCATGCTAGGACCAGCGCTATAATTCCATGCTCTCATGAAAAATCACCTCAACAATTAAAAAAGAAAAACAGCCTTGATCATACCCTTAATTGTGCAAAATTACCTAACTTGCCACAATTAAAGCCCCAGGCTCACTCTTTAAGTGCAAAAAGAGCGCTCGTAGCTTTACGGGCGCTCTTTTAAGTAACTATTTAGATCTCGTCTTGTTCCTCTTTAGGAGGCTCAGGAATATCCATATCAAGGCTGGTATCTTGTCCTACTAAAGTTTCCTTGCCATTATCTAACATCTCAGCTTCACTAATGCGCAACTTTTCTTGAGCACGGGCATCAGCAGCCTCATCAATGGAGGTCACTACCTCTGGGCTAATCTCTTGGAGATCGACAATCACCTCATCATCTGCAGCACGCTTAAGACGTACATAACCAGAATTACGGCCTCGTACTGTAATGTCAGAGACATGAGAACGTAAGACACTGCCAGTGTTGGAGAATACTAAGTAATCACTATCGGCATGAGCACGAATTACACCTACTACACGCTCTGAGCGAGCAGCTGCTGAACAAGCAAAGTTACCTAAACCACCACGACGGAGCTTACCAGGCAGAGCAATGATGCGACCACGTTTACCATTACCATTTTCGGTAATCATAATATAGTTGAGCTTTTCGTCTTCAAGTTGCTCTACAGGCACGACAATCATGCCCGCTAATTGAGTGCCAGGCATTAATCTAATACCCTTATTGGTACCAGTGGCACGGCCACGAGCACGAATACCGCCATTAGCGCTCTTACGGATAGCAATATAGCCACGAATACTATCAAGCTCACGAGCAATGCGATCAGAGTCATTGACATTTTCCTCATCGCCCTCACTCTCGCTCTCATTATCTAAATCTGGCTCATTATCAGAGCTATTATCATCCTCAACTAAGGACTTGCTCTCATCGTTCTCCTTGTTCTCGGTATCCTTATTTTGTGCTACATACTCACAGAAACGGGTCATACGACCGTTGCTGGCAAATAAGATAACATCGTCCTCGCCATGAGAGATCTCAACAGATACTAACTCGTCATCCTCTTCTAAATTAATAGACTTGATACCTGCACTATTGCAACGATTTAAGTGGTTCTTAAATTGGCTTAAGGCAGTACGCTTAACACCACCCTTGGAAGTTGCAAAGATCACGTAGATCTCTTGCATATTCTCTTTCTTACCATTTAAATTAGCTAACTGCTCTTCGGTAACTGGCAAGATGCGACGAACTAACTCGCCTTCTTCTAAATCAAAGAGGTTTTGAATTGGGCGACCACGCCAGCTCTTATTATTAGAAGTTGGCAGATCATAAACCTTGGAGATAAAGCAACGGCCCTTATTAGTAAAGCACATAACACTATCATGGCTATTACATACGCTGGAGGTAACAATAAAGTCCTCTTCTTTAAGCTTGGCAGCATTGCGCCCCATTGCACCACGGTTTAAAGACTCAAATAAGGATAAGTCTTGGTACTTGATATAGCCTTCATGAGAGAGGGTAATTAATACAGCCTGACGGGAGATTAAATCAGCTTTAGAGATCGTACCATCAACGATAATAAAATCAGAACGACGGCGATCTTTAAAGGTAGCACGGGCTTCTAAGAGCTCCTCTCTAATAACGCTATTCATGCGCTCAGTGCTATTTAAGATCTCCAAGTAATTATGAATATTGCCTTGGAGCTCCTTGTAATCCTTTTGGATCTCTTCGGTAGCTAAGTGAGTTAAACGATTTAACTGCAAGGCTAAGATAGCGCGAGCTTGAGCATCAGATAAGTGGTACTTACCATCAATAAGACCTGTTCCCTCTTCAATACCGATAGGCAAACAGATATTATTGCCCTGCTCATCGTACTCAATAATAGAAGAAACTAAAGTGCCATCCCAAGCTTCGCTCATTAATTTCTGACGAGCATCCTCAGAGTTTTCTGCACTAGTAACTAATTCGATAATGCGCTCAATATTACTCTTGGCAACAATTAAGCCCTCATCTAAGAAGGCCTTACGGCGATCTTGACGTAATAAATAAACAGTACGACGGGTAACAACCTCACGACGGAACTTTAAGAACTCTTGTAAGATTTCAATTAAAGACAATTGCTTTGGACGATTATTAACTAAAGCAATGACATTAAAGGAAAAAGAGCTTTGCATAGAAGTGTGCTGGAATAAATTATTGAGCACAGCCTCTTCATAGGCATCGCGCTTTAAGTCAATGGCAATACGAACTTGATTGTCCTTATCAGAAAGATCGTTGACCTCAGCAATACCCTCAATCTTCTTTTCGCGTACTAAATCAGCAATTTCCTTAACAATGGTGCTCTTATTGACCATGTATGGAATTTCGTCTACATAAATAGTAGTACGGCCTTGCTTGTCAGTCTCACTATGGGTACGAGAACGAATAATGCAGCGACCACGACCAGTCTCATAGGCCTTGCGAATATCAGGAGACTGTAAAATCAAACCGCCTGTTGGAAAGTCAGGGCCAGGAATATAGGTCATGAGCTCATCTAAGCTAATAGATGGATTATCCAACATAGCTAAGGTGCCATCAATAACCTCAGCTAAATTGTGCGGAGGAATATTGGTAGCCATACCTACGGCAATACCAGCAGAGCCATTGACTAATAAGTTAGGATAACGAGTTGGCAAAACCTCAGGAATTTGCTCATTACCATCATAGTTAGGGTAGGTATTGACCGTTTCCTTATCAATATCTTGGAGCATCATCTCTGCGATCTTAGTCATGCGCACTTCGGTATAACGCATAGCTGCAGCGCCATCACCGTCTAAGTTACCAAAGTTACCTTGACCAAAGATCAAAGGTGCACGCATAGACCACCATTGAGCCATACGGACAATAGTGTCATAAACAGCAGCATCACCATGTGGGTGGAAACGACCGATCACGTCACCTACGACACGAGCAGACTTTTTGGTAGGGCCGTTGTGCCAAATTTTGAGATCGTACATGTCAAAAAGAACACGACGATGTACTGGTTTTAAACCATCACGCACATCAGGCAAGGCACGGTCAACAATGACACTCATGGCATAGTCAATAAAGGATTGCTTGAGCTCATCTTCTAACTTAACTGAAGGAGAAGAGCTTTCTACCACTGCGCCTTCATAATCTTTCTCTTGCTCTTCTAATACTGTATCTTGAGCATTTAAGACTTGCTCATCTTGATTATCGATCATGAACCATCATACCTTTATTGAAAACCAAAAGACCACCTAAACCAGATAATAGCATCCCTAAGCTTTAAACAAAGCCCTTATAACTAAAATACGGACTATTGGACAGACATCATACCCTAAGGAGTGCCCCTGAGAAAAAACGTACAGTTTTTGTAAGGTGAGGACTGCGGCTCTAAAGTGACTTTTAATACCGCTCAAGATCACATTTTATCATAAAAGGCGTTTATACTCAATTTTTAAGCCCCAAATCTCCCCCTAATACACCCCCCTAGCTCAAGGATGATCAGGCTAGTTTTGTAACCATTTAAGGCAACTTTGGGCCCTTATGAATTTATCTTGCTTCTCAAAGCTATTTTTTTAAGTGACCAGCAAATCACAATCTCTACGCTAAGCAATTATTATTAATGGTTCTTTTTTGCTATAATTTTTGTGCATAGTATCTTTAACAAAAGAGGCATGATATGTCCTTTAAAAACTTACGTTTATACACAGTAGATCTCACTGGTGGTGAGCTTAAAAATATCTTTAATAATGAAAGCTTATTAGAAGAGTGCATTGCCTCAGCACGTTTTCGTCCTACTTTAGATCAGGAAATGTCATCTTGCGGCTTTGCTCCTCTCTTTGGCCGCCATACCGATGCTTACACCTTTAGTAGTAATCACAATCACTTCTTTAGATTTGTTGAAGAGAACAAACTTCTCCCTAGCTCTATTATCAAAGAGACATTATTAGACGAAATTGATCGCAAAGAAGCTGAATTAAATCGTGCTTTGAAAAAAGACGAAAAGCAGGCCCTCAAGCTTGCTCTTACCAATAAGCTCATGGCTCAAGCTTTTGTCACCCGTCGTGAGCTCTTTGTATGGGTTAACTCTTTATATGGCTTTGTTGGTATTTCTGTAACCTCAGCTAAGCGTGCAGAAAGTGCTATTACTACCTTACGTAAGGCCTTACACGGCTCTTTCCCAGCCAAGCCCCTGCAACCTCGTTGTGTGGTCGAAGATCGTCTTACTAACTTTATTGCCCACAATCAACTGCCTGATGACTTTGGCTTAGGCTTTGATTGTGTTTTAAAGAGCACAGATGATACTGGTGCTACTGTGCGCGCCAGTAAGGAAGACTTAACTTGTAAAGAAATAGTCTCCCATATTGAAGCAGGCAAGCGCGCCACCGAGCTCCAACTTTCTTTAAATGACTTGGCTCAATTTGTCGTAACTAATGACTTAGTAGTCAAACGCTTAACTTTAGAAGATCAATTCTTAGAGCGCAGCTTACCGCAAAAGAGCGATGATAAGATTGCTGATATGCAAAGCTATTTGCTCATTGAAGCTGATGTGCTTACTACTGTATTTGATAAGCTCTCTAAGGCTTTTGACTGCGCTTAATTAAGTCCCCATCACAAGCTTTAAGACCAAGGACTTACTACCCTTGGTCTTTTTTTCGCGAAAAATAAGCGCGCGCCCTCTCGTAAAAGGCGCTAAAATAAGGCGCTTTTCCCATTAACTGTGCTCCAGCAGCGGAGCTAAATCAAGGATTTTCGATGATTAAGAAACACCCCCTCTTATCTCCATGCTCTTGTGGCTCCTCTTGTGGTTGCACTAGTGAGGAGACTAGTTATTTAGCCGAGCGCCCAGACCATAACACTAATACTAGCTCTGGTTTAGGCATTATTGGCACCAATAATGATGGCAAGATCTTATTGAAAAAGCCTGAAATCTTAGCACCTGCTGGCTCACTTAATCACTTATATATGGCTTGTGACTATGGCGCAGATGCTGTCTATGCAGGTATTCCACGCTGGTCTTTACGTGTGCGTGGCAATGGCTTTACACGTGCAGACTTTGAACAAGGCATTAACTACGCTCACTCTTTGGGTAAGAAGTTCTTTGCTGTCTTAAATGTTATTCCTCATGTGCGTCGTACTAGTGCCTTTATTCCTGCTTTAGATGAAGTAGCTGCCTTAAAACCAGATGCTTTTATTATGGCTGACCCTGGTCTTATTGATCAGGCCTTAGAACGTCACCCTGAGATCCCTGTTCACTTAAGTGTTCAGGCTAATACTGTTAATCCAGGTACCGTTAAATTCTGGCAAAAGCTGGGCGTACAACGCTGTATCTTAGCGCGCGAATTATCTTTAAATGAAATTGAAATGATTCGCAATGAATGTCCCGATATGGAGCTTGAGGTCTTTGTTCATGGCGCCTTATGTATTGCTGTTTCAGGCCGTTGCTTAATCTCAGGTATGCTCGCACGTCGTGACGCCAATGTAGGAGCTTGCAATAACTCTTGCCGCTGGAACTATCGTATTAAAGATCTCCACTTAGAAGATGCTGCCACTACCGAGCGCATTATGAATGGCAAGCTGCCAATGCAGGTCAATCCTTTAGATATTCGCGATGAACCTGCTTTATGCACTGAAATTGAAGAGACCTCTCGTCGTCAAGGCGAGTGGATGCCAATGGAAGAAGATGAGCATGGCTCTTATCTCATGAACTCCAAGGATCTATGTGCTTTATCTGTTATTAAGCGTCTGATGGAAATTGGTATTGATAGTCTTAAGATTGAAGGCCGCTCCCGCTCACCATTTTATGCAGGTGGCATTGCCCGTGCCTATCGTTTAGCTGTTGATGCCCTAGCTCAAGGACTAGAAATTCCTCAAGAGTCCCATACTATTGTTAACTCTATTCCTGCGCGTGGCTACACCACTGCTATGTTAGAGCCTCACAATCCTAATGAGATGCAAGATTATGAGACCAATGCTCCAAGCCCAGGTTTATGGCAAGTAGTAGGACAAATTGAGCGTCAAGAGCAAGGACGTATCTACATCAAGGTTAAAAACCGCTTTGAATCAAGCTCCAAGCTCATGGTTTACACCCCTCAAGGACCTATCAGCCTTGATGGCTCTACTATGCTCGATAAGAAAGCTCAACCAACTAATGTTGCCCCAGGTGACGGCTACTATGTCTCCTTAGAGTGTGCCACTCCTTTAGACTTACGTACTGCTGTATTATTACGCGACGATAGCAAATAAGCTCACCTATAGCCCCTTAAATTTAAGGGGATTTTTTAATGAAAAAAGCCAAGGCTCTAGGAGGCCTTGGCTTGTATAGCACTCGATCACTAAGTGCTCTATTAATATCAGCGGATTTGACTAAGAAATTATTTCTTGCCTTGCTTCTCTAAGAAAGCAACACCTAAATCAGGGAAGTCGGTGAATAAACCATCAGCATCAGCATCAATTAAGATAGCCTTGAAAAGCTCGTCAACATTGTTGCAATAAGCTGGTAACTTGTCAGCACGTACTGTGTATGGGTGAACGACCATGCCATTGGCGTGAGCATTCTTAACGAAATCGTTAACTGCAATAGCACCCTTCTTAGTCTTCTTTAAGTCAAAGAGCATTTCATAGGTTGGGCCTAAGCCAGTAGCGTACTTAGATACTTCCTTGAAGTTCTTTGGATCAAGTAAGTAGTTAAAGTCAAACTCTACCCACTTGCCATCCTTGAGCTCGTAAGTTTCCTTCCAGTCGTTGTAACCTAAAAGCATAGCAGTCTTTAAGTCCATGCCCATCTTTGGCATTAACTCAGTCTTAACATACTTAAGATCTGGATAGTCGAAAGTCTGGAAGATAACATTAGAGTCCTTGGAGGTATAGCCATACTTCTTTAAGACCTCTAAAGTAGCCTTAGAGATGTCCTTACCTTCTTGCTTGTGGAACCAAGGAGCCTTGGTCTCAACATAAATACCGATGTCCTTGCCCATGGTCTTATTGAGACCCTGGATGAACTCGATTTCCTCTTCTAATGTATGAATCTTAAAGACAGAGGTGAACATTGGGAAGCGATCTGGATAGCCTTGGACACGCTTACCATTTTCAATATTAAAGCCTTCAGTGAAGTTTAAGGTCTTGATCTCATCTAAAGTAAAGTCGATTACATAGTAACGACCGTCCTTACGAGCACGATTTGGGAACTTATCAGCTACATCAGTTACGCGATCTAAGTAGTGATCATGTACTACTACTAAACGATTGTCCTTAGTCATGGCTAAGTCTTGCTCTAAATAAGCAACACCCATATTGTAGGCTAAAGCCTTGGACTCTAAGGTATGCTCAGGTAAGTAAGCAGAAGCACCACGGTGAGCAACAATGATCTTATCTTGTACGTCAGCAGCATAGGAGCTATTTAACATAGCACTAGCACCAAGAACGCTTGCGGCCATTACAGCAGCAGATAAAGCACTTTTAACGAAACGCATACAATCAACAACCCTATAGGTGGAGTAAAACATTAACTAAAGAAAAAGCTTTTGCTCGGAGCTGGCCTTAAAAATTCAGCACAACAAACTACCGCCAAAAAGCAGCATTAACAGGCCAGTTCTAATTTTGTTAGACCGATTCAGCACTTTCGGATCTTGAGCAAAAGAACTTGATATTTAGCAACAAAGAAACCCTTGAAAGTCAGAGCAATCAAAGTGGTTTCAATTGTAGATAGAGCAGATCAAAACAACATCAAAACAAAGTTAAAAGCTTGTGCCCGATCACAATTTAGTCAAAAAGATGACATTCATTACCATCGTATTTTTTATATACATGCCATACAAAGCTGATAAACAAGCCTAAAACAACTTGTATGACAGCACTTATCGCTTTTTATCAAAAATATGCTAAAGCCCTGTTGTGTAAACGTTTTGTAAATATAGTTAGGGCCCTTAGGCACGGAGCACACCATTAGACTTCATCAAGTTTTGCGTATAAAGCTAGATAATAAAGAGCACAATTAAGCTTATTTAATTTGTGTAGCGTGCACAAAACAGCAAAAGACAACCTAGATCGCAAAATTGGCACTTATATATTGATATACAACTATCTTACTCTTATTTTATGAGGTGAGCATATTGTTCACCCAATGATCGTGAACTGCGCTCCATGGTCTGTAAATACACTATTTGATCTTGAAGTAATAAGTCCATTTTAGACTTAAGACTCTTCTCACATGAAGCTACTGCCTGATGCCATTTAACATAAGGCTTACTATCACCATATTGAGCTAAAACTTGGAGAGCCTTTAAATCATGATCTAAATGCACACAATTGTCTTTATGGCGTAAAACTAAACGATCAAAATTAACAGGCATCATGTCAAAGATCTTTTTAACCGAGCGCAGCTTGGAGTAATGAGCATAATCACGGGTAGCGCTAATAAGCTTTTGAGACAGACTGAACAATTGTTCACTCTTATAACCCAAATCCTCGAGCTCAACTGCTAAATGCCATGCCGCTCTTTGATGTTCTGGACTTTTATCATAGCTTTTAAGATAGTGCACCATGAGCTCATCACAACAACCACTATCATCATAATCACTCATTTCATAAGAGCAGCCTACAGCTGCAGATAGTAAAGATAAATGCTCTAATGAACGCTCTTTTTGCCCATTAGCTAAAGCACTTAAGGACAAGCCCTGCAAAGTACGCTCTTTACGCTCCACCTTAGCAGGAGTACTTTTCAACTTGCGGATCTCTTGGCCTTCATACTTATCAACCCAAGAAGAGAGATTTTGCCCTTCAAATGATGAATAGGCCAGCCAGCTTTTAAACTTAGTCTTACCAGAATGAGTCTTAGCCCTACTCAAATATTGCACAGGAGCTAAAGCTTGGCAGGCTGCTGTATTTAAATCATGCTCTACCTCCCATAATTTCATACGCCCACTTGGTGCTTCTTGATAAGATTGTGTATGTCTCATGTCATCCAATCTCTTGTCATTAATACCAGCAATTAAACTGGGAATAAGCTGGGTATTAATTGCTTTTACCTGAGAGGCATCACCTTTACATAAGGAGATCTCCCCCAGCTTCTTGGCCACAATATCAGCTACAGTGCAACTGGCCTTGGAATAAGCATGGATCATAATCACTATCTCTAATAATAAATTTACAAGTGAGGAACCTCCTGTCTCAAGATAGGGAAGGAAGAGCTCTCCTTTTGAGTTATGTTAAAAATGTTATTCTTTTCTTAAGAAACTTTAGTTTTTGGGGATTAATAGCTTGGGGTGTCGATTTGCCCTATGTAAGTTCTCATATCAAAACCATAAATTGACAAGATGCCTAAAATGAAGTGCTGTACTTTAATGACAGATGTACAGAGCACAAAAGCAGATCCTGTAGTGCCTATTGAGTACTAGACAACTTAGTTCACACCTTACTAATGAAGGCAAACCATAGCCATAAAGCGGAGGGAATAGTGACGCTAAGAGGTAAAATTAATAATATCTAGAGGCCTAAATATTGGAGTGCTAACCTTAGGCCTGATAAGAGTGCTATTGCTCTTAAAGGCAATAGCACTTGCTAGCTTAAGTAGGTGTTAAGAAGCTTGTGGGAATAGCACGGCTTTGATGCTCTTAACTTTTTCTAACATGCTAACCAATGCTTGACGACGCTCTTCACTAACCTCGCCTGCTTGCAAGTTATCAATATTCTTTTGGCCCAACTGAATATAATGATCCATAGACTCAACAGAGCGGCATACCTTAATAAAGGTCTCGATCTCATTGCGATAATGGACTACCCTGAACTCAAATTGATCTAAAGCACCACGAGCTTTTTTCAACTCGGATAAGAGACTTTGAGATAACAACTGTGAAGTGAAGTATTGTTGGGTATTATTGGCCAAGCCTTTTAAATAGTCATTGTAATGGATATAGGCGCTCTCCCAGCGTGATTGGTGCTCCTTAAGATCATCACCCATGGCATCTAAGTCAAAAGGCATAATCTTAAGCGCAACTTCCTCTTCGACCTTGAGCATAGAGCCAAAGAACTCAATACGCTCATAAAGATCGTGAATTTGATAGTCAATAGACAGAGCTTGACTATTGAGGAGTCTTAAGGATTCATCAATTGGATTAGTAGCTACGGTAGGAGCAACAGGAGTTACTGTTTGCTTCTTCTGCTGTTTAGCACGACTTTTCTGTCCCATAATAAAGCCCTATATAATTTAAGGTTAAAACTAAAGGGCTAATTATAGCATCAGCACCACAACTACAAGCTCACCCTTACGTGAACGAGGCTATTGTGCGCTTGTGCTTTGCTAATTAAAACCAATATTTTGTGTTATATCTAGAAAATGTGATCACACCGATAAATTTACCCTAACAAATGGCTTAAACAAACCATCATAAAGGGCTAAGCATCAAGCCTTAGCACGCAAAAGCACCTGAAACAGCGCACGTGCACCATAATTGTGCCTTATGAGCTTTGACGACTCTTAAGATAAACTTCATTGTGATAATAAAAAGGTGCATACGGCTGTTTGGTGCGTGAACCTTGAGCTAATAATGGCTTTAACAGAACATACAGCCTATCTACCGAACTTTCTAAAGAGTTAATCTGAGCTGCTTGAGCACAAGCTTGAGAATAGTACTCTGCCTCCAAGCTTTCTAAAGCTGCTACATAAGGAGCAATTTCCTCATCGCTAGGCAGACAGCAACTGCGCAAACATAAGCTTGCATCTAATAGCTGCTCCTGAGCTGCTATCTAATAAAGATAGGTAATGAATACCATAGAATCTTATAAGCCATAATTACTCCTTAGTGCTTGTACGTCTTTCTGCTTGATAGCTATCAGACAAGAAAAATGAATTATTATACGGAGTCTTGCTCTTATGGCTACGCTCCATGAGCGGTAATATATAGTTCACAAAGCGCTCTAAATTGCGCTCAGGACTATTAACAGCTGCAGCAGCGGCACATTGCTGACTATAATCATGCGTGAGCAAACGTTCCAAAGCAGCTAAATAAGGCTCAATTTCCTCATCACTAGGGATGCACAAATTATCATGATAGGTACTTTGAGGAATATCTACTAAGACACCTGCCAGAGCGCTATCATCAACTAAATAATTACCATTGCCTTGATCAAGGTATTGGCGCCCTATAGCCTCAGGCAAACCGCCAATATTATTAGCTAATACAGGCACTCCACTCATGGTAGCTTCAGTAGCTACCATCCCCCAAGCTTCAAGGCACAAAGATGGGCAGACTAGCACCTGGGAAAGCGCATAAACTTGCTTCATATTGTTGGTATGCTCCGCCACGTCCAAATGGCTCATCAACTCCGAGCACTCAGGTAAATCTAAAAACTTAGTACCATCAGCAAAATGCAAGTCTTTTAAGATCTGCTCATAATTACCGCGACTTTTAACAATTAAGAAGCGCACAGGATCTTTTCTGTACTTACGATAAAAAGCGCGCATGAGCCCTATAAAAATAGCAATACCCTTATAAGCTGTAGGGTTAACCAAAGTAATGTAGCGCTTATCCGTCTTATCTTGCGCCCCTAATACCTTATTAGGATCAATGACAATACCAAAAGGCTGCACTTTAACATGGCGATCGTTTCTACGATTGTAATACCAACTCAAAGCCCAAGAATTAGTCAATACAGCATCACAATCAGGGAAAGAGAAATTATCATGTGCAGCATTGCACACCGTATAGACAGTAGCAATACCACGAGCTTGGGCCTCACGGCGCAAGCTCAAAGAAAAGAGATCAGGGCAATAACCTAAAACTAAATCAGGCTGGAAATCTTCAAGAATCTTAACAAAGAGTGACCAAATTAGCGTTTGCTCGTCAGATGTGATCTTCTTTAAGCGCGCTGAGGCAGTTTTAACCACCACATAATCAATACCTTTGAGCTTAAACTGATAAAAGCCTTGTGGGCATTCTTGAAAAGAATTTTCTATATTATTAAACTCTTGCGCACCTGCATCATCATCATAACATGTTGCATTTAGTGCCATGATCTTAAAGCCTTGACGGGAGAGACACTCTAAGATGTATTTATTACTAATGGCTGCTCCATTAGAAGTATCAATGAGATTAGGTATGGAATACCATAAGATCTTAAGTGGATCTGTGCTCATAATGGCTTACTCCCTAGCGCAAAAAAAAAAAAAAAAAAA